>Ga0206682_10000319_pt1 | contig 52191 bp, 45 predicted proteins | sample M240m12015metaG_FD_155444 | JGI IMG/M metagenome (GOLD analysis project Ga0206682, IMG submission 155444) | Ammonia-oxidizing marine archaeal communities from Monterey Bay, California, United States - M2 40m 12015 | ecosystem: Environmental > Aquatic > Marine > Intertidal zone | place: USA... | reverse complement strand
CAGGGGTAACAGAAACGCGGCTAATGAGTTCTTTCGCAAGCACAAATACTGGATTTTTCAACTTCAATGACCTCAGTTGTGTGCGTGCAAAGCATCGTTAAGCTCAATGGCCTGACGATTTGTACGACAGATTACTTGGCCGTTTTGGCTGTTGCGAATGAACAGCATGTCGGAGTTGCCAGCCAATTCTCGACCTTTGACCAGCCTCACTTGCTGGCCTGTCTCGTCGAAAACAGCAATAGGTGTGCCGCCGGTGATATACAAGCCTGCTTCAATAGTGCAACGGTCGCCCAGGGGAATACCGGTGCCTGCATTTGCGCCAATGAGGCAGTTTTCGCCAATGCTGACAATGATATTGCCGCCGCCAGAAAGTGTGCCCATGGTGCTGGCGCTGCCGCCGAGGTCTGTGCCTGCGCCGACAATGACGCCCTGAGAGATTCTGCCTTCAATCATGTTAGGGCCAATGGCTGCTGCGTTGAAGTTAACAAACCCCTCGTGCATGACTGTTGTGCCTTCGCCTAAATAGGCGCCAAGGCGGATGCGGCTTGCATCAGCTATACGTACGCCAGTGGGTACCACGTAGTTGACCATCTTTGGAAATTTATCTACGGAGAAGACTTCTAGGTTAAGTCCTTGCGCACGGGCGTTCATCAACGCGCCGGGCAATTCATTGACTTCAATGGGGCCGGCCGAAGTCCACGCTAAGTTAGGTAGATGGCCAAAAATACCGTCAAGGTTAAGGGTATTGGGCAGGCATAGTCTGTGGGAGAGCAGGTGCAGTTTGAGGTATACCTCTTCAATACTGTTGCTTGGCGCATCGGAATCGAGTCTTACACTGATCAGGGGCTGATCCATATCGAGTAATGACGCAGGCACAATCTCGACGCCTGATGCCGAGTTCAGCGATTGCGCTTGCTCTGGGTTCAGGGCGCTGGTGCCTTGAGGCAGGTTGCTTATTGCGCTGAGCACGCCCGCTTGTGGGGTAAGTATGGGGTTTGGGAAAAAACAGTCTAGTACGGTACCCGAGCCATTGGTGCTTGTGATGCCAACTGCAAACGCAAAAATATCAGTCATATCAATCTCAGAAAAAATTTTCCTGATATTACTACAGCTGACGCCAAGAGACCGCTTAACCAAGCGAAATTACCTTATAAATTTTGCGCAAACTGGGCTAGGCGCTTAGCTGCTTCAATACATTCGTCGAAGGGCGCAACCCAGGCAATTCTTATGTGGTTTTGCCCCGGATTACCAAGGTGCGTATCTCTGCCTAAAAAAGATCCCGGCATAACGGTGATGTGTTGTTCTGCCAGTAAGCGTTGACTGAATTCTCGATCACAGATTGGCGTTGGCAGCCAGTGGTAAAAACCGCCTTCAGGTTGGGTTAAATTGTAGTGGGGGCTAAGAATTTCGCTCACTGCCGCAAACTTGTCTCTATACATTTGCCTGTTTTCTACAACGTGGGCTTCGTCCTGCCACGCCAAAGCGCTGGCTGCTTGATGGTGAGCGCCTAGTGCACACCCGTGGTAAGTACGATAGCTCAAGTACTTGGCCATCAAATTTGGGTCGCCTGCCACAAAACCGCTGCGTAAACCGGGCAAATTAGATCGTTTGGAAAGACTATGAAAGGCTAAGCATCGGTCGAAATTTGGCAGTCCCATGGCGGCGGCGGCTGCCAGAATACTCTCTGGGAGATTGTCGTCATCGTAATAAAGCTCGGCATAGCACTCGTCTGAAACGATATTGAAATCATATTCCTGTGCCAGCCCAATGAGTGACTGCATTTGATCCCGCTGCATGATTTGGCCGGTAGGGTTGCCGGGAGAGCAGATATAGACCAGTTCTGTTTTGCGCCATTGCTCTGCGCTCACTGAGCTAAAGTCTGCTTCGTAATTGAGCTCGACTAAATTTGGAATGTACAAGGGTTCAGCGCCCGCTAAGAGGGCCGCACCTTCATAAATTTGGTAAAAGGGGTTGGGCATAGCCACCAGCGTGTCGGTTTTGCCGCTGAGTAGTGCTTGAGCTACCGAGAACAAAGCTTCTCTTGTGCCGTTGACTGGCAAAATGCTGGTGTCTGAGTCAACTGTTACGGAAAATCTGCGTGCCAACCATTCAGAGATTGAGGTTCGCAGCACTTCGCTGCCCTTTGTTGCTGGATAGGTGGCAAGGTGCATGGCCAATGACTGGGGGTTTGACAGTTCATCGATAACAAATTTTGGTGGATTGTGCTTGGGTTCGCCAATTGACAAAGATATGTGTGTCAACTCGCCAGTATGGCTAATGCCGTTGTGCAGGGCGCGCAAACGTTCAAAGGGGTAGGGCTGAAGCAAATCTAAGTGGGTGTTGAAAGACACAATATTCATACAACTATTAAGGAAGCCATACGATAGCTGGAATGCCCAACGAATACACGATCAACGAGGTCTTCAGTCTGATGTTTTTAGTCCGCTGTTTTCAGTTAGCGGCTGATAGTCAGCCAGCAAGAGTTAGCCGCTATTAGAGGTTCTGAGTCGTAAGTAATTAGACCCTTACTCCGTTGACACTAGAAAGCGTGTTCTCGCCCAAACTCCCTGAACCTCCTAAACCCATAGAGGCATCTAATTTCTGCCGCAACGCGTTTTCAAGATTATACAACTGGGCTTTATCAGTTATAGCCTGGCCGTCAGCATCGGTGACAACGAAAACGTCCTCTACACGCTCACCCAGCGTAGTAATTCGAGCCGAGGACAACTCCAACTCTAAGTCGATAAGCAGTAGTGAGATATTTGCCAATAACCCTGGCCGGTCAGCGGCCAAAATATTCACCGTAGTGGTTAGGCCTTCGCCATCTGTTTCCATTGCAACTTCCGTCGGCCAAGGCAGTTCTCGGAGTTGGCGAGGCACCCGTCGGGTTGCACCGTCGGTTCTTGGAGAAGGCGCGACAAGGGTCGCTTTCACCTTTTCAACAATCTCACTGCGCAGTTTCTTGTCCTGCTCTACCGGGGCACCATCTGCAGTGAGAATGGTAAAGGTATTGAATATACGACCATTTACGGCTTTGTTGATGTGCGCGTCCACAACAGATAAATCCCACTGGGTCAGACAAACTACTGTTGCAGCGAAGGTTTTAGGTTTGTCTTCGGCCCAAATATAGATTTGCGTAGCGCCTTCACCCAGATATGTTAGGTCCGCTGGGGACATACTTACGAATGGGCCTTGCTGGTGATCGTGCTCCAGTAGCGCTTGCGAAATGTTGCTGATTTCATCAGTGTTATGGCGTAAGAAAAAATCATCGCCAAGGTTCTGCCATAAAGTTCTGACGCGCTCTTCGCTAAAAGTATTTTGTAGTCGGTCTAATGCGCTTTCTTGATAGGCGGCAATGGTCTCGTCGCGGTCCATTGCATCGCCGCTGCCATGTCTTAGGGTCTTTCTGGTTTCGCTATACAAATGGCGCATAAGGCTTGCGCGCCAACTGTTCCAAAGGGTCGGATTTGTCGCGTTAATATCTGCCACAGTGAGGGCGTAGAGGTAGTTCAGGCGCATTTCAGATTTCACATCTTGAGCAAAAGCCTGAATTACTTCCGGGTCGTAAATGTCTTGGTTTTGCGATACAGAGGACATGTACAGGTGTCGCTCTACCAACCAACAAACTAAATCTGTATCTGCTTGGTTTAAGCCGTGTAGCTGGCAAAATTTCCTTGCATCAATAGAGCCAAGGGTTGAGTGGTCGCCGCCACGGCCTTTGCCAATGTCATGAAATAAGCCGGCTATGTAAAGCAGTTCTAACTTAGGAATTGTGTTGGAGCAGTAGTGCGCAATAGGGAAGGTTTCCTTAGCCCACTCATAGCGAAATTTGCGCATATTGCGAACGACCATCATTGTGTGAGCATCCACCGTATAAATGTGGAATAGGTCGTGTTGCATTTGTCCAATGATCTGTTTGAACTCAGGAAGGTAACGCCCCAGAACCCCGTACTTACGCATACGAATCAATTGCGTTACTACGGTATAGGGTGCTTTGAGTAAATTCAAAAACAGGCGGGTGTTATCTGGATTCTTTCTGAAGTCGTCATCGATAAGGGCTAGAGATTCGCGCATCAAACGTATTGTCGAAACTCTAACTTGAATGTCTTCCTCGCGCTGAGCCATTAATACAAACATTTCCAGAAGCGCAGAGGGAGAATCTTTAAAAACATTGTCGTGCACAGCTTCGATTCGGTGATTCACCAACCTAAAGCGTTCGTTAATTTGGGTGATTTTTTCGCGCTTCGCGCTTTCGACGGTTTCCTGAAAATGCTTGAGGAGAATGCCGTTGACTTCGGTGAGGGCGAGTATGTGGCGGTAGAAGTGGTACATAAATACCTCCACGCCCATTTGACTGTCGGTATCGACAAACCCAAGCCGTTGGGCGAGTTCTCTTTGTCTGGAGAAATGTAGTTGGTCTTCCTTGCGGCCTGCAATTAGATGCAGGCCAAAGCGCACCCACCAAAGGAATCTTCGCCCTTCAAAAAGCCATTTACCCTCTTCTGCGGTGAGCACTTCTATTTCTACTAGCCGACTAATATCAGTGGTGCCGAAGTTGCGGTTACAAATCCAAAGCGCGGTGTGGATGTCGCGCATGCCGCCGGGCGAGGCTTTTACGTTGGGTTCTAGGTTGTAGTCGACGTCGTCAAATTGTTTGTGCCGTTCAATTTGCTCTTGGTATTTGGCTGCAAAGAATTTCTCTGCTGGCCAGACTTTTTTCTTGGTGAGTGCTTGGGCGATAGATGTCTCTAAGGTTGCGTCGCCGCCTAGCAGTCTGCGTTCGAACATGGCTGTAGCGACGGTGATATCCGCCTTACACTCTTTTACACAAGCGGTGATGTCGCGGACGCTGTGTCCCACCTCTATGTTGAGATCAAATACATTTTGTAGAAATAGTTCTATTGCCCGGCCATGGCTCTTTGGATCTTTAGCGACTACCAATAGGTCAATATCCGAACCGGGGTGAAGTTCCCTACGCCCATAGCCGCCCACCGCAAACAGGGCAATGTCCTCGCTCTCTGTAATTTGCTCGTGCCAAGCGTCAAGAATTAGCTTGTCCATGACGTCAGCAAGGTCACTGACTAAGGTCTCAACGGCGTCGTTGTTCCAATAACGCTCAGCTAGTTTGGCCTTTTCAGATTCTAATTTTTCGCGCCGCCGGGTAACTTGAGACGATAGTGACATAGATTGGTTACTGCTCTTCTTGTCTTAATGTGAAAATTTCAAAGCCATCCTTAGTGACCATCAAAGTGTGCTCCCATTGAGCGGATAACTTGTGGTCTTTGGTCACAGCGGTCCATTGGTCCGGCAGTATTTTGATATTGCGTTTGCCCGCATTAATCATGGGTTCAATGGTGAAACTCATGCCTTCTTCGAGGACAACACCGGTGCCTGGACGACCGTAATGCAGTACTTGGGGTTCATCGTGAAATACCTTGGCAATACCGTGGCCACAAAACTCCCTTACAACACTGAATCTATTCGCTTCTGCGTGACTTTGTATTGCGTGGCCAATATCGCCCAAGCGTGCGCCGGGCTTAACCAGTTCAATGCCTTTGTACATACATTCTTGAGTGATTTTGGACAAGCGTTTGGCCAGAATGCTGGCTTCGCCTGCAAAAAACATCTTACTGGTGTCTCCGTGATAGCCATTTTTAATCACCGTGATATCAATATTCAGTGCATCACCGTTCTTCAGCTTCTTAGCAGGCGAGGGAATGCCGTGACAAACCACATGATTTACTGAGGTGCAAATGGATTTGGGGAAGGGCATTTGGCCGCCGCCGCCGCCATAATTGAGCGGTGCGGGTATGCATTCTAATTCGTTGACAATAAAGTCATGACAAATCTGATTTAGGTGGTCGGTAGTGACCCCGGGTTGAACATGCTCTCCAATCATTTCTAATACAGATGCGGCGCATTTTCCTGCCTCGCGCATGCCCAATATGTCTATTTCGGTCTCTACTTTTGCAACCATGCGAAAACTCGTTTCTTTAAGGAAGATGTTTGTGGTATAAATCGCGCCGCGGCGAGCCATATAGGTGATGTCGCGATGATTTACGGCGCAGTAGGCAGTATAGCCGAAGTGTAGCCGATTAAAAAATTTGTCTGATTCGACACGTGTTCCCGGGTGCTTTTGAGCTTGCTCAGAGGTTGGAACATGGGAATTTGGGCAAACAAACCAACCCGGAGATAAAAAAATGACTGTAAGTATGCGTGACATGCTGGCTGCTGGTGTGCATTTTGGCCACCAAACCAGATTCTGGAATCCTAAAATGGCGCCCTATATTTTTGGCGCTCGTAACAAGATTCACATCGTCAACCTGGAAAAAACGCTTCCTGCCTTTAACGAAGCACTCATCGAAGTGCGTAACCTCGCATCAAAAGGCAAAAAAATTCTATTTGTGGGTACCAAGCGCGCCGCTGCAAAGGTTATTGCCGAGCAAGCGAGCCGTGTTGGCATGCCCTATGTCGACCAACGTTGGTTGGGTGGCATGTTGACCAACTATAAAACTATTCGTCAGTCCATCAAGCGGCTGCAAGATTTAGAAGTTCAGGCTGGCGACGGCACGTTTGATTTGCTGTCCAAGAAAGAAGCACTGCAACGTACGCGCATGATGAACAAGCTGCAAAGCAGCCTTGGCGGCATCAAGAACATGGGCGGTCTGCCTGATGTGATTTTCGTCATTGACGTTCAGCACGAAAAAATTGCCATTACTGAAGCCAATAAGCTTGGCATTCCAGTAGTGGGCGTAGTGGACACAAACAGTGATCCAGCTGGCGTTGACTATGTTATTCCCGGCAATGACGATGCGATAAGAGCCATTCGTTTATACGTTAGCGCAATGGCTGACGCTGTAGCGGAAGGCCAGTCTAATTCTTCAGCTGCTGTAGATTTGAACGAATTTGTTGAAGTGGACGAAGCTTCAGCACCTGTCGCTGAAATTTCTGAAGCAGTAGCGGCAAGCGTGAATGAAGCTTTTGCTGCCGAAGACGAGTTAAAAGCTGCTGAGGCAGCTAAAGAAGCTGCGGCTAGCAGCGAAGTTGATGCAAGCAAGGAGTAAGTGATGGCCGTTTCAGCAGCACTGGTGAAAGAACTCAGAGAGCGTACTGGGCTCGGCATGATGGATTGCAAAAAAGCCTTGGCCGAAGTCGATGGCGACATGGAAAAAGCAATTGAGGAACTGCGTAAGAAAAGTTCCTTAAAGGCTGCCAAGAAATCAGGCAGAACAACAGCTAACGGCCTTTTGGGCGTTAAAGTTGCGGACGACGGCACTAAAGCCGCGTTGGTTGAAATCAATATCGAAACGGACTTTGCCGCAAAAAACGAAAAGTTCATTGCCTTTGTAAGCAAGGTAGCAGAAGAGTTATATGCTTCAGCTGACGGTAGTCTTGAGAATTTAGCCGCCGCGCTAAACGATGAGAGAGAAACGCTTGTTCAGGAAATTGGTGAAAACATCACTATCCGTCGTGGACAAGTAATGCATTCGGCAACAGGTGGCCTTAGCCACTATATCCACGGCGATCAACGTCGAGGTGCTCTGATTGAACTCTCTGCAAGTTCTGCAGACCTGGGCCGTGATTTGGCCATGCACGTGGTCGCTATCAACCCGATGGTTGTTAACAGTGCAGACGTCTCTGCCGATATCCTTGATAAAGAAAGAGAAATCTATCTTTCTCAAGCACAAGACAGCGGCAAGCCAGAAGAAATCATTGTCAAAATGGTAGAAGGTCGAGTCAAAAAATATCTTGCTGAAGTGAGTCTGCTTGACCAGCCGTTCGTAAAAGATGGCAATGTGAAAGTGAGCGCCCTTGTTAAGCAAGCGGGCGTTGAAGTGCAGGGCTTTCTGCGCTTTGAAGTAGGTGAAGGTATTGAAGTTGAAGAGCTAGATTTCGCCGCAGAAGTGGCAGCGCAGCTCGCCGACAGTAAGTAGTTTTGCAAACTCTGCTGCTTAAGCTCAGTGGTGAAGCCCTTGGTGGGGCCTCAGGGTCGGGTATCGATCCCACTGTGCTTGAGCACTATGCCAATGAGATTCGATCAATAGTCGATCAAGGTATTGGCGTTGCAGTGGTCCTTGGTGGAGGCAATCTCTTCCGCGGTGCCAAGCTCTCGGATGCAGGCATGGATAGGGTGGTAGGCGACCGTATGGGTATGCTTGCAACCATTATGAATGGCCTGGCGCTTGGCGATTTCTTACGCCGAAACAATGTTCCCTGTAGTGTTTTTTGTGCCTCAGCAATAGCTGGTGTGGTGCAAGGCTATGATCGCGATTTGGCGTTAGCCAAAATGCGTGAAGGGCATGTTGTGATAGTCACCGGTGGCACCGGTAACCCTTATTTCACCACTGATACTGCCGCTTGTCTGCGCGGGGTAGAGTTACAGGTGGATACAGTGCTAAAAGCGACAAATGTTGATGGTATTTATAGTGGCGATCCAAAGAAAGATGCCACCGCGACAAGGTTCGACACCATTAGTTTTGACCAAGTACTGGAAAAACAATTAGGGGTTATGGATTTAACAGCGATTGTTTTATGCAAAGAAAATAATATGCCTTTGGTGGTATTTGATGCGTCGGTTAAAGGCGCGCTACTCGCGCTAACTGCCGGTCAAAGTATAGGCACCAAAGTAGTTCAATAAAGTAGTTCAATAAACTAGTTCAAAAAAGTAGTTCCGCGAACGCCTTTAATAGCAGCACTCAGAATCGGGCAGATTGGGTTTTGTTGAAACATCCGCCAAAATATCGCCTAAGATAACGACTGATACAGTCGCTCAGAATAAATAATAGTTGAGGGTTAATTGTGATCGATGAAATTCTTGAAGACGCGAACGAGCGCATGGGCAAGTCTATAGATGCGCTGCGCAATACTTTTGGCCGCATTCGCACAGGGCGAGCTAACCCAGCTTTACTAGACGGTATCTTCGTTGATTATTACGGCGTTAAAACGCCGCTAAACCAAGTGGCCTCCGTATCCGTAGAAGATGCTCGCACATTGTTGTTGGCGCCTTGGGAGCGCCCTTTAGTGGTTGAGATTGAAAAGGCAATATTACGCAGTGATGTAGGTATTACACCGGTGAATAACGGTGAAGTCATTCGAGTTCCGCTGCCACCGCTAACCGAAGAGAATCGTCGAGATTTAGCTAAACAAGCCAAAGCAGAAGCGGAAAATGGACGTATTTCAGTGAGAAATATTCGTCGCGACGCCATTGCTGATATTCGCGAATTGGTCAAAGAGAAAGAGGCTGCCGAAGACGAAGGGCGCAAGGGTGAAGAGCGCGTGCAGACTTATACCGATGCTCGTGTAGCCGAAATAGATAAGGCGCTGGCTGAAAAAGAATCTGAGTTGATGGAAATTTAGAGCAACGGTAATAGGTACTGGCCCATGAGTTCTAATACTAAATCTTCTACTCCAGACCCAGACGAGAAACTGGGTGCGGGCAGTGCCGTCCCAGAGGTTGGGCCCAATAGTACGCCTGATCATATTGCCATCATCATGGATGGCAACAATCGCTGGGCAAAAAAGCGATTCCTTCCAGGTGCAGCAGGGCATCGAGCCGGTGCAAAACTCCTACGCCCCATCGCCGAAGCATGCGTCGAGCACGGCGTTACCAATTTAACCGTATTCGCGTTCAGCACTGAGAACTGGCACCGCCCAAGCGGCGAAGTCAGCGTCTTGATGGACCTTATGCGTTACGTCATGAAAAACGATATCAACGATCTCCATGCTAAGGGCGTTCGGCTGCGTATAATTGGTGACCGCAGCCGCTTCGCGCCTGATATTTGCGCGATGATGACCCAATGCGAGGACCTAACTAAAGACAACACTGAGCTGAATATGTCAGTGGCGGTGAATTTCGGTGGTCGCTGGGACATCACCATGGCGGCGAAAGCATTAGCCGAAAAAGTTCAGCGCGGCGAGTTAGCCGCTGACGCGATTAGCGAGGAGATGCTGGGTGCGCATTTGTCTTTGAGTGAGGTCTCAGAGCCAGATTTATTGATTCGCACCGGTGGCGATCATAGAGTAAGTAATTTCTTACTCTGGGATTTGGCCTATACCGAAATGTATTTCACAGATTTGTTCTGGCCTGAGTTTGACGCCAAGCAATTAAAAATAGCCATTGATGAGTTCGCGGTTCGTCAACGCAGGTTTGGCGGACGCGAAGAGCCATGCTAAAGAATCGAATTATTACCGCTTTGGCGATAGCATTTGTCGCTTTGGCGGCGATTTTTTTGCTGCCGCTTTGGGCATTTTCTCTATTCTTTTTGGCTGCCGCAGGCTTCGGCGTGTTCGAGTGGGCTGGGTTCGCCGGGCTAGAATCTTTAAGGGCGAAGCTTCTTTATACCGGGCTATTCCTATTTATGGCAGCTGGTCTGTACTTATTAAAAGCCTACTCTGCCGACTTTATTGGTCTGGTTTCAATGCTCTGGATGTGCGCCATTGCCAGTATTTTGCTTTACCCCACAGGTGAATTTTTATACAAAAATCAATGGTTTGTGGGCGCTCTTGGGTTGGTTATTATGCTAGGCGCGTGGGTCAGCTTGTGCATGTTGCGCGTCCATGACCAAGGTGCCTTATGGCTGGTCTGGTTGTTTGTCCTAACTACAGCTACCGATGTGGGCGCCTATTTTGTTGGCAAGGCATTCGGTAAAAACCGCTTGGCCGCTCAGCTTAGTCCCGGCAAAACTTGGGAAGGGGCCATTGGCGGGTGTGTTATCGCAACACTGATTTGCGCTTCTGCCCTGATGTTCTGGCAGTCTTATTCGCTCCTCAGTGCATTATTGCTAACCATAGCACTGGTCTGCATTTCTGTTTTTGGTGATTTGTTTGAGAGTTTGTTGAAAAGAACTTCCGGCGTAAAAGATTCTGGCACCATTCTCCCCGGACATGGCGGCGTATTGGATCGTATAGATTCGGTAATAGCCGTTTTACCTATACTTACTTGGGTCATTATTTGATGGAATTTCTGCTTTATCCGCTAGCGTTTGCATTGCTCCTAGGCGTGTTAGTTGCGTTCCATGAATACGGACATTTTGTTGTTGCGCGAATGTCCGGCGTGCACGTGCTGCGTTTTTCAATTGGTTTTGGTAAACCGCTTTTCAGCTGGGTTGACTCAAAGGGCACAGAGTTTACTTTAGCGATGATTCCATTGGGTGGTTTCGTCAGCATGTATGACGAGCGCGACCCACTGACTGATCCCAAGTCTAGCCCAGAGCTAGAGGGTGCAATGGGATACACTCAGTTGACGCCTTATTGGCGCATCGCTATCGCCTTGGCTGGGCCTTTTGCAAACTTCTTACTCGCCATCCTAATCTATTGGCTGTTATTTTTTGCCGGCAGCGTGCAGTACGCGCCAATGTCTACTGCCCCTGACGAAGGCTCTTTGCTGCAACGCAATGGTATGCAAAGCCCGGTTCAAGTGTTGAGCGTAGATGAAGTAGCGGTAACGGGTTGGCAAGATATTGCTTTGGCGCTGACAGAGAGACTAGGCGATTCTGGTGATCTCAAGCTGTCAGTGGTTGAGCTAGAAAGCGGTATTGAACGTGAGGTTGTAGTCCCCCTTTCTGATTGGTTAAAAGGCGAGGACGACCCTGATATTTTTGGATCTTTAGGACTTATGCCAAGTATTTTGCCTGTGATAGGGCGCGTCGTAGAGGGTTCGCGTGCTGAGCGTGCAGGGTTGGAGTCGGGTGACTGGATTGTGGCTGTTGATGGTGAGTCAGTTACTTATTGGTCAGATTGGGTGCAGGCAATAGAGCGCGCGCCCAATATACCACTTGTCCTTTCCCTTATCCGTTCAGGTACTTCTTACGAGTTACGCGCTACACCAGACGGTAGAACTATTGAAGCGATCGCCAACCCGCAGGAGGGTCCAGAAAATTCTGGCGCTAGCGAGACTGAGCAAGGGTTTTTGGGTGTGGGTCCGGTGTTGATCGAGATAGAATATCCGCTTGTCGAAGCCTTACAGATGGGGGTCGATGAGACCGTTGGTAAGACATCTATGACATTTTCGATGATCACAAAAATGTTTACTGGTGCAGTATCTGCAAATACTTTGGTTGGGCCTGTAGGGATAGCAAAGATAGCCGGGCAATCTGCCAAATCAGGCTGGCGTACGTTTTTTGGCATTATGGCACTGATGAGTATTTCGCTGGCGGTGCTAAATTTATTGCCTGTACCCATGTTAGATGGGGGCCACGTGGTCTTTATTTTGGCTGAAATTGTTAGGGGTAAGCCTGTTTCCGACGGTTTTCAATCTGCAGCGTTGCAAGGGGGGCTTTTTCTTGTGGCGCTGATGTTTATCTTTGTAACATTTAATGATCTGTCTAGGTTGATCTAAACTGCGTCGAGCCATGTAAGATAGGCGCAATCGAAAGAATTTTTTAAGGTCATCGGAGATGACCACCATTGAAGAGGATATGATGAAAATCAATAAATTTCAGAGCCGGTTGCTGTCACTGGTGACCCTGAGTTTTGCGTTTGTAGTGGCGCCCTCTTTAGTGGGGGCTGCCCAAGGCCCGCTACAAACTCAGAACGCTGATGGTTCGTTTATTGTCAGCGATATTCGTCTGCAAGGATTACAGCGGGTTTCTTCGGGTACCGTATTTAACCTGATTCCTCTGAGCGTAGGTGACTCCGTTGATTCATTGGCCGTGCGAAATTTAATGCGCACCCTATTTAGCTCTGGTTTCTTTAAAGATATTCAACTCGCAAAAGATGGCAGAGTTTTGATTGTGACCGTTGTCGAGCGTCCAGCAATAGAATCTATTGAGCTAGAGGGTAATAAAGCCATTGAAAGCGAGGCATTGCTCGAAGGTCTGGCTGACCAAGGGTTGGAAGAGGGTGAAATTTTTAAACAAGTGACTCTCGAGCGCATGGGGTTAGAGCTAGAGCGCCAATATGTTTCCCAAGGTCGCTACGGCGCTGCGATTGAAACTGAAATTGAAGAACTGCCGCGTAACCGAGTCAATATCAAAATTGATATCGAAGAGGGCAAGAGTTCTGGCATACGGCACTTAAACATTGTTGGTGCTGAGGTTTTCCAGCAAAGCCAATTGCTAGACATCATTGAACTTAAGCATCCTAGCCTTACCTCGTTTTACAAAAACGATGACAAATATTCTCGGGAAAAATTGTCAGGAGACCTCGAGACTTTAGAGGCCTTCTATAAAGACCAGGGTTATGCAGATTTTGATATTGAGTCCACTCAGGTGAGCATTACGCCAGATCGTCAGCAGGTCTACATATCTATCGCCATTAGCGAAGGTGAGACCTACACCGTTAGTGAGGTAAATTTGGTGGGCGAACTTGGGGATGTCAAACCAGAAGATTTAGAGAACCTGATTATTGTTCAAAAGGGCCAAAAGTTTTCCCAGGCGCTGATTACCGCTACGGAAGAGCGCCTTACAACAGCGCTGGGTAATGGCGGTTTTACTTTTGCTACAGCCAGTGGTGTGCCCAAGCTGAATGATGACGGCACTGCTGATGTTGAGTTCTTTGTTGACGCCGGGAAGCGCGCTTACGTTAGGCGGATTACCTTTAATGGCAATCAGGTTACGCAAGACGAAGTGCTGCGCCGTGAATCTAGACAGATGGAAAGTGGTTGGGCTTCAAGCGCGCAAATCGACCTTACTAAAGTGCGGTTAGAGCGCCTGGGGTTCTTCAAGGGCGTTGAAGTAGAAACACCCCAGGTAGCAGGCAGTGACGATCAGATTGATGTGAACTTCTCAGTTGAAGAACAGCCATCTGGATCAATCTCTGGCACGCTGGCTTACTCTCAGGGCTTTGGCCTAATTGTTGGCGGCAACTACCAGCAATCTAACCTCCAGGGCAGTGGTAACAGCTTCAATCTTGGTGTCAGCCTGTCTAAATTTCAAAAGTCAGTGAACGTAGGCTACTTTGACCCGTATTTCACACTCGACGGTATTAGTCGTGGGTTTAACGTATTTTTTCGCCGCTTAGATTACGACGAGCGTAATATTGCGCGCTACAGCACAGACTCCGCGGGCTTTGGGGTGAACTTTGGTTTCCCTATTGGTGAAACTCAGCGCATCAACTTTGGCCTTTCAGCTGAACACACAAAAATTACTGCAGGGTTTGCCGCTGCTCAGGAAATCTCCAGATTTATTGATGACAACGGTGAAAACGCAGCGTTGTTTAAAGGCAATCTATCTTGGACGCGCTCCACGTTGAACAGAGGCGTGTTTGCGGACAGAGGCTCTTCCCAGTCCTTAGCCCTAGAAGCCACCGCGCCAGGCAGTGACCTTGAATTTTATAAGCTCACCTATTCCGGCGAACGCTACTTCCCTGTGACACGTACTTGGACACTTAAGTTGCGCACCGAATTGGGCTTTGGCGGGGCATACGGGGATACTTCAAGGTTACCGTTTTATGAACACTTTTATGCCGGTGGTTTTGGTTCAATTCGCGGGTTTGAAAATTCTACATTGGGACCTCGCAGTACTAACCCACTTGATGCCAATGGCAATCCAGTATTTTTCCGCAACAACGGTGACAGTGGTGAGTTCGGCCAACCCTTTGGTGGCAACTTGTTGGTGGAGTTTTCTGCTGAGCTAATCTTCCCATTGCCCTTTGTTGAAGATAATCGTCAGTTTAGGCCTGCGTTCTTCGTCGATGCCGGTAATGTCTTTAATACTTACTGCCCATCATTCGATCCAGCACAAGTCAGTGGCGTTAGTGGCCAGTGCTTTGGCTTTGATCCGGATGATTTGCGTTACTCGGTTGGCTTTGGCATGAGCTGGTTGAGCGGTTTCGGCCCTCTGACCTTCAGTATCGCCAAGCCTTTCCAAACTCAAGATTTTGACCAAGAAGAGAGTTTTCAGTTTGAACTCGGACGTACTTTCTAGGGTAGAATGCGCACGCGAATAGTCGACAATCAACAATATTCAAACAATTAACAAATTTATTCCTTAGGAGGAAACCATGTTTAACAAATTAGCAATGGCCGTACTGGCGACAGCAATGATGGCGGCACCATCCGTTTATGCGGAAATGAAAATCGTGGTTTTAGATCCGGTCAGAGCAATTCTTGAAAGTGATGAAGGCAAAGTTTTAATTGAGGCAGCAAACAAAGAAATGCAGCCAGATTCTGACCAGTTGCGTACAGACGCTGAAGCATTGCAAGCGCTACAAACGAAATTGCAAAAAGATGGCGAAGTAATGAGCGACTCTGACAAGCGCAAAGCTGTGAAAGAGCTCGAGAGCATGCAAGCTGACCTTCAGTTTGGTTCGCAAAAGCTTCAGAAGGTAGCTCAAGATAAGCGTCAGGAAATTTTGCAAACCCTAGCGCCTCAGTATGACAAGGTGCTTAAAGATTTGATCCAAGTTGATCAGATTGACCTAATTGTTCAGCCTAACGCTTTGCAATACGCGAACCCCAAGCATGACATCACCAAAAGAGTGACTGAAAAGCTCAACGAGCAAAGCAAGTAACTCAGCGATTAACTAAGGGCTTTGTCTATACCTATTAGAGAGCCTTGCTCAAATGAAGATTACTCTTGTTGAAATCGCGAAGCGCATAGGGGCCGACATTGTCGGCCCTTTTGGTATGAGCACTGAAAGCTATAATGAGCGCGTCATCTCAAGTTTGGGCAGCCTAGGAACGGCGCAAGTAGGGGATTTAAGCCACCTTTCTAGCCCGAGTTACCGCGCCCAACTGGCATCTACTGATGCATCTGCGGTTATCCTCAGTGCTGAATATGTTGCCGAATGTCCCGCCATCTGCCTAGTGGTAGACCAACCCTATCTGGCCTTTGCCAGGGCATCTCAACTGTTTGAAATCGACGAAGCTATTGCCTCAGGGATTCACCCCAGCGCAGTAATAGATCCTTCGGCTGAGCTTGCAGACAATGTCAGTATTGGTCCTAACGTTGTGATTGGCGCGCATTGTAAAATCGGCGCCAATGTGCAAATCCACGCTAACAGCACCATCGGTCACAATAGCAGTATAGGTGATGATGGCCGGATTATGAGTAACGTGAGCATTTATCGAAAAGTGGTCATAGGGGAGCGCTGCATTGTTCACAGTGGCGTCGTTTTGGGGGCTGATGGGTTTGGTTTTACGCCCAATGCTAAAGGTCAGTACGAAACCATTGCACAAATTGGCGGTGTACAGATTGGGCATGACGTGTCTATTGGCGCCACAACGGCCATTGACTGCGGGGCGATAGATGACACGGTTATCGGCAACGGTGTGAAAATTGATAATCAGGTGCAGATAGGCCATAACTGTCGTATCGGTGATCATACGATCATTTGTGGCGGGGCTGGCATGGCTGGCAGCACAACGATTGGCAAGCATTGTGTGCTAGCAGGTGGTTGTGGTATCGCGGGCAGTAGCCCAATAACGCTATGCGACGGTGTAGTGGTCAGTGTCAAAACGACCATAAGCCAGTCTATAGACAAGCCTGGAATTTATTCCGGAGCCATAGTTGCTAGTGAACACAAGCAATGGCTGCGTAATGCATTACGGTTTAATAATCTCGCGCAACTCTTTGCTCGAGTGAAAAAATTAGAAAATGAGAAAGCTGATGAGTGAAGTTAAAACGATTACCGAGTTGTTCGACTATCTGCCTCATAGGTATCCGTTTTTGCTCTTGGATAGGGTTACGGAGCTGACGAAGGGCGAGTCAATCAAGGGCTTTAAAAATGTTACCGTGAATGAAGAGATGTTCAACGGACACTTTCCTGGTCAGCCGATTATGCCCGGTGTACTTATTTTGGAATCTATGGCGCAGATTTCAGGCGTCTTAGCCTTTGAAAGCCGCGGCAGCAGACCCGCCGATGGCACCAACTATTTATTTGGTGGCGTAGAGAAAGCCAGATTTCGCCGCCAGGTGATACCCGGTGATCGTTTAGAAATACACAGTTCGATTGTTGCTGAACGCAAAATGATGATGAAATTTGACTGCTCAGCCTTTGTCGATGGCCAGTTGGCCTGTTCCGCCATTCTTTCCATTGTCGAGCAAAAGCTGTGATAGACGAACGCGCCATAGTAGACAGCTCTGTAGTTGTCGGAGAAAACGTCAGCATTGGTCCTTGGACCATCATCGGCCCCGGTGTGGTTTTGGGTGATAACACCCAGATTGCCTCTAGTGTGGTGGTTAAAGGCCCGTGTCACATTGGTGCAGGCGTGAAAATTTACCAGTTCGCGACAGTAGGCGAAGACACCCCGGCTCTGGCCTATGCAGGAGAACCCTCTGAGCTGACTATTGGTGCCAACACTGTAATTAGGGAAGGCGTCACCATACACAGAGGTATGGCCGCTGGTGGAATCAGTAAAACCGTCGTTGGTGCGAATTGCTTGTTGATGGCCTACGTTCACATTGGCCACGACTGTATTGTAGGCGACAACGTTATTATGGCGAATAACGCCTCGCTTGCCGGGCATGTCGTGGTAGGCGACTACGCCAATTTTGGTGGTTATGCGGGCATTCCGCAGTTTCGTCAAATCGGTGCATATACACACATAGCGGGCATGAGCCTGGTCACTAAAGACGTGCCTGCCTTCATGACTGTTGCAGGTAATCCAGCCAATGCGATAGGACTAAATCTCGAAGGCATTAAACGTCGGGGCTTTTCTGATGAGGCGATTCAGGCGGTAAAAGCGGCCCACAGGGTAGTTTATCGGAGCGGCAAAAAGCTTCAGGAAGCCATTGCAGAGCTAGCCGATGCACGCAAATTACATCCAGAGGTTGATGTTTTTGTGAAATCTCTAGAGGCTTCTGACAAAGGTATTATCCGCGGTAGGGGCTAGCAAAACACTGGCAAAGCGCACATTGCCGGTGGGGCGACCTGCGCTTTTTGTAGGTCTTTTATTTGTCTTTTTTGCCTACTGTAGGTAAGGAAAGAGGTTCCAAGTTAGATTCTAGATGTAATCTAATTTATTAGGTTTGTACTATAAACTACTGATTTATAAAATAATACTAGGTCGTTTTGTTTCTAGCGCCTTCTTCTAAAAAGACAGTGTAAAGAGACATTGTGAGGAAAGAAAAGCGCACGCGTTGGCGCTATACAAAGGTTTAATAAGGGCTACTTTATGACCTTAACTATCGGTTTGGTCGCCGGCGAAGCATCAGGAGATAACCTCGCGGCAGGATTGATGGCGGCGCTTAAGTCCCATCAGGCAATGTCAGGCGGCATACGCTTTCTTGGCGTAGGCGGTCCGGCGATGATTGCCCAAGGCTTAGAGCCCCTAGCGTCCATTGACGAACTCTCGGTGAACGGCTTCAAAGAACCCATCTTACGCTTGCCGCAATTGTGGAAACTCTACCGCCGGCTCGCGAGCTCCTTTCAGCAAGAAAACATAGATGCTTTTATTGGCATCGATTTTAATGTATTCAACTTCCTACTCGAAGGCCGGCTCAAAGACAGCGGCATACCCACCGCGCATTATGTCAGTCCGTCAGTCTACGCCTGGCGTCGTGGCCGCACCAAACGAGTCGCGCGTTCTGCTGACGTGATTTTTTGCCTGTTCCCATTTGAGCCAGTTTTTTATGCCGACTTGCCTGTGCGGGCGATTTTTGTTGGCCACCCTCTTGCTCATGAAATTACTGAAGCGGACACCAAAACGGACAAACAGCAGTGGGCGCGGAAGCAGCTTGGTGTTGCAGAGTCTGATGTCGTTTTAGCCATGCTGCCGGGCAGTAGAGGCAGCGAAATTGAATTAATGCTTGAGCCTTTTCTGCAAGCGGCGGAAATTATTCAGGCCCGTTTTGCCGAGCAGAATAAGTCAGTTAAAGTGGTTATCCCGTGTATTAATGCAGCCCGCGAAGCACAAGTTCGTAAGGGTATCGAGTGCGCGCCGCAATTAGATATTCACATCCATCATGGTCAAGCTAGGTTGGCGTTACTTGCCTGTGACGCCGCGTTAGTTAAGTCCGGTACAAGCACTTTGGAGGCCATGTTGCTTAAGCGACCTATGGTTGTCAGCTATCGCTTAGGCTACTGGTCGCATTGGATCGCACGCCTGCTGGTTAGAACACCCTATGTGGCCATGCCGAATATCCTGTCGAACAAAGAACTGGTGCCTGAGTTACTGCAAGACCAAGCGCAGCCGCAAGGTTTGGCTCAGGCGTTGTTGGGCGAATTGGAAAATTCCCGCAGTGATGATGAATATTTTCAGCCCTTTGCGAATATGCGCAAAACCCTTGAGGAAGGGGAGCTGGGATTAGGTGCGAGTAATACAGCGGCCCAAGGAATAGTAGATCTACTGCAGGAGAAGGGTAAACTCTAAACCAATGCTTTGGTGTAAAAGCAGTTCGATTATTGAGGGATAGATTTTCTGTGGTCAAAGGGCAGATGAGCAAAATTTATGATCATCGAGACGGCATTATTGCTGGGGTCGATGAGGTAGGACTGGGGCCCTTAGCCGGCCCTGTTGTGGCTTGTGCCGTTGTTTTAGACCCTGAGTCGCCAATACAAGGGCTGCGCGACTCCAAAGCAACAACGGAAAAATCTAGGCACGAGTTGGCCATCCTAATTCGGCAGCATGCCTTAAGCTGGTGTATTGGGCGTGCGAGTGTTGCTGAGGTTGATGAACTCAATGTTCTGCAAGCCAGTCATTTGGCCATGCGCCGCGCGATATCGGGTTTAAGCATAGTGCCAGACAAGGTTTTGGTAGACGGCAATAAAGTACCTGACCTACCAATGGCTGCTGAGGCTATTATCAAAGGCGATCGTATTGTTGGGCAAATCAGTGCAGCTTCAATTTTAGCTAAGGTGGAAAGGGACGAGGAGCTTGTGCAGCTTGCGCTCACCTATCCAGGCTATGGGTTTGAACAACATAAAGGCTATCCAACGAAGAAACATATGAGCGCATTGAATGAACTAGGGCCCTGTCCTGAACACAGAAGAAGCTTTGCGCCGGTGCGCAGGGCCTTAGAGCAGGTGGCTTGCTCGTGACCCAAGCGGCAAATTTTGTTCACCTGCACGTCCACAGCGAATTTTCACTGTCCGAAGGCATGCTGAAAGTTAAAGATGTGGTGAATACCACAGCGGCAAGAGGCATGCCTGCGCTGGCGCTGACCGACTGTAATAACCTCTTTGCGCTGGTCAAATTTTATGAAACTTGTTTAAGCCAAGGGGTTAAACCAATTCTGGGTGCGGAGATCGTGGTCAGTTGTGCTGAGACCGGTGTGAGCGGACGCATAGTTGCCTTAGCCAGAAATATGGCTGGATATACCAACCTAATTGCGCTGATCTCCGCCGGTTATACCTCCGCTGAGCAGCGCGGAATTGTCTCTGAAGAGGATATTTTCGCGCGCAAGGAAGGGCTGATTATCCTAGCTGGCGGCGTCGGCGGGCACCTTTGGGGTGAGTTGGCCAATGACGATCAAGGTCCCGCGTTGAGTAGAGCGCGGGTTTGGCAGAACGAGTTTGCTGAAGACTATTTCCTTGAAATTACCCGCACCGGGCGAGAGAACGAGGAAGAAATGTTAAGGCGCACTTTGGCCATAGCATCCCAGCTCGAAATAGGCGTTGTTGCCTCCAATGATGTTTGCTTTACCGCAGCAGAAGATTTTGAAGCCCACGAAACCAGGGTTTGTATTCACCAAGGTCGCGCGTTGGATGATCCGCGCAGAAAGCGCCAGCACAGCGAGCAGCAATATCTGCGCAGCGATGCAGAAATGAGGGCACTCTTTGCTGATATACCCTCAGCGCTGCAAAACACGGTAGAGATCGCTAAGCGTTGCAACGTAGAAGTGCCCTTAGGCACTTACTATTTGCCAGATTACCCCATACCTAATGGTCTCGGCCCAGAAGACTATATTCAACAAGTTTCCCAAGAAGGGTTAGACCGTCGACTGGCCAAAACGGGGCCGCTGAACGGCTTCAGTGTGCAAGATTATAGCGAACGCTTAGCCTTTGAGCTGGGTGTGATTAACCAAATGGGTTTCGCTGGTTATTTTTTGATCGTTATGGAGTTTATCGCGTGGGCCAAGAGTAATGGCATTCCGGTTGGTCCCGGGCGTGGTTCAGGTGCAGGTTCGTTGGTTGCTTATGTGCTGGATATTACCGACCTAGATCCGCTTGAATACGACCTGTTGTTTGAGCGATTTCTCAACCCCGAGCGTGTCTCTATGCCAGATTTCGATGTGGATTTCTGCATGGAAGGCCGTGATAAGGTTATTCAACATGTAAGCGATATGTATGGTATCGAGTCGGTCAGCCAAATTATTACCTTTGGCACCATGGCCGCAAAAGCGGTGGTTCGAGATGTCGCTCGAGTTCAGGGTAAGCCATATGGCTTGGCGGATAAGTTATCAAAACTTATTCCTTTTGAAGTGGGCATGACCTTGACCAAGGCCATGGCAGAAAGTGCTGAAATGAAGGAGTTTGTTGAGAGCACTGAAGAAGCCAGCGAAATTATGGACATGGCTTTCAAACTGGAAGGTATCGTTCGAAATGTTGGACGCCATGCGGGTGGTGTAGTGATTGCGCCCTCAGCGCTGACAGATTTTGTGCCCCTATACACTGAAGAATCGGGCACGGGACTGGTTTCTCAGTTCGATAAAGATGATGTCGAGCGGGCAGGGCTGGTTAAATTCGACTTCTTGGGTCTGAAGACGCTGACGATTATTGATTGGGCGGTTAAATCCGTTAACAAATATCGTCAGACGTTAGGCGAGGAACCCGTCGAAATTGAAAGCATTCCGCTGGATGATCGCGGCACCTTTGAGCAGCTTCGGCGCGGCGATACCACCGGTATATTCCAGCTGGAATCGCGGGGCATGAAGGATTTGATCCGCCGCCTGTTGCCAGAGAACATCGACGATATTATTGCTCTAGTGGCATTGTTTCGCCCCGGGCCATTGGAGTCAGGTGCGGTAGATGACTACATCAATCGTAAGCACGGCAGAGAGCCAGTTACCTTCCCACACCCCAGCTTGGAGCCTGTACTTGAATCAACCTACGGGGTAGTTCTGTACCAAGAACAGGTGATGCAAATTGCCCAGGTATTGGCTGGCTTCTCCCTTGGCCAAGCTGACCTTCTGCGCCGTGCAATGGGTAAAAAGAAAGCTTCTGAAATGGCTAAGGTGCGCGAACAATTTCTTGTTGGCACCGCAGAAAATGATGTTTCTGCAGAGCTGGCAAATGAAATTTTCGACCTAATGGAAAAGTTTGCCGGTTATGCGTTTAACAAATCGCACTCGGCGACCTATGCCATTGTTAGTTTCCAAACGGCGTGGTTGAAGTCGTGTTATCCCGCGCATTTCATGGCAGCCAACTTATCTGCAGATATGCAGAGTATTGATCGTGTAGTGATTTTAGTTGATGAAGTCAGACGCATGAAAATGTCTCTGTTGCCGCCAGGGGTAAATATCAGCGAATTTCGTTTTTCTGTAAAAGGCGATGCCGTGATTTATGGCTTGGGCGCCGTGCGCGGCGTGGGTGAAGGGCCGGTATCCGCTATCGTTGAGGCGCGCGCTCAGGGTCCATTCCTAGATCTGGCAGATTTTTGTCGTCGGGTGGACAGCAAAAAAGCCAACAAGCGCGTGCTTCTCGCTCTGATTAGCTCTGGGGCAATGGACGAATTTGCGCTTACTGACGAGACCTTAAATCAAACCAGAGCAAGATTGCTGGCGACGTTGCCACAGGCCGTGCAAGGAGCAGAGCAGGTGGCGCGGGACCAAGCTGTGGGGATCACAGACCTTTTTGGCGGCATTGAGAGTCAGGCACCTGCGCAGGACTGTGAAGTGCAAAGTGCGGTTAAGCCACTGACTACTTTAGAACGCTTGAAGGGCGAGAAAGATACGTTAGGCCTGTTTCTAACAGGGCACCCCATTGAGAGCTATGAAAAAGAGCTTGGGCATTTTTGTCGCAGCAAAATCAAAGAACTGAGGGTCAGCAAAAATACTCAGTGGGTGGCTGGTATGGTGATCAGTAATCGGGTGATGAAAAATAAACGCGGTTCGTCTATGGCCTTTCTGGTGTTAGATGATCGAAGTGCTCGGCTTGAAGTATCACTGTTTTCAGATGCCTTTCAAAATTACTCACACAAGGTAGCGAAAGACGAACTGTTGGTGATTGAGGGTGAAATACAAAATGACGAGCGCAATGGCGGGATCTCACTACGTGCCAGCCAAATACTAACAATGGACGAGGCTCGACAAAAATTTAGTTGCGGGTTGGCGCTAGATTTTACCGCCTCGCAATTACCGGACAACTTTAACCAAAAGTTGAAAGAAATCCTGCAGCCTTACCAGGTGCCGGGTGCTACGTGTCCTGTTGCCATTTTGTACAAGGCCCAAGAGGCGCAGGGTAAAATCAGTCTAGGCCCAGAGTGGCAGGTCAAAGTCAGTCAGCAATTGTTGTTTGATCTGGAAGAAAATTTTGGTGACGAGAAAGTCAGTCTAAACTATTCCCAAGGGCGCAATTTTGGCTAATTCAAATCGTTATCAAGAATGACTGCCAGCGTTGCTCTTGAAGCCGAACTGGCGCAAGTGCTGGCGGCGCAGCCTGTACCTCAGCGCTATCTGGTGGCCTTAAGTGGTGGGATAGATTCTACAGCACTGCTTCATGCGTTGGTGGGTATTCTGCCCACCGGCGCGTCTGTCATAGCACTGCATGGCAATCATCAAATCTCTAGTGAGTCCGCAAGCTGGGCAAAGCATTGCAAGGCGCAATGTAAAAGTCTGGGTGTTGAGTTTGTGTGTGCCGATTTAGTGCTAGCTAAACAAGGTAATTTGGAAGCATCAGCGCGCGAGGCGCGCTATGAATTTTTCACCCTTAATATTCGCGCAGGTGACCTTCTGTTGCTGGGGCACCATGCCCAAGATCAAGTAGAAACTGCATTTTTGCGCTTGTTTCAGGGCCGTGGACTCATCTCAATGCGTCAACAAGGTGCCTTGGGCAGAGGCCAGTTTTTGCGTCCCTTTTTGAACCTTTCAAGAACCGATTTAGTCGCCTACGCTCAAGCGAACAACTTAACGTGGATTGAAGATCCCTCTAATGGCGACATTGGATTTGATCGTAATTTTCTGCGACATCAAGTTGTACCCATGTTGCAAAAGCGCTGGCCAGGTATGACGCAAGCTCTACTCAGAGTGACCGCGCAGAGCAACGCACAGCAATCATTGCTGCAGCATTTGGTAGAAGAGTTTACTGACGAGGTGCCGCTGAGTAAGTTGCCGGATGATTTAAGCAGTCAGCAGCTTTGGCTGCGCACTTACCTTGCGGTGCGGGGGCATTTCGAGTTGAGTGACCGAGCATTGTCAGAATGGCTGAGGCAGGCACAAAGCGCGGAGCAGTCTGAATTGGCGCTGGATGAAAGCGGGCTACTGCGCAGTTGGCGAGGTGGCCTGTATTACACAAAGCGGCACCAAGCGGTCGCCTTTGCTAGCTCGACATTGGTATTGGGTGAGAGCGTGTCCGGTGGCTTTGGGCGTTTAGAGTTGGTTCCCTGCGACTCAAACGCGGGGGATGCGTTCGCTTATTGCGGCCCCGTTGAAATTGTTTGTCGCGGTGGGCTAGGCGACAATGTGTCCCTCAGCCAAAGCTTTGGCTCGGCCTCCCTTAAAACACTCTTCCAGCAAGGCAATATTCCACCTTGGCGCAGAGATGACTACCCCTTAATTATGCGCAACGGAGAGCTTTTAGCAGTGCCTGGTATTGCAAGTAGAGTGCAGGCTGAAGAGGTATCTGGAGATGCACATTCCAGGGTCTGGTGTCGAGGCATTTTGCATAACTCTTTCATTAACTAGGCGCATTTGCGTAGATTTTTTTAAAATGTCGGAGTTAGTCCAAAATAGTCGCAATAAAGTATCAATCTGATTGAGGTTAACCCGGCCCTCTGTTAACTTTCGCTTCCATCTTGCCTAGCTTCATGTGAATCGATTTCCGGTTGCAAATCATGTAATAGGGCAGATTAGATGGAGTTCAATGACGCGATATATTTTTGTTACCGGCGGTGTAGTGTCTTCCTTAGGGAAGGGCATTCTAACCTCTTCACTTGCTGCTCAGTTGGAGGCGCGTAGCCTCAAAATCAACGTCCTAAAAATGGACCCTTACATTAATGTTGACCCGGGTACTATGAGTCCTGTGCAGCATGGTGAGGTGTTTGTGACGCGGGATGGTGCTGAAACAGATCTGGACCTAGGCAACTACGAACGCTTCTCTAAAGTTCGCATGACGCGCAACAATAACTTCACCACCGGCAGTGTTTACGCTGAGGTGATTCGCAAAGAACGCCGCGGTGACTACTTGGGCGGCACTGTTCAAGTTATCCCCCATATCACCGATGAAATTAAGCGTCGCACTCGGCTTGCTGCTGAGGGTGTAGATATTCTGATTGTCGAAGTAGGCGGTACAGTTGGTGACATCGAGTCCCAGCCGTTTCTAGAAGCCATTCGCCAGTTGCGCATGGAAGTAGGGCGTAACCGCGCGCTATTCATTCACCTCACTTACGTACCTTACTTGAGTAAAGCCGGTGAAATTAAAACTAAACCCACCCAGCACTCGGTTAAGGAAATGCGCTCCATTGGCTTGCAGCCCGACATTTTGGTCTGCCGATCCGAAATGGATATTCCAAAATCCCAACGCGACAAGATTGCACTGTTCACCAGCGTGGAAGAGCGCGCAGTCATTTCTATGGTCGACGTGGACACCATTTATCGCGGCCCGTTGGAGTTGCACAACCAAGGTTTAGACACCTATGTAACTGAGCAGTTAGAGCTAGTTTGCCCGCCTGCTGATTTGAGCGATTGGCAGGACGTAGTCGACGCCCAATTGAATCCAAAACATAAAGTACGCATTGCCTTTGTCGGTAAATATCTTGAACTGCTGGATGCGTATAAGTCGCTGATTGAGGCAATTAAACATGCCGGTATTCAAACCCTCACCGAGGTCGACATCCAGTTTATTGATGCCGAACGCCTAGAAGCCGAAGGTACTGGATTGCTTCAGGATGCTTCAGCAATTTTGGTCCCCGGCGGTTTTGGTGGCCGAGGCTTCGAAGGCAAGATTATGGCTGCGGGTTACGCTCGAGAAAACGGCGTACCGTACCTAGGCATTTGCTATGGCCTGCACGCAGCGGTGATAGACATTGCGCGCAATTGTGGGGGGATGCCGGATGCGCACACCACAGAAGTTAAGCAAGGTGCGGCAGATCCTGTCATAGCACTCATTACCGAATGGACAGATAGAGACGGTCAAGTAGAGGTGCGCGATACTGCCAGTGATATGGGCGGCACAATGCGTTTAGGCGAGCAAGTTTGTATTCTTAAAGAGGGTACTTTGGCTGCACAAGTGTATGGCGAGGGTGTGGTGCGTGAACGCCATAGGCACCGTTATGAGGTCAACAATCGTTATGTTGATCGGTTGATTGAAAGCGGCATGATTGTCGGCGGTCGTTCAGAAGATGGTGAATTAGTCGAAATGTTAGAGTTGGCGGATCATCCGTGGTTTTTGGCCTGCCAGTTCCACCCTGAATTTACCTCTTCGCCAAGAACTGGGCACCCGCTGTTCTCTGGTTTTATTTCTGCCGGTCTCGCTTTCTCAGAAGGCACGTTAAAATAACTCAGGCAAGCAAGAGCAATTTCTGCCTGCTCAAATGGTTACTACATTCATTTTGGATTGAATATTTATGCAACTAGAGAATTTTGAAGTGGGCGGTGACAAGCCTTTGTTTGTTATTGCTGGGCCCTGTGTCATTGAGTCCGAAAAGCTGATTATGGAAACGGCCACCACACTTAAGGCGCTTGGCGAGAAGGTTGGCGTTGCGCTGATTTTTAAGAGTTCCTTCGATAAGGCTAACCGCTCTTCTATGGACAGCTACAGAGGGCCAGGTATTGAAGAGGGCTTGCGAATTCTTGAGCGGGTCAAAACTGAACTCTCCATGCCGGTGTTAACTGACGTGCACGAAGATACCCCGCTGGACGAAGTTGCAAGCGTGGTAGATGTCATGCAAACCCCAGCATTTTTATGCCGCCAGACCAATTTTATTCTTAATGTCTGCGCTCAAGGCAAACCGGTGAATATTAAGAAAGGCCAGTTTTTGGCGCCACTAGATATGTTGCAAGTGGCAAACAAAGCGAAATCTACCGGCAACAAGCAAATCATGGTTTGCGAGCGTGGTGCCAGCTTTGGTTACAACAACCTAGTGTCAGATATGCGCTCTCTTGCGCTGATGCGGCAAACGGGTTGCCCGGTTGTTTATGACGCAACCCACTCAGTGCAGATGCCCGGCGGGCAGGGTTCAGTCTCAGGTGGCCAGAGAGAAATGGTGCCGGTGTTAGCCAGAGCTGCTGTAGCAGCGGGTATTTCAGGGCTGTTTATGGAGTGCCACCCAAACCCCGCGGAGGCAATGTCAGATGGACCAAATTCTTGGCCCTTACACATGGTGGGTGATCTTTTGGCCCAGCTAATGGCAATTGATGCAGTGGTGAAAGGCCAACCGAGGTTAGAAGATCAGGTGACAAAGTCTTAGCGCGCTAGTGAGCGGCTGAAGGATAGACACGTTAGTAATTTAAAGGATTAGCAGGGCATGACGAAGATCGTAGATATTCACGCACGGGAAATTTTAGATTCCAGAGGCAACCCAACAGTTGAGGCTCTGATCACTACCGAAGATGGCTTCCAGGGCTTGGCAGCGGCGCCTTCTGGCGCGTCTACCGGCAGCCGAGAAGCATTAGAGCTGAGAGACGGTGATAAGTCGCGGTATTTGGGTAAAGGCGTACAGCAGGCAGTAGGTCACATCGACGGCGAAATCCGTGACGCCTTGATGGGCAGAGATTGTTCTGACCAAAAGCAGATAGATGAGCTTTTACTGCAACTAGACGGGACAGATAACAAGGCACGACTGGGCGCAAACGGCATGCTGGCGGTCTCGCTTGCTGCCTGTAAGGCTGCTGCTGCCAATACCGGGCAACCGCTTTACCGCCACATAAACCAGCTTTGCGGCGGCGTTAAAATGCAGATGCCCGTACCCATGATGAATATCCTCAACGGTGGTGAGCACGCAGACAACAATGTGGATATCCAAGAATTTATGATTCAGCCGGTATCTATGACTAATTTTCGTGATGCATTGCGTTGTGGAGTAGAAATTTTTCACCACCTAAAAGCGGTATTGCAGGGCATGGGTTTATCTACGTCCGTGGGTGATGAAGGCGGCTTTGCGCCTAATTTGGAATCTAACGCACAGGCGCTAGACGTGATCGCTCAGGCGGTAGATCGTGCAGGCTATAAATTGGGCACGGATGTGACCCTAGCCCTAGACTGTGCCGCGTCAGAATTTTTTGTTGACGGTAAGTACGATCTCAAAGGCGAAGGCCAAGCTTACGACCCCGCCGGATTTGTTGAATACTTAGCTGATCTTTGTGCAAAGCATCCTATAGTCTCGGTCGAAGACGGCATGGACGAAAGCGATTGGTCTGGTTGGGCGCAGTTGACCCAACGCTTGGGCGACAAGGTGCAACTTGTGGGCGATGATTTGTTTGTCACCAATACGGCTATTTTGCAAAGGGGCATTGACGAGCACATTGCCAATTCAATCCTCATTAAGTTTAACCAAATTGGTACTTTAACGGAAACTTTGGACGCCATTGCTATGGCCACAGCGGCAGGGTACACCAGTGTTATCTCCCATCGCTCTGGTGAGACCGAAGACACGACCATTGCGGATTTAGCAGTAGGCACCGGCGCCGGGCAAATTAAAACGGGGTCTCTGTGCCGTTCGGACAGAGTTGCCAAATACAACCAATTGCTGCGCATTGAAGGAGACCTAGGCGGCGATGCTACTTATCCGGGCCGCAGCGCCATACGCGCCAAATAGGCTTGAAAACTGACCTTTGTTGGTGAAACTGGATAGGGGATATTTCCTGTAGGCTCAGGCTAAAGAGCTTTATTTAGAAAGCTTAGTTTAGAGAGCTTTGTTTAAAAAAGCGTGGTCTACAAAACGTGGTCTACAATATACGGGTCTTTAGTGGTCTCTTAACGCTAGCGGTACGAAAATGAAGATATTGATCTCAATTTTGGTCATTACATTATGTGCTTTGCAGTACCAAATTTTTTTTGGTCAAAGTGGCTATTTTGCGCAAAAAGTCCTAGCCCAACAGTTACAAGAGCAGCAGCAACGGTTTGAACAATTACAACAAAGAAATCTTAAGATGACAGCTGAGGTACTAGCGCTTAGAGCTAATCCAGCGGCCTTTGAGGCCAGAGCGAGAAGCGAATTAGGTTTGGTTAAGGAAGGGGAGATTTTCTACCTCGTGCCTGATGCTGCAAACTGAAGTGGTTGTCGAGCGTCAGCCGTCTGAGCTGCCTTTGATAAATACTCACTGTGCCAGCATAAAAACCTTTCCCGAGGACTGGCGGGTGACGGAGGTCATGGACCAGTTATGGAGCGGCGATGGCGAACACGCCTACTTATACGTTGAAAAACGCGGCATGAACACTGCCCAAGTGGCGCAGTGGCTGGCACAGCAATACGATGTGAAAGAGATGAATGTCGGTTATTCCGGCATGAAGGATAAGTTTGCCGTGACTCAACAGTGGTTCAGCGTGCATTCGCCGTTAGACATAGAGGCAGCTAGGTTAAGCCTTAGCAAAGCACCACAAGCCTCCAGCGCCAGTGAGCCAACAGAAGCCCCGGCAAGTTACGTACGAGTTTTGCAGGCCACGCGACACAACAAAAAACTCCGTAGGGGCGAGCACGCATGCAATCGCTTTGCTATAACTTTGCGCGACATAGATGCTAGGGCTGCTACGGACGAAGAATCGCTGACTCGCCTTGGGCAACCCTTTACCAACTACTTTGGTCCCCAGCGGTTTGGCACAAACAACATTGAGTCGGCGCTTGCTTGGCTGAAAGACCGTCGCAGTAGAAAAATTTCACGCAAAGCTCGTGGTTGGCATTTTTCAGTGCTGCGCAGTTTGTTATTTAATAAAATAGCGCAAGCCAGAGAGTTAGCAGGTAGCAGTCACCGCTTTATAAACGGTGATGCCACAGAATTTAACGTACCATCAGGCTCTCTTTGGGGACGCGGACGCACAACGCTAACTGACGCTGCGCTAGAGTTAGAGGCTCAGGCGTTAGCAGCAGATGCTTGGGTTTGCGAAGCCCTAGAGTTCGCTGGAGTAGATCGAGGTTTGCGCCCATTGAGCGTTCAACCTACAGACTTCAGCTACGCTATGTTAGATGACGGGGCACTTGTGCTTAACTTTGCATTGCCTCCCGGAGCATACGCCACAGTATTGTTGGCACAGCATTTCGACATTAAGGATAACAGTCGTTGAGTAATTTCGATTTGCAAGGCATAGGCATGACCTCTCAGCGCACCAGAGACCGTTTAGTCGCTCGCTTGCGTGAGCAGGGCATTGTCGACGAAAAAGTTTTGGGGCAAATTGCCTCTCTGCCGCGACATATATTTATTGATGAAGCATTAGCGCACCGAGCCTACGAAGATACGTCTCTGCCCATAGGCCATAGCCAGACTATTTCGCAGCCCTTTATTGTTGCGCTTATGACTGCGTTACTCACTGAAGTACCACGAGCAAAAGTGTTGGAAGTAGGCACGGGGTCAGGTTATCAAACCGCGTTGCTCGCGCGCCTATGCGAGCGCGTGCTGAGCATTGAAAGAATTAAGGCGTTAATGCCAAAGGCCCGGGAGCGCTTGTCAGCACTATCCTTGAGAAATATTCAATTGCGTCATGGTGACGGTTACGCGGGCTGGCCAGAGCATGGACCATTCGACGGCATTCTCGTTACCGCAGCGCCGCCTGAGCTGCCGCAACAGCTACTTGAACAGCTGGCCATAGGGGGACGTTTGATCGTCCCGGTGGGCGACGGTAATGAACAAGATCTGCGCGTCATTGATCGCACGGAAGAGGGCTTTATTGAAAATGTTCATGACCGCGTCAAGTTTGTGCCGTTGTTAGGCGGCGTTACCCATAGATAGGATAAGCTGCATGCAACAAAGCGATGGTGGTTCAGCGAGTTTCATAGGTTTGGTGTTGCGCGGTCTAGCTATGGGTATTGCGGAACTGGTGCCAGGCGTATCCGGGGGCACGATCGCTTTTATGACCGGCATTTACCTGCAATTGGTGAGAACCTTGGCCTCTTTTGGCCTCAACTCCATTGCAATGATTGGACGTCCCAAACAGTTTTGGCAGCACCATAACCTGCCCTTCTTACTCAGTCTCGGTCTGGGGATGGGCTTTGGCGTTGTTATCTTTGCGCAAGTCATTCGCTATTCTCTAGCGAATTTTCCACCGGTGATCTGGGCCTTTTTCTTTGGTGTCATTAGCGCATCTATCATGCATATGGCGCGCCAGCGCAGCACAAGCGCATTGTTGTACTACGCGTTGCCCGGAGTGGTGTTGGGGATAGGGTTTGTGGCGCTACCTGTTGGCGATTTTTCCGGGTCTCTACCAATGATTTTGATCGCCGGGGCGCTGGCAATTTGCGCCTGGATATTACCGGGTATCTCCGGCAGTTTTGTCCTCTTGCTGCTGGGTCTATATGACGACATTATTCTTGCGGTCACAGACCGTGACTTACAGGTATTGGCGACACTGGCCTGTGGTTGTGGGCTTGGCATACTTTTGTTTGCGCGCTCGTTGGCGTGGGTTTTAGATCGCTACGCAGATCAGTTGCTGGCTTTCTTGATTGGTTTTATGAGCAGTGCCTTGCTCAAACTTTGGCCATGGCAGGATGCCAATGCAGAGAGTGTTTTTTCGGCAGCTGTTAGCCCAACTACATACACTTGTATTGCTGGGCTCAGTGCATATACAGAATATGCGGTCCTAGCCGGGCTGCTGGGGGTATTGGCGTTATGGCTAATGACCAAATACTCCAACGACTAATAGTGATCGTGCTAGCTGTCGGAGTGCAGGTTGGCTGTGTCTCCCTTGGCACGCCTGCGATCAGTGACCGTTCAAGTGGTGCCACGTTAAATTCCTCTGGCCAATATGTTGTGCGCAAGGACGATACGCTTTACTCCATCGCTTGGCGCTTGGGTTTAGACTATAAATCCCTCGCGAGCATCAATGGCATTGGTAAACCCTTTGTGATTTTCCCCGGACAAAAACTACGCTTGCGCGGTAAGCCTCAAACAATAAAAACGCCAAGGGCGGGCACCAAGGCAGCGGTGGTGAAAACGACAACTAAGGCGCCGGCTAAACCAGTTGCTCGCGCAACTCCTGCAAAGCCACAAAAGCCCAAAGTGGTTGCAAAGCCTGCGCCCCGCAAACCGCCCACGGTAGCTGCGAAAAAACCATCTCAGCCTAATACTGCTAAGCCCAAAACTTTGAAGCCGAAGCCCACCAGAACTCTAAGTTCAAAATGGGCATGGCCGGTAAAGCAACAACCCATTGGTAAGTTCGGCAAAGGCAGTAATGGCATAGATTACGCCATATCGCGACGCACCAATGTTATGTCGGCTGGATTAGGTGAAGTGGTTTATGCGGGTAATGGTATTGCTGGGTTCGAGCGTTTGGTGATTGTTAAACACACGGGCAATTTGCTTAGCGCATATAGTTTTAACGGGCGGGTGTTGGTGAAGGAGCAGCAGCGTATAGGGGCCGGTATGCGGTTAGCGGAGATATTGCCAAGGCCCGGGGTAGGGCAAAAGTTGCACTTTGAATTGCGCCGTAACGGTAATCCAATTAACCCCGGTTCGGTGATCCGCTGAGCAATTGGGTTCTAGCGCTCTAGCAGTGCCAGTTTGCCGGGTTTGTTATTCCACTCTTCGGCATCTTCCGGTGCGGGTTTCATCTCAACGATATTCGGCCAAATTTCCGCCAACTCAGTATTCAGCTCAAGGAAGTTGAGCTGATCTTCGGGTATCTCATCTTCTGAGAAGATAGCGTCTACTGGGCACTCAGGCTCGCACAGGGCGCAATCGATACATTCATCCGGGTGAATGACGAGCATGTTGGGACCTTCATAAAAGCAATCTACAGGGCAAACTTCTACACAATCGGTGTGCTTGCACTTGATGCAATTTTCTCCAACGATGAATGTCATAAATCTGGCCCCATAATTTTAAAGCGAGGTAGTTTAGCTGATGCAACTTAGCTGTCTAGCGTTGTGTGCATACATTGGGCCTGTTTGGCCTAATTTTTTGACAACGCACGGGTCAGCGCAGTGGATTTTGCATCGCAGTTGTCACTTTTATTACCCTAACCTTGTTCTCTTAGTCACTGGATAAACTGTTTTTGAGCTCATATAAAAGACTTAATGCCTCGCGCGGTGTCAGGTCATCTATATCTGCCCCCTTGAGTTGTTCAAGCGTTGCCAGTTCTTGGTCGGAGACTAGCTCGTGGACCTCATCTACGAGTGACTCTTCATGGCCTGAGTCAAAACCAGAGTTGAATGCGCTGAAGAGGTCGGTTTGCAGTGGGTTGCTATTCCCTTGTTCTAAGCTGGCTAAGCGTTTTCTGGCAATAGCTAATACTGACGCCGGTACGCCAGCCAGCTTGGCCACCTGAATGCCGTAACTCTGGCTCGCAGGGCCATGCTTAACTTGGTAGAGAAATACGATATCGCCGGCGTGTTCCCGTGCGCTCAAGTGCACATTGCCAACGCCTGCATAACGGCCAGGCAAGCTGGTTAGCTCAAAGTAGTGGGTGGCAAACAGTGTCATTGATTGTGCTTTGTCAGCCAGATGAGCGGCGCATGCCCAAGCCAGTGCGAGACCATCGTAGGTGCTTGTGCCTCGACCTATCTCATCTAGCAGAACCAAGCTACTAGCTGTCGCGTTGTGCAAAATATGCGCGGTCTCGGTCATTTCAACCATAAAGGTTGATCGCCCACTGGTCAGGTCATCTGCCGCACCTATGCGAGTGAAGATACGGTCTATGGGTCCTAGGGTGGCGCTTTGAGCAGGGATATAGCTGCCTACGTAGGCCAGCAGGCAAATGATCGCCGTTTGCCTCATATAAGTTGACTTACCGCCCATATTTGGCCCGGTGACAATGAGCATTGTGCTCTGGCCACCAAGGTCAACATCGTTGGCAATAAAGGCATCTTTTGACGCCGCTTTAACCACTGGGTGCCAGCCTTGGTCAATGTTTACGCCGGTTTGTTGGGTAAAACTGGGCTGGGCGAAGTTAAGCGCATAGGCGCGCTCGGCAAGGCATGCCAGTACATCAGCTTGAGCAATGGCCTCGGCAGCTTGGCGTAAAGTGGTTGAGTGCTGGATAAGCTCGTTCAGTAAGTCGCCAAATAACCGTCGCTCTAGTTGCAAAGACTTAGACTGGCTGCGCAGGGCATCTTCCTCGAAGTCTTTGAGTGCAGGCGTAATATAGCGCTCAGCGCTCTTCAGCGTTTGTCGTCTTATATATTCTTCGGGGATGTCGCCTTTGGCGGCTTTGGAGGTTTCTATGTAGTAACCGTGCACGCGGTTGTAGCCAACCTTTAATGTGCTAATGCCAGTACGCTCACGTTCGGTTTGCTCCAGTTCCGCCAGCCAGTTTGCTGAATGGGTAGTGAGCTTGCGCAGTTGATCTAGCTCTTCGTTGTAGCCCTGGGCGAAAACACCGCCTTCGCGCATGGTCACCGGAGGTTCATCTATTATCGCGCGTTGTAATAATTCTGTCAGTGCGGAAAAGTCGCCTAGTGCTGCATGCATAGACTCATTCAACGGGCCTGCAATATGCCCCAGCACCTGCCTAATTTCTGGGAAACGTTGCAGGGCATCGCGAAGTCTAGACAGATCTCTTGGTGAAGCAGAGCCTAAGTTTATGCGGGTGAGAATGCGCTCCAGATCGCCTATAGGCTTTAACACATCTCTAACGGCAATTTCTTTGTGACTGGCAAGGCTGTCTGCAATCCAACCTTGGCGCGCAAGTACCACATCCAAATTTCTGCTGGGCTCATGCAGCCACTTCTGCAGTAGGCGTCCACCCATTGCGGTAACTGTCGTGTCCATGAGGCTCAATAAAGTGTGGTCCACAGCGCCGTTACTGCGTACGTCAATTTCCAAATTGCGGCGAGATTGCGCGTCTAGGCCAATGGTTTGTCCGCCTTCGACAAAGTAAATGCGCTGCAAAAAAGACAAATCTTGGCACTGAGTATTCTTTGCGTAGCGCAGTGCGGCATTTGCAGCGCCAAGGCTTGGGTCTGTGCTCGCAAGGCCGGTAATTGAAATAACATCGTCATTGAAGTGCCGTTGCAGCTCGGCTATTGCTTGGCCGTGATCAAAGTAGCTGTCATCCAGTCCGGTGGCGATGAGGTCGTGGCCAACGTGCGCCTGCCAATCTGCTACTGCCTCTTGGGGTAGCAGTACCTCCTTTGGGCGAAGCTGCCAAATCAGGTCAATGAGTTGCGACTTTGAACTGATTTTTTGCAGCTCTAAAAGGCAGCCCGACAAATTCAGAAGGGCTAAACCAATGCCGTCTTTGGTTGGATTGACGGCAAGTGTCGAGCTGTCTGTTCTAGATTCAAGTAGCGCTTCATCTGTTAATGTTCCCGGGGTAACAATGCGTTGCACCTGCCGCTCCACCGGCCCTTTACTGGTAGCCGGGTCGCCAACCTGCTCACAAATAGCCACAGAGCGCCCCAGTTTCACTAGCCGCGCCAAGTAGCCGTCAGCTGCATGAAAGGGTACGCCACACATTGGAATAGGCTTGCCATCACTTTGACCTCGAGCGGTTAGAGTGATGTCCAAAAGGTCCGCGGCAGTCTTAGCGTCGTCAAAAAATAATTCGTAGAAGTCGCCCATACGATAAAACAAAAGGGCATCGGCGTGATTGGCTTTGATACCCAGATACTGTTGCATCATGGGTGTATGAGATTCGAGGTTTGCTACTGCTGTGGGCTCAGTTGGGGACGCAGACATTTGACGTTAAACCTCTAAAAGTGAAGAAACTCGAGGGACTAACTATACCGGTGCAGGCGAAGTTACGCAGCCTCAGTATTACCAGCTTGGTTGCGAATATTGCAGAGTTTGGCGGTGCAAGGGGTGAGACATATCTGAATTTCATAAATTTGTTTTAAACAGGGTTGCGCGGACTACTGAATGGATATACAGTGCTTTGAAAGCTGCAGAATGAACTGCTAATGAACTACAGATAAACGGTTAACGAACCACTAAATAGCCGCCAAATGGCTTATTAGAGAGTTTAGCAGGTGCATTAACAGACGAATTAATAAGTAAAGAATAGCCATCATGTAAGGTGGCTCAAATAGACAACAGGAGCTCATCATGATTCAGAAGTCTAAAGATGTTAAAGGCAAAGAAGCCAATAGAAAAGAAGATAACCCAGATAAAGAGCGTGCGTTAGGGGCAGCTCTCGCACAAATTGAGCGCCAGTTTGGCAAAGGCTCAATGATGCGTTTGGGTGATAAAGAACTGGTTGCTGTCCCAGCCATTTCTACCGGTTCTCTCGGGCTAGATGTAGCCCTAGGCATAGGCGGGTTGCCCCAAGGGCGTGTAGTAGAAATTTATGGCCCAGAATCTTCAGGTAAAACAACGTTAACCCTCCAAGTGATTGCTGAGGCTCAAAAAGCCGGCGGCACTTGCGCGTTCATTGACGCCGAGCACGCGTTAGATCCAATGTATGCTCAGGCACTGGGCGTAGATACAGACGAGCTCCTGGTTTCTCAGCCAGATACTGGCGAGCAAGCACTAGAAATTTGCGACATGCTGGTAAGGTCTGCTGCGGTAGACGTGGTCATTGTTGACTCCGTTGCAGCGCTCACACCCAAGGCAGAAATAGAAGGCGACATGGGCGACACCCACGTTGGTTTGCAAGCACGTCTAATGAGCCAAGCACTGCGCAAAATGACCGGCAACATAAAGCAATCGAATACGCTGGTGATCTTCATTAATCAGATTCGTATGAAAATTGGTGTCATGTTCGGTTCACCTGAAACAACTACTGGCGGTAATGCGCTCAAATTCTACTCCTCAGTTCGTTTAGACATTAGACGTATCGGGGCAGTTAAGAATGGCGACGAAATAATCGGTAACGAAACTCGCGTTAAAGTAGTGAAAAATAAAGTAGCGCCACCGTTTAGACAAACAGAATTCCAGATTCTGTACGGTCAAGGTATTCATCGCACCGGTGAAATCATCGAACTCGGCGTACAGCAGAATCTTGTTGAGAAATCTGGCGCTTGGTATTCCTACAATGGTGAGCGAATTGGTCAAGGGCGCAAGAACGCCTCAGATTTCTTAGATGACCACCCAGAGATGAAGGCGGAAATAGAAGGTCTAATCCGTGATCAGTTGATGCCAAAGCATGGTGCGGATGCGGGTGGTGCAGAAGTCGTCATTCCTGAAGCAAACAAAGAGAGTTTGAGTCAAGACTAGTAGGCAAGGACTAAGCAGGCAAAGACTGGTCGGTAACTTTGTTCAGGCGTGCATCAAGTCACGCCCTGAACGGGTTAGGCGGTTAGGCGGTTGGGCGGTTACAAGCACTGAAAGTAGCTAGTCGTTCCGATAGCAAGACGGTTGACGAGGCCTCGAGATTAGGCGGCTAAATAGACGGTTAGATAGAAAAAACAGCCTCCGTTTAGACATTTTAATAGGTTTGCAAAACGGCTAATTGCTTGAGTGCTCCTGGACTTTTTCAATGTTGAACCCACATCCACACCATCGCTCTATCACGACGCCTAGTTTGAAATCCACTTTGATGCATTTTTTTAAGCACATAAACTTTAGGGTAAGTAAAAGTATCCTTTCGGCTAAGGTCGCCTCCCCATGCTGACCGAGCAAGATAAAGGGCGAGTTTACAACGCAGGTATCCGGCTGCTGGCTCGTAGAGAGTACGGTGTTGTGGAGATCACCAAGAAGCTCAGTCAAAAACACCCACCCCAATTAGTTCAGCAAGTTGTTGCCCAGCTTGTAGAACAAAACCTTCTCAGCGATAGCCGGTTTGCGGAATCCCTCTGTAACAGTCGCACCGGTCGGGGTTACGGACCGTTATACATTGCCCAAGAACTCTCAATAAAGGGTATCGCTAAAGACCTTATTGAAGAGTTCATTGATAAAAACGACCCAGCTTGGTTGGAGCGAGCAATAAAGGCTGGGCGCAAAAAAGCCACGCCACTGCTGCTGGAAAAAGACTTTATGCAGTCGGAAGCGTTTGAAGAAGAATTCTTACGACAGAAGGGTGTTGATGCGCATTATGCCGGTGACAGTGAGGGTCATGAGAACAATGAAGAAAATGAAGAGGGTATTGGTCCTTGGGACGAAGAACAGTATGACGATTATGAAGCAAGCAATGAAGGCGACTTCACGGGAGAGGTAGATGGCACAGAGCCCACGGTTGGCTTTCCAAAATCACGTAGGTTCAACTGCGTTTCTGCTTCTAAGTCTAAGCTCAAGTCTAGAAATCGACTGAAGACCAATCTTAGGCAAAAGCCAGGCAAGATAGCCAAAAATGCTGTCAAAAAAGTGGTGTATAACAAGACTAAAGAACAGCTCTTCAGAGAGCGGCGACAAAAGGACTGGATGAAGGTCGCAGGCTTTTTGTCTCGCCGCGGCTTTCCCGGTGACCTTATTTCTAAGGCGATGAGTGCTATAGCGCCCGATTAGTTTGACCGGCGCCTGAGTAGCAACCGCCTAAATCAAGCTATCCGGTTAGAGTCGCGCTGTTTAGAGGCACGCTGGCAGTGGACGGTCGTTTTGAGGGCGCCCCTGATTGCCAGCGTAGATTGGCTCGAAGTCGTGGAATAGAGACCGTCGCATATAATGTCAAAGCCTATGCACTTCCTTTATACTCCCTGCTCCAAAAATTGATCGATTTTTAAAATAATGAATACTGCTGATTTACGTGCTGCTTTTCTTTCCTTTTACGAGTCGAAAGGGCACAAAATTGTCCCATCCAGTTCCTTGGTTCCTCATAATGACCCAACTTTGCTGTTCACTAACGCTGGGATGAATCAGTTCAAGGACCCATTGCTGGGCAAAATTGATCCCGGATACTCTAGAGCGACGAGTGCCCAACGATGCGTGAGAGCGGGTGGTAAGCATAACGACCTAGAAAACGTTGGCTATACAGCGCGCCACCATACGTTTTTTGAAATGATGGGTAACTTTAGTTTTGGTGATTACTTTAAAGAGGAAACCATTACTTGGGCTTGGGAGTTTGCTACAGAAGTAGTTGGGCTTTCTGCTGACAAAATTCTTATCACCGTGCACCCCACAGACGACGACTCGCGCAAGATTTGGCGAGACAAAGTGGGTATCAAAGCTGACCGTATTATCGACTTGGAAGAGAATTTCTGGACTATGGGTGACACAGGTCCCTGCGGTCCATGTACAGAACTCTTCTACGACCACGGTCCTTCAATTGCTGGTGGCCCACCTGGCTCTCCTGATGAGGACGGCGATCGATTTATTGAATTTCAAAACTTAGTATTTCCTCAATTTGATCGTCTTGCTGACGGTGAGATGACGTCGCTGCCACAGGCTGGAGTGGACACAGGAATGGGCCTTGAGCGCATGGCTGCCATTCTTCAGGGCGTGCACAGCAACTATGAAATTGACCTTTTCCGTAAGGTAATGCTCGAAACCGGTAGTTTTGCGGGTATCACTAATGAAGCGCAAGTGCTCGGCACGGCGTCTTTAAGGGTTATAGCAGACCACATTCGCAGCAGTGCGTTTTTAATTGCAGACGGCATTACGCCGGGCAATGAAGATCGTGCGTACGTGCTTAGAAGAATTATCCGTCGCGCATTGAGGCACGGTTACAAACTCAATATTCGTGAACCGTTCTTCCACAAATTGGTCAAAGTGTTGGTCGATGAGATGGGTGAGGCTTATCCGCTTCTTGCACAGCATGAGCAAGCGGTAACACATGCGCTTGCTGAAGAGGAAGCGCGTTTTAGTGAAACACTCAACCAAGGCATGGAATTGCTAAAGGGCGAGTTAGGCCAAGTCAGTGGCGACACATTGCCCGGTGATGTGGCGTTTAAACTTTATGATACATATGGCTTCCCAGTTGACCTTACCGCTGATGTGGCACGTGAGCTTGGCTTGCAGGTTGATCAAAAAGGTTTTGATGATGCCATGGAAGCCCAGCGCGCGCGCGGGCGTGCATCTACCAGTTTCTCTACCAGCCTAGGACAAAAGATCAGTGTTAAGCAGAGTGTAGATTTCCTCGGCTACGAAGCGCTAGACAGCAGTGCGAGTGTGTTGGCAGTATTTGATATCAACGGTGACGCCAAGGAAGCTTTATCCGCGGGTGAAGAGGGCGTTATTGTTTTAGATAGAACACCCTTTTACGCTGAATCAGGTGGTCAGGTAGGTGACTACGGACAGCTTGTCATCGATAACAATGTGTTTGTCGTTAGAGACACTCAGATTAGTGGCGATCAACGCCTACATATCGGCAGCATGAGTGCAGACAGTGCGTCAAATATCAGTGCAGGGAATGCCATTTCAGCTTCGGTAGACGCAGTGACGCGCCGCAAGACACAGGCTAACCACTCTGCCACGCACTTAATGCATGCCGCACTTCGAAGTGTGCTCGGCGATCACGTGCAGCAAAAAGGCTCGCTAGTGAATGATGAGAAGCTGCGTTTTGACTTCTCTCACACAGGTCCAGTGACCCAAGAACAGTTACATGAAATTGAGCGCTTGGTTAACGAGCAAATTTTATTGAATAGTCCAGTGACCACCGAATTGCTCTCCTTTGACGATGCGGTTGAGCGTGGTGCAATGGCTCTGTTCGGTGAAAAATATGGCGACGAAGTTAGAGTCCTTTCAATGGGCGGCAACTATTCAGTGGAACTTTGCGGTGGTACTCATGTGAGCCGTACGGGCGATATAGGCCTGTTCAAGATTCAGTTGGAGAGCGGTATTGCAGCGGGTATTCGTCGCATAGAAGCGGTTAGTGGTGAGGGTGCGCTTGCTGCGGTCAGTGAAAACGATAGCCTGATCGCATCCATAGGTCATACTTTAAAGGTGGGTGCGTCTGAAATTAACGCTCGTATCGCTCAAATTCTTGCAGAAAATAAAGCCCTTAGCCGGGAAGTAGAGCAATTGGGACAGCAAATTGCGGCCAGCAAAAGCTCAGACTTGGGCAGTGAGGTAGAGCAGATTAATGGCGTCGATTTTATTGCTGCGCATGTTGACGGGGACAACAAGGCCATGATGCAGACGTTAGATACCCTTCGCTCACAGTTGTCAGCTGACAGTGTCATAGTGTTAGCACAGGTTGCTGGTGGCAAAGTGGGGATGGTGGTATCCGTTAGCAAATCAATCACAGAAAAAATTAAGGCGCCGGAGTTGCTCTCTGCCGTAGCAGAGCACGTGGGCGCTAAAGGCGGCGGACGTCCAGACCTCGCGCGCGCAGGCGGTGGTACAAACCCAGACGGCGTAAAACAAGCACTGGCGGATGCACAGGTTTGGGTTCGCGATAGGTTGGCTAACTAATGGCGTTGATAGTTCAAAAATATGGCGGCACCAGTGTTGGCGATGTAGATCGGATTCGCGGCGTCGCGCAGCGCGTAAAAGGTTATGTAGATCAAGGCCACCAGGTTGTGGTAGTCGTCTCTGCGATGTCCGGTGAAACCAATCGGTTAGTTTCCCTGGGACGCGACATTGGCGGCGATCATGGCAGTGCGCGTGAAATGGATGTGCTCACCGCGTCTGGCGAGCAGGTAACTATTTCATTGCTCAGTCTTGGACTTTTGTCTATTGGTGTTCAGGCCAAATCATTCTTAGCCGATCAAATTTCAATAAAAACCGATAACGTCCACGGCAAAGCCAGAATTCAAGAGATTGATACGAATGCCTTGCGTGCGGAACTGGACGCGGGTTGTGTACCTATTGTTGCGGGCTTTCAAGGCGTTAATGACCTTGGAGAGATAACAACGCTAGGACGAGGTGGTTCAGACACTTCTGCTGTGGCACTGGCGGCTGCGCTAAAAGCAGACGAATGTGAGATTTGTACAGACGTAGATGGTGTGTATACCACTGACCCTCGAATTGTTGAGTCGGCAAGACGACTGAACCACATTACTTTTGAAGAAATGCTCGAACTGGCAAGTTTAGGGTCGAAAGTACTGCACCCAAGATCAGTAGAATTTGCAGGGCGTTACCGTGTGCCATTGCGTGTTATGTCCACGTTCCAAGACGGCCCCGGCACATTAATTACAACGGAGAAAGATGATATGGAACAGCCCCTTGTCTCAGGTATTGCCCATGCAACGGATGAAGCAAAAATTACCATTGCGGGCGTGCCGGATTTACCAGGTATTGCTTCCAAGATTTTGGGTCCCGTTGGCGCAGCAAATATCGAAGTAGATATGATTTTGCAGAACACCGGCGCAGACGGCCTCACCGATTTCACCTTTACGGTAAAACGGCAAGATTACGATGCGGCGCAAAAGATCCTGCAAGGCATTTCCAAAGACATCAATGCCCGGGAAATAAGTGGCGACAATGAAATAGCCAAAGTTTCCATTGTTGGCGTTGGCATGCGGTCTCACGCTGGAGTGGCTACCAAAATGTTTGATTGCTTAGCCTCAGAAAATATTAATATTCAAATGATCTCAACCTCTGAGATCAAGATTTCAGTAGTGATTGCCGAGCGTTACGTCGAACTTGCCGTTCGTGCATTACACAATGTATTCGAACTGCAAAAACTCCCAGAATGAGCGCTGGAAAATAGTGGGCAAAAGCACCGTTACATTAAGTTGAATGAGGAAAGTCTATGTCTAAGTGGAGTGTTGCTAAAGAAACTGTAGAGTCAGTGGGTCAGTTGGCTGCGGAAAATGCTGCTGACGAAGTAGGTATGTTAGAAGCGCTAATCTCAACGGCGTTAGTTAGCTTGAACGCGCATAAAGGCAAAGACTACGTACAGTCCTTTGTTGACTACGAGGTGGCAAGCCTAAATCAGTCGCACCACGATGTGCAAAGGTTAACCTAGTAGCGCATGCTTGCGACAGATGGCAGCTATTGTTGCACGGTGGCAAAAGAGCGAAAAAAAGAGAGCCGATAAAAGAGAGCCGAGAACAGAGCAGGGGAAAATATGCAAGACACCAACGAACTCTGGCTTGAGCCCTTGCAGTTATCAAATAATCGGCTAGGCACAGAACAATTAGTCAGTTGGCGAAAGCAAGGTTATGCATTTGTGGACGGTCTTATTCCAGCCACTTTAATAGCCCGCGCAGAAGCCGACGCGCTCGCTTTTTTCCCAAAACCTCAGACGCCCGAAGCCAAGCATTTCAATACCTTCGGTAGCGGGCAAAATTTTGTTTTCCCTTCGCGCTCGTCGGCCGTCAATGAGCTGACCATGTCGGCTGAACTGTTAGAGGCAGTCAGTGCCTTGCTCGACCAACCTCTGGCAGATATACGTCTCTCTCAATCAGACTTGTGGCCAAAGTATGGCGATGGCTCAATAACGGAGCGTGAGGATTGGACTGAGCAACGCATCCACTGCGATTACCCCAATCACACTTTGTTGCATCCGCCCCAATGGGATAATCCGGAAGCTGTGGAAATCATAATTTATCTCAGTGACAGTGAAGAATGTGGTGGCGCTACTGCTGTCGTGCCACGAGAGGAGCCAAATGATCCAGCCTATACTTGGCCGATTTTTAATATGCCAGGCGTGCAGGATCGTCCGTACATTAATAGCCGTGTAGAAGCTGAAGATTATCTAGCGAAAAATCATCCAAATATAGCCGCGTTTCGGGCTGAGCACCTTTATCCGCGTGAACGCGTTGCGCGTTATCGTCGAGGATCGGTATTGTTTTATCGTCATGATACGTGGCACAGAGGGCGTCCGGTTAACGACGGTACCTGCCGTATCGTGCAAAATTTGACGTTTAAAAAAGCCGACAGTGAATGGCTGAATGTATTGCACCCTGGTTGGTGTTGGTCAATGTATGGTAGGCATCAGACGATGGAACGCTGGATCGCGCAAGCTTCGGTCGAGCAGCGCGCACTGCTAGGTTTTCCCGTGCCTGGACATAGCTATTGGTCGATAGAAACCGTTGCGGCTGTAGAAGCGCGATATGCAGCATTTGGCATTGATATGAGCCCCTACAGAGATGCTTTAGACGCTTAGAAGCGCAACATTTTGCATTGCAAATATCGGCTTCTCTTCGAGCCCCACAATTAACAGCAAAGAATCTTAATGGAAAATAATAAACACGAATTAATAGCAGACTATGTAGTTGTAGGCGCAGGTTCGGCGGGGTGTGTTTTGGCCAGCAGGCTAAGCGAAGATCCAAGTTGCTCGGTGATACTACTGGAGGCCGGTGGTTCAGATAAAAATTTGATTGTGCAGATGCCCTCGGCATTTTATCTGCCGATGCAAAGTAAAACACTCAATTGGGGCTATGTGGCTGAGCCAGAACCCACTATGGACGGACGAAGACTAGATTGTCCAAGAGGACGAGTGATGGGTGGTTCCTCGTCGATCAATGGCATGGTTTATGTGCGCGGCAACGCCAATGATTATCAACGCTGGGAAAAAATGGGGGCAGCAGGGTGGGGTTACTCTGAGGTATTACCCTACTTCAAGAAAGCGCAGCGGGCTGACAAACGCACCACGGAGGACGAGTTCAAGGGGCATGATGGCCCGGTAGGCACAACATCTGGTGCGTTAAAGAACCCGTTATACAATTACTTTTTAGCTGCCGCAAAGGAAGCAGGCCACCCTTTGAATGATGATTTCAACGGACAGCATCAAGAGGGTTTTGGCGTTATGCCCATGACTGTTGCAGATGGTATTCGCTCCTCTACTGCGCGATCCTATCTGCCTAAAAACCGTAGCAATCTTAAGATCATTAAGAAAGCCATGGTGCAAACAATTCTAATCAACGAAGGCAAGGCGGAAGGCGTGAGTTTTGCGGTTAGGAGAAAAATCAAGCAGGCCTTTGCCAATAAAGAAGTGCTGGTGTGCGCGGGAGCCATTAACTCACCACAGCTACTCATGCTATCGGGCATTGGCCCCAAAGATCACTTGAGTGAGATGGACATAAAGGTCAATGCAGATGTGCCCGGAGTGGGGCAAAATTTGATGGATCACTTAGAAGTATATGTCCAACAATCCATTACCCAGCCCTTATCGCTATATAAAGATCTCAGCCTTTTGGGGCGAGCGAAGATCGGTTTGGAATGGCTACTGACACAGCGCGGTTTAGGCGCCACCAATCACTTTGAAGTGGGCGGTTATATGCGCAGTCATCCAGATGCGGAGCAGCCCGACATACAGTTTCACTTCTTGCCTGCCGCAATGTCCTATGACGGCAGCTCACAGGCTTCAGGCCATGGTTGTCAGGCCCACGTGGGACCAATGCTTTCGCCAAGCCGAGGCAGTGTCAGATTAAAGAGTAACAACCCGTCGGACTATCCCGCTATTAAGTTTAACTACATGAGTCATCCGTCAGATTGGGAGGTGTTTCGTGCAGCCATTCGCGGTGCTCGGGAGATATTTGCCCAACCAGCCTTTGACGCCATTCGCGGCCGGGAGTTCAATCCGGGGGCGCAGGCGCAAACCGATAAAGAGTTGGATGCTTTCGTGCGCGCCCATGCAGAGAGTGCATACCACCCCTGCGGTACGTGCAAGATGGGTGTGGATGATATGTCTGTAGTAGATCCATCAGGTCGGGTGCATCAAATCGACAAGCTGCGAGTCATAGATTCATCGATCTTCCCGCACATAACCAACGGCAATTTAAACGCGCCCACCATAATGGTCGCAGAAAAAATGGCAGATATGATTAAGTCCGCTTAGTCCTACTGTTTGATAAGAATAAGGGGGTAGCACACCATGACCACAATACTCATTACCGGCGCAAACCGAGGTATAGGCTTAGCATTAGCAACACTGGCGCTAAAGCGAGGCGATAAAGTAATAGCGGGCTGCAGAAATCTAGAGTCAGCGGCGGAGCTGCAGACGTTACAACAAAACTATCCCGAGCAATGCTCAATTATTGAATTGGATGTGGTTGATGAGCAATCGCTGAAAAATGCTGCAAGCAGTTTGAGAGAGCCTTTAGATCTTCTTGTATGCAACGCAGGAGTGCAAAACGGTTACAGCGGTATGCACGGCGAAGAAAATACTATGGCTGCATTTGAAAAAGTGCTCGTCACTAATGTCGCCAGCCCATTTTTCACCACGCGGGCCTTCTTGCCCCATTTAAGGGAGAGTAGTGGCACAGCAAAGGTTGCCGTGATTTCTTCGCTCATGGGCAGTCAAGCCCATACATCCGCTAACGCGTACGCGTATAGAGCTTCAAAGGCCGGCGCAAATAATATCGCCGTCACACTCAGTCATGAGCTGGCGAGCGAAAATATAGCCGTAGCCACTTATCATCCAGGTTGGGTAAGAACCGACATGGGTGGTCCCAATGGGGACATCTCACCAGACGAGAGCGCAGCAGGATTGTTGGATAGGTTTAATGAACTGTCTATGGAACAAAGCGGGCTATTCATAAACTACAATGGCGACAAATTGCAGCTGTAATTTATAGTTAGACTTAATGTTTTCTCTTCCTATGTATGCATATCGGTAGGGAGAGAGAAATGGGCGATCTATTAGGTAGCACCCGAGACAGCTCCACCTTTAACGCCTAAACCTCTACCGCTTATCCCTCGCTGATTTTGGTCAATCTATTGCTGCGCTATAACCCCCGTACATTTAATAGACAAGGGGTGGGGCTGTTGTGAAAAAGGCTAATTAGTACGCTGTCACCTCTCGTCTGAATCTCGTACTCCATCGGAGGGTCAGAATGAAAAATGCAGTGATCCCGCTACTCGTTTTGTATCGCATTACCCTATTTTTTTGTCTCAGCACATTTATGAATCCAGCCAACGCCGCAGATGCGACCGTTGTCAAAAACCAAGCACAAATTGTCTAAGGTTATATCGCCGCGTTTAATACGCGTGATATAGACGCGATGCTCGAAATGGTGACCGACGATGTACAGTGGCTGAGTATTGATGGAGACAAAATCACGGTAGAGGCGAAGTGCAAAGAAGTGCTTCGCAGCAGCATGGTGGAATACTTTAAATCCTGTGCCAGTTGCAGGTCGCGGTTAACGCATACATTTTCCACAAATAGCAGGGTTTCCGCTTTAGAAGTTGCAAGTTTCGAAACAAGTACGGGTGTTCAGGAGCAGCGTAGCGTGTCCCTCTATGAGTTCTCTAACGGGCTCATTAAACGGGTGTATTATTTTCCTGCGGAGCAATAGCTCGGAGAAAAATTGTGCGCAATGCATTGGGTGGCACAAATCTACGCAGCACGTTTGTCGTTGCTAGGACTCGCGCAAGTCAGGGTTCATGAATCTACTATTTGCTTGTAGTGAAAATCGATTAAGAAGTCCCACAGGGGCAGAGGTTTTCTCCAACTTCGAGGGGGTGAACGCAATTGGCTGTGGGACCAACGCTGATGCGGAAACGGTAGTCAGTGGCGATCTAATCCAATGGGCAGACTTTATATTTGTGATGGAGAAGTCGCATAAAACTAAGATCGCCCAGAAATTTAAAGACTTACTTAAAGCCAAGAAATTTGTGTGCTTAGATATTCCTGATAATTACGACAGAATGGATCCGGTTTGAATACGCATTGTTGAAAATAGAGTGGGAAACCACGTACGTCTTAATTAGTTACGATCAGAGCCCGTATGTAATGCGCTATAAGCCGCAAGCTAGACGGGTTTGCATGTCATTAGCGGGGTCATATGGAAATTAAACTAACGTCAGTAGTAGACGCCGAATCATTGTCCGAATTCTGCAGGAAGAATGCAGCTCATCTGCGCGCATGGGAACCGCTTATAGACGAGGGCTACCATTGCATTGAAGCTAGGGCGCGACGATTAGAGATGCTAGAAACGGAGCAATCTTTAGGCATTTCGGCATAGCTTATTGCATATTCCGCTATTGATTCACGGGTAATAGTCACATGCTCGCTTACTAATATAAGTAGGGGCCATTTCACGCCTGTGATTTTTGCTACTCGATATGTGAGGAGCATCAGGGCAAGGGGCGTATGAAGGCGTTGTACGAGCACTTCATCGACTACGCCTTTCATGACATAGGGCGGAATCGAATAATGGCAAACTATATTCTAAGTAATCGTAGATCCGAAGAGCTGTTAATTCGCCTAGGTTGCACCAAGGAAGGATTGGCGAAAAAACATCTATTAATTAATGGACAGTGGGAAGACCATGTCCTTACATCGTTACTTAAAACTGAGAATACTTAGCGTGTAGGTTTCCCGAATCTTGCACTGGATCATACTCAACTGTGCAAGGTGTTAGTTCTATTAGGTCCATTCAACAAATAAGTATTTACCATGCCAGCACCTTTTACCTCGATCTCGCCGCGATAGGTCGTTGTGTGCTTGCCTTCCAGGGCTTCATGAAATGCTTGAGAGATTTGTATTTGGTTAGGCACGCCAGTGGATTCCATGCGGCTGGCCATGTTCACTGTTTCGCCCCACAAATCGTAGGTGAATTTTGACGTGCCAATTACGCCGGCAACTACCGGGCCGCAATGTATGCCTATCCGCATGCTAAGTTCTGTACTATTTCGCCGGTTGAAATTTTCAAGACATTGTAAGATTCCGAAGGAAAGTTGGGCCATTACCGTGGCGTGGTTTTCGTTGGGGACCGGCAGGCCGCAAACTGCCATATAAGCGTCACCGATCGTTTTTATTTTCTCAACGCCAAGCTTTTTTGCCTCTGCGTCGAAAGAACCGAATAATTCGTCGAGCATAGACAGTACTTCCATGGGTGGGCGGTCTTTTGACCACTTCGTGAATCCAACTAGGTCAGTGAAAATTACGCTGACACTAGAAAATGTATCCGCAATTTGCGCTTCGCCACTTTTCAATCGTTCCGCAATAGGTTCCGGCAAAATGTTGAGTAATAACCGGGTGTTTTCCAAATTCTTTAGCTCAATGGTATGTCGCTGGCTGTCTAGGTTTTCAACCATTTCATTGAAACTGTCGGTTAAGCTGCCTATCTCGTCATTGGATTTCACTTCTAACGCAATATTTGAGGCGCCTTCACCAACCTTTCGAGCTGCGTTGGCGAGTGAGATTATGGGTCTTGTAAATTGGCCGGAGAAATAGGCTGCTAGGCCTACCACTAGTGTCCCAATCAGTAGTGATGAAATGATTAATGTTCTGGCCAGTGCATCTATTGGCGCGAATGCCTCTGCCTCATCTATCTCTGAGATCAGCGCCCACTGATGGTCGCCAAACTGGATAGGGCCATAGGAGCTGAGAACACTTATCCCTCGATAGTCCTCAATTATGCCCGTGGAACTTTTGCCTGATAAAGCGCCGAATGAAGCTTTTGTTTGCACGCGCTGTAAAAGGATAGAAGTGTCGAATTCATCTAGTTGGCTAATTGTCTTGCTTGGATAATCTAGCTTTTCTAGAGCCGCGAAATAGCCTTCGCGGTCTTCGACGAGAAATCTCGATACGCTACGCATGGTGAAGTCTGGTCCTACCAGGTAGGTTTCGCCTGTCTCGCCAAGACCGTCTTTTACCCAATGTTGGTTACCTGTCATGATTTGATTGATGCGGGTTATGGGCATTTGGAAAATAAGTACCCCAATTCGCTCGCCGTTATCAAATATAGGTTTTGCAATAAAGGCGGCTGGCGCACCATAAGAGGGTGCGTAGTAATCAAATTCCACAAAGGTCGGGGCGTCTGTAGGGGCTAACGCGTTTGCTTCTTCGTAAGCCGATGCAATGTTTGATCTACGGTAGGGTCCATTCCTCAGATTGGTAGCAAAATCAGCCTCTTTGAATACGGAATAGACAATGTCTCCTGTATTGTGATCGACCAAAAAAATGTCGTAATAACCAAACTTTTCCAAGTATCGGTTTAATGTGCCATGGAACTCATCATGAACTTTGCTGTATTGGCTGCCGTCATTTGCCTGGTTTAATGCATTCTTTTGGCCCCTTGGATACTGGCTTTCAGCGATATAGTGATGCTGCAAATAAGCGGCGGTAAAGCTGTTTGGTAGGAATTGTTTAAGAATTTGTGCTCTGTGACTGCCAGCTTCTAAAGCCGGAAGAAAATCATTTTGGTAGTAGGCGTATACACTGCTGTCATTGGCTACTAACGTTGATGTCAGTTCGGTTTGATTGGGTTCTTTTTTCAGATCTGAGAAAGCCTGAGAAAACCCTTTCATTGCCTCGATGGTTGTTGGGTTATCGCCTAGAGTTATAATTTGTGCGCCAACAAGGTCGAGGTAGCTCTGTAGTTGGCTACTTTTGGTGGCGCGGATAGAAGTTAATTGATTGAAGCTAAGGTTTTTTATAGCCGCCTTGCCATTTTCGTAGCCAATCCAACCCATAACGGTGCTGATGGTGAAGCATACGATGAGCAAAAAGAGCACGACTTTAGTTTTTATATTTTGATTGCGCAAAAGAACTCTCCGATATCCTATTGGTCGACATTGATCTGCGTAATTGGCAGACATAGATTTGGCGAAGGTCAGAGCGTGTGCTTCGCTTCATGGTGATGCTTTTTGCTTCATTAAACGAATGAAGTAATCAATATTCCTATGTACGGAGTATTAACTGGAGTAAACGGTATATTTTGTAATCTTTTGGTAGCCAATCTGTTCGGCTCTGAGATTTTTTGGCAAAGTTGTACATCCTGATTATTGTTTGGGGTGAATTGGTTATGTTTACTTTTGGCCCTTATATTTAGTGGCAAAGATAATTCTTCCGAGGTGTTTAATGCAGAATAGAAATTGCATGCAGAGGTCTGTTGAGGCCGCTTTATTTGTTATCAGCTTGCTAATGTTTTCGTTTGGTTGCGACGAGCAAAGTAAAATCAGTTCAGAGCCGGTGTCTGCGACTAATACTGCATCTAGTTCAGCACTTGTTACTGGTCCTGTGTCCAATCCTGTATTTGTTACCTATGTTGTATGCAGCGCTGAGTTTCCAGACGGGCAGCGTTACTCGCATATGTTGAGGATCACTGCTGCTTTAGATGCCGTTGAGTTTACTGGCGGGTTAGGTCAGCGTGTTTTTGTCGCTCAGACGTCATCAATTGATCTCTCTGCAGGGCAGTTGTTAGCGAGTTTTGCAGCCAAGAAATTTGAGCTCTCTATCGACCGTACGAGTCTAGACTACGGCCTGACTTACAATGTCGAACAGGCTGACGACAAGGTATTTGTCGAAGGACGGTGCAATGTATTAGAGGGCGAAGACTTTAAGCTTTGATGGTCCGGTTTAATGACTATGGTGTGCGGAGTGGTCCGATTGTTTTGGCCCTTAGTCGTCTACATGGGAGTTACTGGGCGAACGATATACGCTTGAAGCATCGGTTAGAGGTTTGGTGATAGATCTACGAAAAATTTAGACTCAGCAATTGGGCTAAAAGACCTTTTATTTCTGCGCCATACATCAACATTAGCCACCCTGATATAGCGATATAGGGTCCAAACGGTATGGCTGATGAGCGATCATTTTTTTGCAAAATTATCAGTGTGATACCTACGGCAGCGCCGGTTAAAGATGAAAGTAGCAGCGCTGCAGGTAGACTCTGCCAGCCAAACCACGCGCCAACAGCGGCCATTAGTTTAAAGTCGCCATAACCCATGCCTTCTTTGCTGGTGGTCAGTTTAAACACCCAAAAACAAACCCACAAAACGCCGTAACCAAAGATTGCGCCCAAAACCGCGTCGGGGAGGTTTGCGAAACTACCACTCAAATTGGCAAATAACCCTAACCATAGTAAGGGCAGGACGATATTGTCAGGCAGTATGAAATGCTTTGCATCAATGCCAGATAGGGCGATTAGCGCCCATGTAAATATCAGCGCGAAAATCAGGTCGGTGCTTAATCCAAACTTCCAAAAAACCATTAGGCTTAAAACGGCCGTTATTAATTCAATAGCAGGGTATTGCCGAGAAATAGGGGTTTGGCAGTGCGCGCATTTTCCGCGTAACCAGAGGAAGCTGATGAGTGGAATATTTTGCAGAATACCAATGGGGCTATTGCACTTGGCGCAACGTGAGCGCGGTACAGTTAAGTTGAAGGGTTCAGCTTGTGCACCTTCCTTGTCTTGGTCTTGGCGGCCTTCTTGACCCTCTTGATCTAAGACATAGCGGGCTTCTGCCTGCCACGCGAGTTCTAGCATGATAGGCAGTCGATAGATAACTACATTCAGAAAACTGCCAACAATTAGGCCTAAGACGACAACCGCGGCTTGCCAGAAAAATAGAAACTCTGGGTCGAAATAAATATCCAAATCAACGGCCTCGGACTAGTCCAGCATTATTCTACTGT
>Ga0206682_10000317_pt1 | contig 52268 bp, 54 predicted proteins | sample M240m12015metaG_FD_155444 | JGI IMG/M metagenome (GOLD analysis project Ga0206682, IMG submission 155444) | Ammonia-oxidizing marine archaeal communities from Monterey Bay, California, United States - M2 40m 12015 | ecosystem: Environmental > Aquatic > Marine > Intertidal zone | place: USA... | reverse complement strand
CAGTTTTAGCATATTCTGCACGTTTGTAAACTTCTTCCATAGTAGAAGCAGTTACGTTTAAGTAAGAACCTTTAACTTCACCAGTTGCTGCTGAAGCACGGTTAATACCTTCCATACAGTATAAGAAACGTTCTCTCCAACGCATGAATGGTTGAGAGTTAATGTTTTCATCATCTTTTAAGAAGTCTAAACCACCTTTTAAACCTTCGAAAACTACACGACCGTAGTTTTTACCAGATAAACCTAATTTAGGTTTTACAGTAGCACCTAATAATGGAACACCATATTTGTTTAAACGTTCACGTTCTACAACGATACCAGTAGCTGGACCTTGGAATGTTTTTAAATATGAGTGAGGAATACGCATATCTTCTAAACGTAAAGCTGAAATAGCTTTGAAACCAAATACGTTACCAATAATAGAAGCAGTTAAGTTAGCTAAAGAACCTTCTTCGAATAAATCACATTCGTATGCGATGAAAGCGAAGTATTGGTCTGTAGTACTTGGTACTGGATCTACACGGTATGCTTTAGCACGGTAGCGCTCACAAGCAGTTAATAAATCAGTCCAAACAACTGTCCATGTTGCTGTTGAAGATTCACCAGCTACTGCCGCAGCAGCTTCTACTGGATCTACACCGGCTTGTGGTGTGATACGGAATAAAGCTAATACATCAGTATCTTTTACTGTGTATGAAGCATCCCAGTAACCCATTTTAGCGTATGGAATTACACCAGATTCGTAACGGTCACTTTTAATTCGAGTCCGTTCTGATACAGATTGAGACATTTATTTCTCCTTAAGATAAAAAGGCAATATATAATAGATATAACTAGTTACAAAAACTAGTTCTATCGGTTGAAATCTTGAGAACAACCTTAATAATGATTATAACATGACTTGGTAACAGCTTTTATTTTTTTTATTTAATATTTTAATAACTTTATAGAATATAAGTATTATAGAACATAAATACTAACTTTAATTACTTTAAATCCTTTAACAATTCATTTATAATGATAATTACAAATCATTTCATTAATAATTTTTAAATATAATTTATTTAATTTATGATTAATCAATCAAACAAAACTTTGAATACGAACATAACTAAACTAGTAAATCAACCATATAAATATGGGTTTTCAACAACGGTTGAAACTGACATTATTGAAAAAGGATTAAATGAAAATGTTATACGTTTGATTTCTCAAAAAAAAAATGAGCCAAATTTTTTATTAAAATTTCGGTTAAAAGCATATAAAAAGTGGAAAAAAATGAAATGCCCTAAATGGGCTCAATTAAAATTTTCAGAAATTAATTATCAAGATATTATTTATTATTCGGCACCAAAAGTAAAGAAAAAATTAAATAGTTTAGATGAAGTAGATCCTGAATTATTAAAAACGTTTGAAAAATTAGGGATTTCACTTGGTGAACAAAAACGATTAGCAAATGTAGCTGTTGATGTTGTTTTTGATAGTATTTCAATTGGAACAACATTTAAAGAAGAGTTAGCTGAACAAGGTATAATTTTCTGTTCAATATCGGAAGCGATTCAAGAATATCCAGAATTTATTAAACAATATTTGGGAACTGTTGTTCCTATTGGTGATAATTATTTTTCTGCCTTAAATTCTGCAGTTTTTACTGATGGTTCTTTTTGTTATATTCCTAAAAATGTTAAATGTCCCCTAGATCTTTCAACATATTTTAGAATTAATGACCAACAATCTGGACAATTTGAACGAACATTAATTATTGCAGATACAAATAGTCAAGTAAGTTATTTAGAAGGATGTACAGCTCCGCAGTATGATAACAATCAATTGCATGCAGCGATTGTAGAATTAGTTGCTTTTGATAATGCGAGTATTAAATATTCCACTGTTCAAAACTGGTATGCTGGTAATGAATTAGGTCAGGGTGGTGTTTATAACTTTGTGACTAAACGTGGCTTATGTGCTGGGGTCAATTCTAAAATTTCATGGACTCAGGTAGAAACAGGCTCGAATATTACATGGAAATACCCAAGTTGCCTATTAGTTGGTGATAATGCTCAAGGGGAATTTTATTCTGTTGCTTTAACTAATAATTACCAACAAGCTGATACCGGAACTAAAATGATTCATGTTGGGAAACAAACTCGGAGTCGGATTGTTTCAAAAGGAATTTCAGCAGGAAAATCTAAAAATACTTATAGAGGATTAGTAAGTATTACGAACAAAGCAGTGGGCGCTCGGAATTATTCCCAATGTGATTCTTTATTAATTGGAAATTTATCAAATGCAAATACATTTCCAGTAATTTCTGTACAAAACTCAACAACAAAACTTGAACATGAAGCGTCTACTTCAAAAATTGGAGAAGAACAAATATTCTACTTTTTACAACGAGGAATTTCAATTGAAAAAGGAATTGAATTAATGATTAGTGGATTTTGTCAAGATGTTTTTACTGAATTACCATTAGAATTTGCTGCTGAAGCAGATCGTTTATTAAGTTTAAAATTAGAAGGGAGTGTTGGTTAATGAATGATACTACACCAATTTTAGAAATTAAAAATTTAAAAGCTGCAATAAATACAAATGAGATTTTAAAAAATTTAAACTTAAAAGTTTATAAAGGTGAAATTCATGCAATAATGGGCCCAAATGGTTCTGGTAAAAGTACATTTTCAAAAGTTCTTGCTGGTCACCCAGCTTATGAAGTTTTAGATGGTGAGATTTTATTAAATGGAACAAGTATTTTAAATTTAGACCCTGAAGAAATATCACATTTAGGAGTTTTTCTTGCATTTCAATATCCTATTGAAATCCCTGGTGTAAGTAATGAAGACTTTTTAAGATTAGCATATAATGCCAAACAAAAATTTAAAAATCAACCCGAAGTTGATCCTTTAGAATTTTTAAGTATTATTAATCAAAAATTAGAACTGGTAGATATGTCACCTGTATTTTTAAGTCGAAATGTAAATGAAGGCTTTTCTGGTGGTGAAAAGAAGCGAAATGAAATTTTACAAATGATTTTATTAGATTCTGAATTATCTATTTTAGACGAAACTGATTCAGGTTTGGATATTGATGCGCTAAAAATTATTTCAAATGGTATAAATACATTTATGAAAGAAGACAAGGCGATAATCTTAATTACACATTATCAACGTTTATTAGATTATATCAAACCAACTTTTGTTCATGTAATGCAAAATGGTAAAATTATTAAAACGGGTACTGCTGAATTAGCAAAAGAACTTGAATTAAAAGGTTATGAATGGTTGAAATAACTTTAACTGAGCACTAATTAAGAGCTTTTATATAAAAATCAACCTAAAATATTTAAAAACCAGTTATACTTTTTAGTGTTCCTGTATATTTTTTAATATTGGGTAATTTACTAAATTAGTTAAATTTTATGTACCCAGATAATTTTTATTCAAGTACGTTTACATTATTAGCGGAGGCAGAAGTAGGAAAACATTTTTACTGGAATATTGCTGGTTATCTAGTACACGGACAAGTTTTAGTAGTTATTTGGTTTGTTGTAGCTATTTTATTAGTTTTTTCAATCTTAGGTACTCGTAATGCAGATCGCATTCCACACGGTTGGCAAAACTTTATGGAATCGGCATTAGACTTTGTTACTGATATTGCTAGAAATCAATTAGGTGAAAGTTTTTATAGAGAATGGATACCATTTATTGGTACGTTGTTCTTATTTATTTTTGGATCAAATTGGGCTGGGGCAGTTATCCCTTGGAAGTTAATTGAACTTCCAGAAGGAGAATTCGCAGCACCAACCAATGATATTAATACAACGGTAGCATTAGCTTTATTAACATCTTTTGCTTATTTTTATGCTGGTTTAAGTAAAAAAGGGTTAGGATATTTCAAACGATATGTTCAACCTATTCCACTTCTTCTACCAATTAATATTTTAGAAGATTTTACAAAACCTTTATCACTAAGCTTCCGATTATTCGGTAATGTCTTAGCAGATGAATTAACAATTACTGTATTAACAGGTCTAGTACCATTGGTAATTCCATTACCAATTATGTTGTTAGGTATTTTTGCTGGTTCAGTACAAGCTTTAATTTTCTCAACATTAGCTGCTGCTTATATTGCAGAGGCACTTGAGTAAATTATTACTAACTTATATTTTTCTAAAATTACATTTATATTCACTTTTATTAATTAAGATTTATTATGGATTCTATCATTTCTGCTGCTTCTGTTATAGCTGCTGGTTTATCTATTGGTTTAGCTGCTATCGGCCCTGGTATTGGTCAAGGTAACGCTGCTGGTCAAGCCGTTGAAGGTATTGCTCGTCAACCTGAAGCAGAAAACAAAATTCGTGGTACTTTATTATTAAGTTTAGCTTTCATGGAAGCTTTAACAATTTATGGTCTAGTAGTAGCATTAGCATTATTATTCGCTAACCCGTTTAACAGCTAATTTTTTACAAAAAAATAAATAGATTGAAATAGTGCTTAAATATTTTCACTATTTTGGTCTATTAAAAATTTTTAATTCTATAGTAGAACATATAGATTTTATATGGTTAATCTTTCAATATTAATTTCAAGTTCAGAAATAAGTGGTCCTGGTGGGTTATTTGATTTTAACGCCACTTTACCATTAGTAGCCATTCAATTCGTTCTATTAACGTTAATTCTTAACACTATTTTATATAGTCCTTTGTTGACTGTTATTGAAGAACGTAAAGAATATATTTTAGGAAATCTTGCAAAAGCTTCTGAAATTTTAGCACAAGCAAACGAATTGACAACTCAATACGAACAAGAATTAAGTAACGTCCGTAAAGAAGCACAATTAGAAATTACAAATTCACAAAAAATTCACAAAGAAATTTTAGAAATTGAACTAAATATTTCTCAAAAATATATTGATAATTTATTAGATAGTATTACAAAAGATCTTCTAGATAAGAAAAATACTGCCCTTAATAGTTTAGACACAATTGTTCAATCTTTATGTGTAGAAATTGAAACACGATTATCAATGTAAATTTTTTGGTAAATGTAATTTTCCTTTTTATAAGCAAATAGTTTACATACAAACTTTAAAACATGGAAAATTTTGATCAAATTTTTACATTAGTTGCTGAACACGAAGGTATTGGGTTAAATCTTGATATTTTAGAAACGGGGCTAATTAACATTCTTGCTTTACTTGCAATTCTAGTTTATACAGGTAAAGACTTTTTAGGATCTGTACTAGAAGAGCGTAAAACAAATATTGTAAAAGGTGTTCAAGATGCAGAAGACCGCTTAAACGAAGCAAACCGACGTTTAAGTGAAGCCCAAAAGCAATTAAGTCAAGCTAATGTAGTTATTACTGAAATAAAGAATGAAACAGTAGCGGCGAAAAAAGTTTTACTTGACTCTGATGCTTATCAATCAAAAAAAGATTTAGCAACACGCTTTAGTCGAGCGTTAGCAACTTTCCGTTCTAAAGAACGTCAAATCTTTATAGAAGTTAAGCAACAAATCATCTTATTAGTGTTAAACCGTACTGTAATGCGAGCTCAAGAAACTTTTGGTAAAAAAGATCGCGCTACAGCATTAATTAACGATACTATTAATAAATTAGAAGGAGATTTGTTATGAGTCAAAATCCTTTAGCCGCAAAGGCTGCAACTCCTTATGCACGTGCATTATACGATTTTTCAGTTGAACAAAATCTAATGCATCAGATTACAGCTGATTTTCAAAATTTAGAAGTATTTTTAACTGAAACACCTGATTTAACAGATTATTTAAATAATCCTATAATTGGTACTGACCAAAAACAAGAATTATTAGATAAAACATTAAAAACACAGTTAAATCAAGAAACTTTTAAGTTTTTAAGTATTTTAGTAAAACGTGACCGAGTTAATTTAATTCAACCTGTTATTACAAGTTATTTAAATTTAGTTTATGAACTAGCTTCAATTAAAATGATTGAAGTATCAACAGCGTTTGCATTTACTAATATACAAAAAAATACTTTAATTAAAAAATTAAAAGAATTAACAAACGCACGAGAAATTCGTTTAGTTATCAATGTTGATTCAAGCCTTATTGGTGGATTTTTAATTAAAACAGATTCAAAAGTAATTGATTTTACTGTTAAAAATCAGTTACAGCTTTTAGCTAAACATCTAGATACTGTTCTAGAACTTTAAAAACAACTAAAATCTTTTATTAACTTTTTACCTTAAAAATAATACAATGATAAATATTCGTCCAGACGAAATTAGTAGTATTATCCGTGAACAAATTGAAAAGTATGATCAAGATGTTAAAGTAGATAACATTGGTACCGTTTTACAAGTAGGTGATGGTATTGCTCGTGTATACGGCCTTGATCAAGTAATGAGTGGTGAACTTTTAGAATTTGAAGATAAAACTGTAGGTATTGCACTTAACTTAGAAAACGATAACGTTGGTGTAGTATTAATGGGTACTGGTCGTCAAATTTTAGAAGGTGGTACAGTAAAAACTACTGGTAAAATTGCTCAAATTCCTGTAGGTGACAACTTCTTAGGTCGAGTTGTAAATCCATTAGGGGCTGCTATTGATGGTAAAGGTGATATTGAATCATCTGAAACTCGTTTAGTAGAAGCAATGGCCCCTGGTATTATTAGTCGAAAATCTGTATGTGAGCCATTACAAACAGGTATTACTTCGATTGATGCAATGATTCCAATTGGCCGAGGTCAACGTGAATTAATTATTGGTGATCGTCAAACGGGTAAAACATCAATTGCAGTAGATACAATCATTAACCAAAAAACAGAAGATGTTGTTTGTGTTTATGTTGGTATTGGTCAAAAAGCATCGACAATCGCACAGGTTGTAAATGTACTTGAGGAAAAAAATGCTCTTGCATATACTATTATCGTATCTGCTAGTGCCAATGATCCTGCTACATTACAATATATTGCTCCATATGCAGGTGCTGCATTAGCAGAATACTTTATGTATAATGGTAAAGCAACTTTAGTTATTTATGATGATTTAACTAAACAAGCTATGGCATACCGTCAAATGTCGTTATTATTACGTCGTCCACCAGGGCGTGAAGCATATCCAGGTGATGTATTCTACTTACACTCACGTTTATTAGAACGTGCGGCTAAATTAAGTGATGCATTAGGTGGTGGTAGTATGACTGCTTTACCTATTATTGAAACACAGGCTAGTGATGTATCTGCGTATATTCCAACTAATGTAATTTCGATTACAGATGGTCAAATCTTCTTATCGAATGATTTATTTAACTCAGGTATTCGTCCAGCTATTAACGTTGGTATTTCTGTATCACGTGTAGGTTCTGCTGCGCAAACTAAAGCGATGAAGAAAGTTGCTGGTAAATTAAAGCTAGAATTAGCTCAGTTTGCTGAATTAGAAGCTTTCTCTCAATTCGCATCAGATTTAGATGAAGCAACACAAAAACAGTTAGCTCGAGGGACTCGTTTACGTGAGGTATTAAAACAACCTCAAAACTCTCCTTTATCAGTTGCTGAACAAGTTGCATTAATCTATACAGGTATTAATGGTGAATTAGATGATTTACCAGTAGGTGATGTTAAAGAGTATTGTGCTAGTTTATTAGCATACTTAAATACATCTAAAAAAGCATACATTGATACTGTTACATCAACAAATCAATTTACAGATGAAGCAGAAACTGCACTAAAAGAAGCAATTTCTGAATCAAAAGCTGTTTTTACTGCAAGTTAAAAACAACTTATTGTAATATAAGTTAATTAGAATTAAATCTAATTAACTTATTTTATTTTTTATTTTTTTACTTTACCTAACAATAACAAAAGAAAATTTGATTAATTTAAATAATTTTTATAATCTTCACTTATAATAATATTGTAGCTAACTTTTTTCTAGTTTAGTTGTAAGAAAGTCAAAAACCCATTATTTAAATTTAAGGAATGAATTACTATGGCATTACCATGGTATCGTGTTCATACTGTTGTTTTGAATGATCCAGGCCGATTAATTGCAGTACATTTAATGCATACAGCATTAGTGGCTGGTTGGGCTGGTTCAATGGCATTATACGAACTTGCTGTATTTGATCCTTCAGATCCAGTATTAAATCCAATGTGGCGTCAAGGTATGTTTGTTATGCCTTTCATGACACGTTTAGGTATTACAGATTCTTGGGGTGGTTGGAGTATTACTGGTGAAAGCGTTTCAAATCCAGGTATTTGGAGTTTTGAAGGTGTAGCATTATCACATATTATTTTATCTGGTATGTGTTTCTTAGCTGCTATTTGGCATTGGGTATACTGGGATTTAGAATTATTCCGTGATCCACGTACAGGTGAGCCTGCTTTAGATTTACCAAAAATCTTTGGTATTCACTTATTATTATCAGGTTTATTATGTTTCGGTTTTGGAGCATTCCACGTAACTGGTTTCTTTGGACCTGGTATTTGGGTATCTGATGCCTTTGGTGTAACTGGTAAAGTACAACCAGCAGCTCCATCTTGGGGTGCTGATGGATTTAATCCATTCAATCCAGGTGGTATTGCAGCACATCACATCGCTGCAGGTATCTTTGGTATTTTTGCTGGTATTTTCCATTTAACAGTACGCCCTCCGCAACGTTTATACCGTGCATTACGAATGGGTAATATTGAAACTGTATTATCTAGTAGTATTTCTGCAGTTTTCTTTGCTGCATTCGTTACATCAGGAACAATGTGGTATGGTGCTGCTGCTACTCCAATTGAATTGTTTGGTCCAACTCGTTATCAATGGGATAGTGGTTACTTCCAACAAGAAATTGAACGTCAAGTAGAAACTTCTGTAAGTGAAGGTTTATCAGAAAGTCAAGCTTGGTCTCGAATTCCAGATAAATTAGCATTCTACGATTACATTGGAAACAACCCAGCAAAAGGTGGTTTATTCCGTGCGGGTCCAATGAATAAAGGTGACGGTATTGCTGAAGCATGGTTAGGCCATCCAATTTTCCGTGATAAAGAAGGTCGTGAGTTAACTGTTCGTCGAATGCCTGCATTCTTCGAGACATTCCCAGTTATCTTAGTAGATAAAGATGGTATTATTCGTGCAGATATTCCATTCCGTCGTGCTGAATCAAAATATAGTATTGAGCAAGTAGGTGTTACTGTAGATTTCTATGGTGGTAAATTAAATGGTCAAACATTTAAAGATGCACCAACTGTTAAGAAATTTGCTCGTAAAGCACAATTAGGTGAAGTTTTTGAATTCGATCGTACGAGTTTAGAATCTGATGGTGTATTCCGTAGTAGCCCACGTGGTTGGTATACATACGGTCATGCTAACTTTGCATTATTATTCTTCTTTGGTCATTTATGGCACGGTGGACGTACAATTTTCCGTGATGTATTTACTGGGATTGGTGCAGAAGTTACAGAACAAGTTGAATTTGGTGCATTCCAAAAACTTGGTGACAAATCTACTAAGAAACAAGGTGCTGTATAAATTATAGTCTTTGTTTTTTAAATCTATTTAAAGTTAAAAAGGATTAAATAATGGAAGCTTTAGTTTATACATTTTTACTTATTGGTACGTTAATGGTGATTTTCTTTGCAGTATTCTTCAGAGAAACTCCACGAATCGTTGGAAAATAAAACCATATAAATGGTTTTATTTTTTTAATCTTCGTGTTCTTCAAATGGATCACGAAGATTTTTCGATGCGGGTCCAAATGCCGTGAAAATTGAATATGAAGTGATACCTAAGAGTAAACTTGAGACAAAAATTATAAGAATAGTCGCTGTTTCCATGTAATATTTAGATTCTTTATGAATTAACGCTTTAGCATTATATAACGTTAACTAAAAAATATTCTGAAAATCAGAAAATATTTTTTAACATAAATATCAACTGGAAACATAAAGTCTGTTGTTTAGATTTATTTTTGGATATTTAGTTATCTTAGAAAATCGTTAAAAAACGTTTTTTTATTCGGACTCGCCAAATCAATTATGCTGAATTAGTTTTTCATTGTTTTATACGAAAAAAGGTTTAATTTTAAATCTATTTTTCTGACAGCATAATTAGTACATTAAGTTTAACAATTGTAAATTATAATTTGAGTAAAAATATTCCGTTAGTGGAATATTGTTATGACGAACAAAAGTACATTAATTTCATTTGTAAAACGTATTTATTAAAACTATAAAAATTTTTATGGCATTAAGAACAAGATTAGGTGAAATTTTACGCCCATTAAATGCTGAATATGGTAAAGTAGCTCCTGGTTGGGGTACTACACCAATTATGGGAGTTGTAATGGCTGCATTTTTAGTATTTTTAGTAATTATATTACAAATATATAATTCATCATTAATTATTGAAAATGTTGATGTAGATTGGGCAAACGGTATTGTATAAATCTAAGATATAGATAAATAATTTAGTCGATTTCTACTTTTAGAAATCGACTAAATTGGAAAACTGGAAATCAATTTTAAAACATATATATGGATATTATAAGTCTAGGTTGGGCAGGTTTAATGACTATGTTTACTTTTTCGTTAGCATTAGTTGTTTGGGCTCGAAATGGTTTTTAATTCTTGGAACTTTGTAAAAACTAACATTTTTTAAATATTATGGCATTAATTCTTAAAATCTTCCCATATGCAAATTCGGAAATTGTTACTGCTGCAGTAACTTGTTTCTTTATGACATTATTTGGTCTTTCATTAGGGTTTGCTTTATTAAAAGTTCAGGGTGAATAACAAACATTTAATAATAATATGTAATATATTATTATTAAATAATTGTTTATATCTAATAATGAGCTCTTAGAAATATAAACCTAACATATCTGGGAAAAACCGGTTTATTTCAATAATAAACCCTGCAGTGAAGGTCATCCATAGAGTTAAAAGAACAGGAGCTGTTGATAAATATTTTTGAAAATTATTCATAAAATTAATCGTAATTATAAATTAAATAATAAAGAACTTTAACGAGGTGATACTGTTATTTCGTCAGTCGGTGCTATTAAATCACTACTAACAAATTCTTGCCATGCCGAAATAGGCCAAATATAACCTGTTGTCATAATTTTTAATGCTAATGGTACATTAATAATAATTTCACTTTCTGCTGGGTTTTTTGTTGTACTTACAGCTCTTACATATTTACGTCCTACCCAACCAATCCAGCCTGAGATATAGATAAACCCAAACCCTGGTAACATAAATTCTGCCGCATGACTCCATCGACCATCCGCAATTAAATGGGGTAAACCATCAGTTCCACATAATAATTCTGAACGACTATATTTATCAAATCGTGCTTGTGTTCTGTCTATTTGTTGTTGTAAAGCTAAAGCAGGTGGAGTTCCAGCTTCATAAGTGCTCATTCGTTGGTCTAATTTTTTTATACTAGCTTTTAATCGTTTATTAAAGGCTGGTGATTCACTACATTTTGTTAAACCACCAATATCTGCTAAAGCTATATTTGGAGTTAATGTAATTAGAACCGCTACAAGTAAAGTTAATATATTAAAACGTTTCATTAATTAAAGTAAAGAAAATTTAAAAATTTAATTTTGGTAAAAAATTTCAAATAGATAACATTATTAATATATATAATAATTCAGTTTTTAATAAAAAACTATTTTTCTTAAAACTACTAATTTAAGATATTTAAAGATTTAATCTTCATAGTTTAGTCTTAAATTTTATCTTTACAAAATGCTTTATTTTCTATTAATTTAATATAAATTATAAGCTTTAGAGTAGAAAATTGAATTATAATACTGAAACCTTGTAGTATGTACCTTTTTAAAGTAGAATTCTATTATTACATTGTTGTAATAGACTAGTTATCCTTTCTATAATATCATTTTATTACTCAATTTTTCGTTATCTCAAGTTTAATTTATTAATTTAATTATTTATTTAAATCCTGTTTGATTTTCGCAAATAGTCTTAAGTAATAAATATTTAAACTAACCCAAAGTGAGACAAATCAGATATGCAAATTTTAGTAAAACTTTTTCTTTTATTGATTAATATTGATCAAGAAACCGTTTTAAATTTTTTTGGGATTGAAGATCCAAATATTTATTTAAATACTGGATTTGAAGGAACCACAGTCTCCACAGAAATTTCTATAGAAACACTAAAACTAATTTTTCAGGGATTATTAGAACAATATCAATACGGTTTAGGACTAATTGATATTGAAAATATCCTTTTGTTTATTACTTTTCTTCGATTTATAATTCTTGCAAATCGTTATAATATAAAAACTTCTTTTTATATTTCCTGTATTAGTTTATTTGCAGGTTTTTTATGGTACATTCATCTTAAAGATTTGGTAACTTGGTACGGTGAAATGATCACTTACAACCGGTTAACGAGTCGTTACATAGACGATATGATGACTGAAGCTTATATAGAACAGTCAAAAAGTCAAAGTGGTATGTATCTAGAATTTATGAATCAAAACCCACTAAATTTTTTAAAATCATCATTAGTTTATGCTAGTGAGCGAGATGGTTATAGAATTGACCCTATTTCAATGGTTGTTTCCAGTTTACCGCAATCAATTCAAATTCAAGCAACGAAATGGTATTATTATTTATATAATAGTTTTTTTCCTGGAGTTTGGAACGTTGTTGGAAAACAATTACAAGAAATTGCTCCATTATTAATGTATGTATTAATTGTTCGAATAAATAAAAAATATTGTCCTTATTTTATAAGATGGCATTGGACCTATCTTGTAGTCTCTAGTCTTTTTGAGGGTGAAATTATCCGAATTATATATCGTTTATACGTTTATGATACGAGTATTTTAGTTCCCTCAGGAAGATTTGATGAATCTGCACTTCTTCAACCATTTTTTATGATAATAGTTACAACACACTATTTTCTTATTTGTTTAGGATTATTACATGCGACCTGTGGTCAATATTTTTATATTCCTTTTCTTACAGAAAACACCGAGATTCATATCGGTAAACGACCACAGAATAGTATCTACAGTGGTGGGTATACCTCGTGGCAAGAGGGTGGGTCAAAACAAGTTCAGATAATGACTAAAGATCGGAAATTTTTAATGTTACCACGTCTATGGTGGGGTTGGTTTGGTAAAAAAAATAATAGGAATGAGGCAGAATACCGGAAAAATCAGCAAAATCAATTGAGAAAAAACCGACTGAAAGGATTAAAAAAAATAATTCGAAAGTTGAGAAAATGGATTTTAAAAAATTAATTACATTATAAATGTTTTGTTAATATTTTAAATATATGAGAAAACTTTTTATAAATTTCTTAAATAAAAGAGTTAATTAAAATTACTTCCTTTATTTAAGAAATTTTTTGGGTAGTTTTAAGCTTTATTAATTTCGTTATATTTTATAACGATGAACCTAAACCAGAATATGCACCATAAATAAATAAACTAAGCATAGTGATTACAGCTAACCCACCTACAAGGCCTACAAGCCATAAAGGAATTCTACCAGTATTTGCCATATAAAAAACTCCTAACGTATAAAATTAATTGAAGAAATAACTTGAAAATAATACAGCTAAAACAAAAATTAATAGAAGTCCCCAGTAAAGAGAAGTTCGATTTAATTCTACTGCTTGTTTATTTGGATTTGGACCTGTCATAAAATTTACCTCGTATCTATTTTTAGTAATTTATCGTTGAATGAATTGCATAGCAGTAATTCCACCTAAGAAGAATACTGTAGGAATTGCTAAGCCGTGAATAGCTAACCAACGGAAAGTAAAAATTGGATATGCTACAGGTTGATTAATATTGTTTGTCATTTTGGTTACCTCTAAATAAATTATAAACCTTTAGTTAAATCTTCTAATTCTTGTTTTGCACTGAATCGATCATTTACTAATGGTACTTGTTGACGATCTTGAGTAAAGTACTCATTTGGACGTGGTGTACCAAATACATCGTAGGCTAAACCTGTACTAATAAATAACCACCCTGATACGAAAAGTGACGGGATTGTGATACTATGAATAATCCAATAACGTACACTTGTAATAATATCCGAAAACGGACGTTCCCCTGTAGATCCACCAGACATAAATGTATATTCTCCTATAAAAAACGATTGTTGCTCATTCTGTCACTCAATTAAGAGCGGGCAGGGGGAATCGAACCCCCATCATTAGCTTGGAAGGCTAAGGTTTTACCACTAAACTATGCCCGCATAAAACAATTATAGAATTATGCGGGTATAAAAAGCAATAAATGTATTATAAATTTTCTAGTTTCAAATCTAAAAATTTCGCTAAATCAGCGGCTTGTTTTTCTAAATTTGAAATTGAATCGGGTTGTTGAACCGGTGTTAAAGGAATTTTACGCTCGTCTTTTAAACACAAATAAATACTTCGTTGTGGGTTTAAACCCTCAGAGATTTTTATTCCAATAGATTGAATACTTGCTAGTGGATAGGTTAATAAAACTTCACGATTTCTTCCTGGAAAACCTTTACGAACAATTTTAACAAGATTTTCAATCTTATTGTACTCATTATATCCACCTCCAATATCCCATAATATTGTACCACAGATATAAATACTCAATGATAAGCTTAATGTTCCATAAAACATCATCACTAAACCTTGTGGAATAAAAACTAATTCTGTTGTATTTGCTATTGGTAAAAGATTAATTTTAAAATAGCTCGATAAACCAGCTAATAAAAAACTTAGTCCTCCAACAGCTAGAAAAATACCCCAAAAGTAGTTACTAAAACGTCGTGAGCCTCTAATATTATCCTGACGAATCTGTTCTGACATTTTTTGAAATTTAACTAAAATCTTAAATTAATTTAATTGATTTTAATCCTAAAAATAATCCTGATGCAACTGCAAAAGAAAATCCTACTAATAAAATGTAATCGATAACAACTGTCATAAAATCTTTTTGTTTTATAAAAATGAAGTTTATAAAAATTTTTCTGTATATTAGTATATATTATATAGTAATCTATATAAAAATTTTGGTTGGTAAAAATTTTCATTAAATTTTTAAATACCTTAGATTATTTAAACAATTTTACTATTAATTTCATTAAATTTTAAATTAAATTTATGGCTAATTTTATTAAACCTTATAATGATGATCCGTTTGTAGGACATTTAGCAACACCAATCACATCTTCAGCAGTAACGCGAGCTCTTTTAAAAAATTTACCAGCATACCGTTTTGGTTTAACACCATTATTACGTGGTTTAGAAATTGGACTAGCTCATGGTTATTTTTTAATGGGACCATTTGTTAAATTAGGACCGTTACGTAATTCTGAGATTGCATTGTTTGCAGGGTTTCTTTCGACAATTGGGCTAATTCTTATTTTAACTTTAGGTTTAACTATTTACGGTGCAGCCGCTTTTAAACAAGAAAAAGAACCAAGTCAGGTTACTGGAAATGAACTTCAAACAAAAAAAGCTTGGGATCAATTTAAAGGTGGGTTTTTTGTTGGAGCTTGTGGTAGCGCAGGGTTTGCACTAATTTGTCTTTCAAGTATTCCTCAACTTTTATTGTAAATTTAAAATTTACTTTAATATACTAAATTGATTAAACTATAATTAATTTAGTATAGTAAAACTATCAATTTATTATTCATTATTTAAAATTATTATGAGCTCATTAAGCACAACACCTGTAAATTTACAAGAAGAATACACGAAAACTGAAATTGAAAAAATTTTAAATATTTTAGATGAAGAATTAGTAGGTTTAGCACCAGTTAAAGCTCGAATTCGTGAAATTGCGGCATTATTATTAATTGATAAATTACGAAATAATTTAGGAATTACAGCTGGTAGCCCCGGCCTACATATGTCATTTACAGGAAGCCCTGGAACAGGTAAAACTACTGTAGGTTTAAAAATGGCAGATATTTTATATCAATTAGGTTATGTTCAAAAAGGTCATCTATTAACGGTAACACGTGATGATTTAGTTGGTCAATATATCGGGCATACTGCACCTAAAACAAAAGAAGTTTTGAAAAAAGCTATGGGTGGAGTTTTATTTATTGATGAAGCATATTACTTATATAAACCAGATAATGAAAGAGATTATGGTTCAGAAGCCATTGAAATTTTATTACAAGTAATGGAAAATCAACGTGATGACTTAGTTGTGATTTTAGCTGGTTATAAAGAGCCGATGGATAAATTCTATGAGTCAAATCCTGGTTTATCTTCACGAATTGCTAATCATATTGATTTCCCTGATTATACAGTAGAAGAATTATTACAAATTTCAAAATTAATGTTAGAAGATCAACAATATCAATTAACACCTGATGCTGAAGTTGCTTTAACAGAATATATTAAAAGACGAAAACAAAAACCATTATTTGCAAATGCGCGAAGTGTAAAAAATGCATTAGATCGTGCTCGCATGCGACAAGCAAATCGAATTTTTGATAGTCGTGGACAAGTATTAACTAAAAAAGAACTTGTAAATATTGAAGCACAAGATATTTTACAAAGTACAATTTTTGATTAAAAATTCATAAAAATAAAAGAGAAGAAAAATTTATGAGTTTACTCGTAGTAGGAGGAACAGGAACATTAGGTAGGCAAATTGTTTTACAGGCTTTAACAAAAGGTTATCCAGTTCGGTGTTTAGTACGAAATTTTCGCAGAGCGAATTTTTTAAAAGAATGGGGCGCAGAATTAGTTTACGGAGATTTAAGTATTCCTGAAACAATTCCACCATGTTTACAAGGTATTACAGCGGTGATTGATGCTTCAACAAGCAGACCTTCAGATGTTGATGCATTAAAAACTGTTGATTGGGATGGAAAGTTAGCTTTAATTGAAGCGGCTAAAGCTGCTAATGTGAAGCGATTTATTTTCTGTTCTACACAAAATCTTGAACAATTTTCAAATATTCCATTAATGGAAATGAAACAAGGAATTGAGATTCAATTAAAAAAATCAGAAATACCATATACAATTTTCCGTTTAACTGGATTCTATCAAGGATTAATTGAACAATACGCTATTCCCATATTAGAAAATTTACCTATTTGGGTTACAGATGAAAACACTTGTGTTTCTTACATGGATACCCAGGATATTGCAAAATTCTGTATTCGTTCATTACAACTTCCAAAAACAGTAGATAAAACATTCTCTTTGGGAGGTCCTAAAGGTTGGATTTCTTCAGAAATTATTAGCCTATGTGAACAATTAGCTGGCCAGACAGCAAAAGTAAATCAGGTTCCAGTTTTTATTTTAAAATTCGTTAGTCGATTTTTTGGGTTCTTTGAATGGGGTCAAAATATAAGTGATCGATTAGCTTTTGCAGAAATTTTAAATGTTGAAAATAATTTTTCTAAATCAACTTTTGATTTATATGCAACATTTAAAATTGATTCAAGTGAAGTTGTACAATTAGATGACTACTTTTTAGAATATTTCATTCGTTTATTGAAACGATTAAGAGATATTAATTTTGAAGATGTTCAAAAACAGAAAAATTTAGTTATTTAAACTAACTTAAATTTTTCGATAATTAATTCATTTAAATTTATTTTAAAATAAATTTAAATGAATTTAGAGTTTAAAGAATTCTCCTTAAGTTCTATAATAGATCTTAGTGAATATTTACAATCAATTTTTTTTAGAATGAATTATACAAGTTTTATTATTAAAATTATTAGTAAACCAAAATATACTCTTTGTGATCAGAAAATTCCACTTACAGAAGCTCTTGGAAAATTCTACCAATTTCGTAATAACCCACATACTCTTTGTAAGCTTTCATTTTGGGGTCGACCTGCTTATGAAATACTTAAATACTATAAAACAAATGAGTACGTATTAGTTGAAGGTTATATATCATCTCAAGAGTCGACATTTGAAAAATTTGATATCACAACCGATATTGAAATTTCAATTTCTAAAGTTTACCCTTTTACATTAAAGACAGAACATATAAAAAAATAACTTTTTTTTTAATTAAATTATTCAGAATTCTTATATTTTAGTATAATTAATATTATTAAAAACAGTTCCTAGGAAAAATTGCATGTTAACTTTAAAAATTTTAGTTTATACAACTGTAATATTTTTTGTTTCGTTATTTATTTTTGGTTTCCTTTCAAGTGATCCATCACGAAACCCAAATCGTAAAGATCTTGAATAATTAAAAATGGGAATCGGTTTCTAAAAAATCGGTTCCTATTTTTAAAATTGTGAAATAAAAATCTCTTAGGTTAAACCTAAAAAAATTTTATAGTCTAACTCTACTAAACTTGAAAATAGATACGTTGAATTCTAATTAATCTCAATAACATTTACAATATTAAACCATTAAAACGAAAAAAAATTATAGAAATACCCCCAAGGGAATTCGAATCCCTGTCTGCTCCGTGAAAGGGAGCTGTCCTAGGCCTCTAGACGATGGGGGCATATTTATATTTAAAATTTGATCTAGCTTTTATAAACTAGAGAGCGGGCAACGCGATTCGAACGCGCGACATCAACCTTGGCAAGGTTGCGCTCTACCACTGAGCTATGCCCGCAAAGTAATACTAAATTCATAAAGAAAATTGTATATTAATCTCTACATATAGATTACACTTTTATCTTTATCCTGTCAATAGTTTAATTTATTTTAGAAATTATAGTTTAGACTATAATTTCTATAAATATTAAATTTACGATGAAAGACCGTCTGCCGCAGCAATTAGGACTACAAGTAAAACCCAAATTTGGAAAAATCGGTTAAAGTTAGTTTTCGAAACTTCCCAATCTCCTGGAGTTGCTAATGCTACGGGAACAGTTACAACTAAACCTAATGAAATTAAAACGAATACAGCTGTTAATAAAGTTATTATCATATATATATTTAAAAATTTTTTATATTGATGATCTAAAGATTGAGATTATTATAGATTACCTTTTTTTAAGGCTAATAATACAATTACCGCTGGACCTGCTAACATAATAGCACCTGTTGCTATTAGCTGACCTATAACTTGCCAATTAATCATTTTTCAAATCCTTAATTTATAAATTTTATTAAAAGTTCAAATAACAAAATAACGTATAATGTTACTTGTCATTTTACTTTAAAATTTATAAAGTAAAAATATTATTTTAAATAATATTTTATTATTCAATAGAAAGTTTTTTCTAGTAAAGTCTTTAATAATTTTAACCTTTTATGTTAAAATTATTGTAGGGTTGCTAACTCAATGGTAGAGTACTCGGCTTTTAACCGATTTGTTCTGGGTTCGAGTCCCAGGTAACCCAGTTAATACATTATTTAATATTTAAACTAGCAAAATATACTTAAAAAAAAATTACAAAAAATTAGTATATTTTTTATTCAATTTTACAATTGAATAAAAAATATATAGAAATAAAGGCTTAATCAATAGGACGCATTGATAATACCGGTTCGTTAGCACGGTTAATACCTTTCTCGAAACCAGCAGCAGCCGCACGAGCACGACCTGAATGCCACCAGTGACCGATTAAGAAGAAGAAACCTAAGAAGAAGTGCGAACAACATAACCATGAACGAGGCGATACGTAGTTTACAGAGTTAATCTCTGTTGCTACACCACCTACTGAGTTAAGTGAACCTAACGGAGCATGTGTCATGTACTCTGCAGCACGACGTTCTTGCCACGGTTGGATATCATTTTTAATCTTATTAATATCTAAACCATTTGGACCACGTAATGGTTCTACCCATGGAGCACGTAAATCCCAGAAACGCATAGTTTCACCACCGAAGATAATTTCTCCACTTGGTGAACGCATTAAGTATTTACCTAAACCAGTAGGACCTTGTGCAGATGATACATTAGCACCTAAACGTTGATCTCGTACTAAGAATGTAAACGCTTGAGATTGTGACGCTTCAGGACCAGTTGGACCATATAATTCACTAGGATAAGCAGTGTTGTTATACCATGCGTATAAAGCTGCTGTGAAACCCATTAAAGAAATGGCAGCTAAACTATATGAAAGGTACGCTTCACCTGACCATACAAAGGCACGACGCGCCCATGCAAATGGTTTTGTAAAGATATGCCAGATACCACCTACGATACATAAAATACCAACCCAGATATGGCCACCAACAACATCTTCCATATTATTTACAGAAACTACCCAACCGTCACCACCAAAAGGTGAACGGAATACGTAACCAAAAATTACAATTGGGTTTAATGTTGGTGTTGTGATTAAACGAACATCACCACCACCTGGTGCCCATGTATCATAAACACCACCTAAGTACGTTGCTTTTAAAACTAATAATAAAGCACCACAGCCTAATAAACATAAATGAATACCTAAAATTGTAGTCATTTTGTTTTTATCACGCCAATCGTAACCAAAGAATGGGAATGATTCTTCTAATGTATCAGGACCTAATAATGAGTGGTAAATACCACCAAAGCCTAAAACAGCAGATGAGATTAAGTGAATAACACCAACAGCAAAGTAAGGAACTGTTGAAGTAATTTCACCACCAGGTCCGATACCGTAACCTAATGTTGCTAAATGTTGGATTAAGATAAATCCTTGTTCGTATGTTGGTTTTTCAGGTACGAAGTGTGATACTTCGAATAAAACCATTGCACCAGCCCAAAATACCATTAAGCCAGCGTGTGCTACGTGAGCACCTAATAATTTACCTGAAACATTAATTAAACGTGCATTTCCACTCCACCAAGCAAAACCTGTTGACTCGATGTCGCGACCTGCAATACTACTATTAAAGGGCGTTTCCACGTGGTAATACCTCCTCAGGGAATACAAAGTTTTCATGTGGTTGATCTTGAGCAGCCATCCAAGCACGAATACCTTCGTTTAATAAAATATTTTTTGTGTAGAATGTTTCAAATTCAGGATCTTCAGCAGCACGTAATTCTTGTGATACGAAATCATATGCACGTAAGTTTAAAGCTAAACCTACAATACCAACAGCACTTGTCCATAAGCCTGTTACAGGTACGAATAACATAAAGAAGTGTAACCAACGTTTGTTAGAAAACGCTACACCAAAAATTTGTGACCAGAAACGGTTCGCTGTTACCATTGAATAAGTTTCTTCTGATTGTGTTGGCGTGAAAGCACGGAATGTGTTTGCAGCATCACCATCTTCGAATAAAGTATTTTCCACAGTTGCACCGTGAATAGCACATAATAATGCACCACCTAAAATACCTGCAACACCCATCATATGGAATGGGTTTAATGTCCAGTTGTGGAAACCTTGCAAGAATAATAAGAATCGGAAGATTGCAGCAACACCGAAACTTGGAGCAAAGAACCAACTAGCTTGACCTAATGGGTATAATAAGAATACTGAAACGAATACAGCAATTGGACCAGAGAATGCAATAGCGTTATAAGGTCGAATCCCTACTAAACGAGCAATTTCAAATTGACGTAAACAGAAACCGATTAAACCAAATGAACCGTGTAAAGCAACAAATGTCCATAAACCACCAATTTGGCACCAACGAGTGAAATCGCCTTGTGCTTCAGGACCCCATAATAATAATAATGAGTGACCCATACTGTTTGCTGGTGTAGATACAGCGGCTGTTAAGAAGTTACATCCTTCAAGATATGAACTTGCTAAACCGTGAGTGTACCATGATGTTACAAATGTTGTACCTGTCATCCAGCCACCTGTAGCTAAATATGCAGTGGGGAATAATAATAAACCTGACCAGCCTACAAAGACAAATCTGTCTTTTTTTAACCAATCATCAACTAGATCAAATAAACCACGTTCTTGGTTTTGTCCAATAGCAATGGTCATAAGTTTTAATCCTTAAATAAAATTGTTGAGTAAGTAAACGTTAATACTAATTTTTACTTTCGTCTTCTCAGCTTATATTCATAATTATACATTAATTCATTAATAAATTTTTATATTAGTTAAAAAATTTGTTCCAAATTTAAATATACTACTTAAAATTTATTAATTGAGTCGTTTAATTAAAAAAAATTATTTTTTAGTTACAGTTTATTATAATTACCCAAACAAATCGTTGAAAATAAAAGATTTATTTGGATAATAAAATGGTTTATGCAATATCATCTGTTTGAGTATATAAGAAAAATAGTGCCATACTAAACGCTGGAAAAATTAAACCAACAATTGGAACTAAAATTGACGGTAAAAAAGCTGCTGCCATATGTATTTATGATTTAAATTTTTATTTTAGTACAAAGTCAGTACTAAAGATTAGTATTATTAATTGTATATGAAAATATCTTATAATTAAAAATTATCGTAAAGATAAATCAAACTTTTCTGTAGTTTTATACTAAAATTAATATTATTAAATTTAATATATTCAGCATTTTACCTATATATTAGAGGTTTTATTTATGGAAAGTTTATTAGTAGCTCGATTACCGGAAGCGTATGTAGCATTTAGCCCAATTGTTGATGTATTACCAATTATTCCTGTTTTCTTTTTGTTATTAGCATTTGTTTGGCAGGCGGCAATTGGATTTAGATAATTTTTAAATTAAATTAAAAATTTATATTTATTTCAAACAACTAAACTTTAATAGTTAAGTTGATGAATTGAAATAATTAGAAATTTAAAATTATAATACATTATACAATATTAAGAATTATAAATAAATGGTAGAACCTTTATTATCTGGAATCGTTTTAGGAATGATCACTGTTAGTGCTTTTGGGTTGTTTGTTGCAGCTTATTTACAATACAATCGTGGTAAACAGTTCGATTAATTATAATCACATCTAAATCCTCTCATAATTTGAATATAAATGAGTAGGATTTAGAAAAAGTTTAAATTTTTTTTAATTTCTTTAAATAAATTATTATAAGTAGAATTTTATTAGTAATGTCTAAATTAATTTAAAATCAGTCTAAAAATAAAATTTTTTAATTTAATATTTTAATTTTACTATTATTGTAAATAGTAAAATTAAAAATTTGAATTATGTTAAAGATACTTTACCACCGGCAGCTTCAATTTGCTTTTTCGCATCTTCAGCAGCATCTTTTGAAACAGCTTCTTGAACTTGTTTAGGTGCAGATTCTACTAACTCTTTAGCTTCTTTTAAGCCTAAACCTGTTAAACCACGAACAACTTTTAAAATTGCAATTTTCTTATCAGCAGGAACTTCGTCTAACATTACATTAAATTCAGTTTTTTCTTCTACTTCTTCAGCAGCACCAGCAGCCATAACCATAGCAGGACCGCCTACACTTGCTGATGCATCTACACCAAATGTTTCTTCAATTTGACTTACTAATTCTGATGCTTCTAATAATGTTAATGTTTTTAAATCTTCAACAATTTGATCGATTTTTTCTGACATAATAAATATTCCTATAATGTTTAATAATTTAAGAGTTTTGTTAGAATAACTGTTTTTTGGCTAATTTTATAATTAGTCAAAAAGAGCAGTTGTTACATCCAATTGAATTGAGGGTCCCATACTTGTACAGATAAACATCTTTTTAAAGTATTTTCCTTTTACACCTGAGGGTCTATTTTGTTCAATTGATTGATATAATGCAGTTAAGTTCTCAACTAATTGTAATTCTGTAAAGTTAGCTTTTCCAAAACTTACATGTACTACACCGGTTTTATCAGCTTTATATTCAAATTTCCCTTTTTTAAAATCAGAAAGCGTGTCAGTTAAAGTTGTTGTAACTGTTCCTGATTTTGGTGAGGGCATTAAACCTTTTGGACCTAATACTCGTCCTAATTTAGCCAGTTTTGGCATCATATCAGGAGTTGCAATTAATAAATCAAAGTCAATTTGTCCTTGACTAATTTGTTCGATTAAATCATCAGTTCCGGCAATATCAGCTCCAGCTGTTTGGGCTTCGTTAATATTACTCTCATTTGTTAGAACTGCAATTTTAATAGATTTCCCAACTCCATGCGGTAACGTTACCGTTGTTCTTAATTGTTGATCTGCATATTTTGGATCAATATTTAAATTTGCATGTAGTTCAACTGTTTCGTTAAATTTTGCAGTTGCTGTCTCTTTTAAAATTTTAATCGCTTCATCGATATTTGAAAAAACAATATTTGTTGTTTTTTCTTGGTTTTCTTGATGACGACGTGATACTTTTCGCATAAAATTTCCCCAATAAGAATTTGTCAATTATAGATTAATCCGTAACAGAAATACCCATATTCCGGGCAGTTCCTTCAACAATTTTTATTGCACTACTAATTTTAGTAGTATTTAAATCTGGTAATTTAATGCTTGCAATTTCTTCTAATTGAGCTTTAGTAATTGAACCAACATTTACACGATTTGGTGTCGATGAACCTTTTGGTATTTTTGCTGCATTCGCTAGTAATACAGATGCTGGTGGGGTTTTAAGAATAAAAGTATAACTTCTATCTTCATATACAGAGATTTCCACTGGAATAATAAGTCCAGTTTTATCATTTGTTTTTGCATTATATTCTTTACAAAAAGCTGCAATATTCACCCCGTGTTGCCCTAGTGCTGGTCCTACTGGAGGAGCAGGAGTTGCTTTTGCTGCTGGTAACGCTAATTTAATTAGTGCTGCGACTTTTTTAGCCATATAAATTTACTGCTTTCTAACTTTAAGTTATAGTTTGAATAAACTTTAAAAACTGTTTTTAATTCAAAATTGAATAAAAAGGTTTTATTTTTATTTAAAGCTTAAGTAATGTCTTAAAATTATCTAAATAATAATATAATAAAAAGAAATTAGTTACGGATTGCTTTTGATTATCTAATTCTATCAAAAAAATACAAACCTCTTATAATTAAGAGAAGCGCGCCCTGAAGGACTTGAACCCTCGACATCTAATTTTGGAGACTAGCGTTCTACCAACTGAACTAAGGACGCGTATAATATATTTTAGTTAAAATTAACTAAAAAAGCAATGTTTACAAATTTTATTTGTCAAAATTAGTTTAATACTTCTTAACTATGCCAAATTTTAATGAAAATACCGGACACTTAACGATTGAAAAATATTTACCACATAACTATGTCGCAGAAAAAATTATTTTAAGTAGTTTATTAATCAGTTCAGAAGCACTTGAAATTGTATTTCGAAGTGTTAAAGTTGAAACATTTTATTTTCAAAATCATCGAGAATTGTATAAAAGTATAATTGAAATGTCTACAAATCAAATTCCAATTGATGTTATTACCTTAAATACATTTCTTCAAGACAATGGAAATTTAGAGAAGATTGGTGGTACAAAAATTTTAATTGATTTACTTAATCATGTGCCTAACTTAATTTATTTAGAGCAATATGTTAATTTAATTCATGATAAATTTTTACGCCGTTCACTCATTAAATTAGGTTATGAGGTTATAAACTCAGCCTATATTACAAACATACCTCTTGAAACGATTTTAAATGATTTAGAAGTTCAAGTTTTTAATTTGACAAATGAAATTAAAAGCCAAAAAATTTCAAGTAGTGCGGAATTACTTTCAAATATTTTTTTAGAATTAAAACAAAAGTCATTTAACCCAGCATTATCAGGAATTAGTTCGGGGTTTTATGATTTAGATTCATTTACTCAAGGTTTTCAAAAATCAGATTTAATTGTCATAGCAGGTCGACCTTCAATGGGTAAAACGGCTCTTGCTTTAAATATTGGTTTAAATATTCTTAAAAATTTACAATTACCTGTTTTATTTTTTAGTCTAGAAATGTCAAAAGAGCAGTTAACATATCGATTATTAATGCATGAAACAAATATTAATAGTAATCGACTAAAAACCGGAAATTTATATAAAGATGATTGGTTTAAATTAAATAAAATTATTCAAAACTTATCTTCATTACCATTTTTCATTGATGATACTCCTAATCCATCAATACAAGAAATTAAATCAAAAATAAAGAAAGTTCTTTTTGAGCAAACACAAGTAGGCTTAATTGTTATTGATTATTTACAATTGATGCAAAATTCACAATTTTCAACAACTAATCGTACACAAGAGTTATCCCAAATTACTCGGTCATTAAAAAACTTGGCACGTGAATTTCAAGTTCCAATTATTGCTTTATCACAATTGAGTCGAAATGTTGAAAGTCGACCAAATAAACGTCCTATTTTATCAGACTTACGAGAAAGTGGCTCTATCGAACAAGATGCAGATCTTGTTTTAATGTTATATCGAGAAAGTTATTATCATTCTTCCACTCCAACAACCATAAATGATCAAAACAGTCTTGTTGAATTAATTATTGCAAAACAACGAAATGGACCTATTGGAACTGTTGAACTTGAATTTGATTCTAAACGTACTAAATTTTTAAATATTAATTCAAATAACTAAATGCCCAGAACCAGATTCGAACTGGTGACACGAGGATCTTCAATCCACTGCTCTACCAACTGAGCTATCCGGGCTTATAATATATTATACTACAATTGAAATAAAATAACAATAGATTAAATAATAAATTAACTGTTGATTATTTTCGTAAAATTTAGTATTATGTTTTTCGGATATAGTATTAATAGAATTTTAAAACAACTTATTTTGTCAGAATCGTAAGATAGCAGCATGAGGTTTGAATGAGAAATTTGTATTCTTACTATATCTAAATTTAAATATTTTTAACTAGTTCTTTTTAAAATAGAAATGATAACTATAAAATTTTTTTTTTAATTAATAATTTCCTCATAAAGTCTACTATAATTAAATTATAAACTATTTTGACAAAAATATTAATTATGTTTTTTTTTTTAAAAGCTGATACAATTAATATCGTAGTCAATCTTACTATTTTTAATTAAAAAAAACGGAATTAGAAATGACATCTTCATTATCAAGTTTTTTAAGTAGTTTAATATACGGTGGAATTGTAGTTAGTGCAATTGGTGTTGCTTTAGTTATTATTAGTAAAAGTGATCGTGTAACACGTTCTTAATTAAAACCATTAATTAAGTATTTATAGTTAACTAAAATCTTTAAATAATTAAGTATGATAAACATCGGTTTTGGTCCTAATATTGTATTAGGTTTGATTTTAGGCTTTGGCGTAATACTCTTATATTTTCTTCGTATTGTTAAACCAGAAGTTGCACGAGATGAAGATATCTTTTTTGCTACAATTGGTTTACTTTACAGTTGTATTTTGATGGTTCATGGATGGCGATTAGATCCCATTTTATTATTTAGTCAAGTATTAATAATAGCTTCGCTTTTAGTAGCAGGCTGGGAAAATATTCGATTACGAGGTTTACTTGCTAATATGGCAAAAGTAAAAAAAAAGAAAGGAAAGACTTAAAAACTTTTCATTTTCTTGGTTTCAATTTTATAAACAATGTTTAAAAATTATGTTTAAAAAATATTCGAAATTTTGTGCGTTAATTTTATTTGGTATTTTTAACATTTTTGTTACAACAGCTTCAGCAATTGATTTAGATGAAGCTACTAGAACAGTAACAGTAGATTCTGCGGGAAATACCGCTGTTCTAAGTCCAGAACAAGTAAAACGTGGTAAACGTTTATTTAATGCAACTTGTGGTGCTTGTCACGTAGGTGGTGTTACAAAAACAAATCCAAACGTTGGTTTAGATCCAGAAGCATTAAGTTTAGCGACACCACGTCGTGATAATATCAATGCTTTAGTTGATTATATTAAAAATCCGACTACATATGATGGGTTAGATTCTATTGCAGAAGTTCATCCTAGTATTAAGAGTGCAGACATTTACCCACGTATGCGTTCTTTAACAGATGAAGATTTATATTCGATTGCTGGTCATATTATGTTATCACCAAAAATTCTTACAGAGAAATGGGGTGGTGGTAAAATTTATTACTAATAGATAAATTTCCGTATTTAGATTTGATTATTTATTTAAATAATTAAATCTAAAATAAATAATCTTGTTTTATTCTTGTCAGATTTTGTTTTTTAATGATATGATATATCTGTTAGTAATCTAATTATTCTTTAATCAATCTTTAACTGAAAATTTTTTCTAAAAATCTCTTTTATAATCCACAAAGCATGTAGCTCAGTGGATAGAGCATCAGATTCCGATTCTGAAAGCCGGGGGTTCGATTCCCTTCATGCTTATATTTTTAATATTTTTTGTGGTATATATTTTGATTAAAGTTTAATATTAATAAACAGTGTTTAATTAAACATTAAAGGGGCTGCTTTGGTTTTGACATTTAAAGGTTAAGTAAAGTATGATGCAGGTCGAAGCCGTTATTCTTCGTAAAAACATACAACTTTAAAATAAATGCTAACAATATAATTTCTTTTGATTTTACTCAAGCAAATAAGAGTTCGAATACAATTTCAAATTCTTTAAGTTTTGCTATTTAGTACATAATTTATTTAGTTAAATTTATTTGTTCACTATAACTAGACTTTTCGCTTTTTTATAGTTTAGAATATATCTATATGATTTTTTCATTCTGTTCAAGTTTTTGAACTAAACCTGTGAACGAGTACTTTAATAAAATTTAAATGGACGTGGGTTCGATTCCCATCAGCTCCATATATGCATTCGTGGCCGAGTGGTTGAAGGCACCGGACTCATAATCCGTTTTCCTCTGGAACGTCACTGGTTCGAACCCAGTCGGATGCATTTAATCCATTTTTAATATTGTTTTTTTAACAAAATCACTGTAAGATTGGTACTAATAAATTAGGAAAATAAAAAACTTTTATGATTAAATTAAATAATCAACAAACAATTGATAATTTACACAGTAATTTTATCAAAAATAATTTACCAACTATTCGAATTGGAGATAATGTACGAATTGGGGTTAAAATTATTGAAGGGAATAAAGAGCGAGTTCAGTTTTATGAAGGAACAGTGATTGCAAGAAAAAATAGTTCAATTAATACAACTATAACTGTTCGAAAAGTATTACAAGGAATAGGAGTTGAACGAATTTTTTTAATTCATTCACCAAAAGTAGATTCTATTGAAATTTTACGGTCTTCAAAAGTTCGTCGATCAAAATTATATTATTTACGTAATTTAAAAGGTAAAGCTAGTCGTTTAAAACAGGCTTTTAAATAAAATTAAAAGTTTTTAAAACTAAAAAATTTTTATTTGTATCTAATTTCCGTAGTATAATGTTAGATAGTAAAGTAACAACAGAACGAAATTTTCAATTTTTACTTTATAGTGATTTAAAATAAGGATTTATATGGCTACTTATACAGTAACGTTATTAAGTGAAGAGCATGACATTGACACACAAATCAGTTGTAATGATGATGTGTTTGTTTTAGATGCTGCAGAAGAAAATGGTATTGACTTACCATACTCTTGTCGTGCTGGTGCTTGTTCTACATGTGCTGGTCAAGTTGTAGATGGAACAATCGATCAATCAGAGCAAACTTTCTTAGATGATGATCAAGTAGAGGCAGGTTTTGTTTTAACTTGTATTGCTTACCCTAAATCTGATTGTAAAATCTTAGTTCATCAAGAAGACGAATTATATTAAATTATAATAAAAAGGAATGACCAATTTCTACGTCATTCCTTTTTATATTAGAAATTAAGTTCTGCTGCTTGAACTTTTTCAAATTGTTTTTTCTTTAAGATTAATAATACTTGTGTTACTAAAACACTAAAACAGAAAGCTAAATAACCAATAATTCGTGCTGGTTTTTGTAAAACAATTTCTGTTTCCTCTTGACCAAAACCACCCGCATTTGGATCGATATTTAATGCTTGTTCTATTTTAACTAAATCACCTTGTTTTACAATTAATTCTAAACCTTTAGGAACAATTTGACTTGTTTCTGTTCCATTAGAACTAACGATGGTAATGTTAGATTCACCTTTTTCCTTAATATCGATTGCTGTAATCTGTCCTGCTTGTACTGCCCCAAAAGTATTAACATTACTTTTTTCACCAGTTGGATACACTTGGCCACGGCCACGGTTTCCACCTGCGTATAATGGGTATGTTAAGTATTTTACGTCAGAATTTGTTTCTGGATCAGGTGCTACAACAGGGAAAATAAGTTCTTGGTGTGTTTTTCCTGCAATTGGCCCTACTACTAAAATGTTATCAAATTCAGTACTATATGGTGAAATGAAAACACCTTTATTTTTTAGTTTCACTTCTTCAGGAATTTGATTCTTAGGTGCTAATTTAAAACCTTTTGGTAAAATTACAACACCACCTACATTTAAGTCGGCTTTTTTACCATTTGCGCCAATTTGTTTACGTGACGTATCATATGGTACTTTAACTTCAACTTCAAATACAGAATTTGGAAGTACTGCTTGAGGTGCTTCAATCTCAATTGCTTTTTGGTTTAAGTGACAATTAGCACAAGCTAATTTCCCATTTGCAGCACGTGGATTTGAATAACCTTGTTGAGCAAATACTGGATAAGCTAAAGAATTTTCAATACAAAAACCGAATAAACTTATAGCAATCGTTAAAGTAAATAAAAGACTTTTAAAAAACTTGTTAGTTGCCATGGATTAAATACTTTTTAAGTATATATGTAAATTAATTTTTTATTAAAAGCAGAATCCCTACTCCTGAAAAATATAACAATAGAATTGCTGATGATAGCAATAATTGTGTAAGTGGATCGGTAGAAGGTGTTAAAACTGCTCCAATAATTGTTGAAACGAGAATTACGTATCGCCAAGAAGTTATCATTTGTTGCGCAGAAACGATATTTAACAAACCTAATAAGACTTGAATAATTGGAATTTGAAACGCAAGTCCAGTACTATAAAATAGAACTAGAACAAATTCAAAATATTGATCAAATGACCATAATGGTTCAATAACTTCATCACTATAGTTTAAAAAAAAATTTAAAGCTGCTGGAATTAAAGCGTAATACGAAAAAACAAGTCCCAACACAAAGAGACATAATGAGCTTAACAATAATGGTAAGATCACTTTTGTTTCTTTTTTGGTTAATCCAGGTAATAAAAATAAAATTAATTGCCCTATTGCAAATGGACTCCCAAAAAGAAGTCCAGTATAAAAAGAAATTTTTACAGTAGAAACAAAATATTCACCAGGTGAAAGTTGAAAAAATTTTACATTATTAACTGGTAATTGTAATATTTGAACTAAAAACTTAACTTCAAATAAAGCGGCACAAGTTAACAATAAAATTATCCAAAAGATATGAAAAATTCGTTGCCGTAATTCTTCTATATGTTCTGAAAATGGAAGTTCTAAAGTTACTAGTTCATTTTTTTTAAAGTTAAAATCAGAATTGGTTATCATATATTTTGATTTTGCATCTTTATCAGTTTTTTCTACGAGTGAGTTTACTACGTAGCTTTAAGTAAGTCAAAATCTATACATAACTAGTTAAAAAATATAAAACTAAATTAAATTTAGTTTTATATTTTTTTTTTATGATAAATAATTTATAGCTTCAACACGAGCTGTAGCTTTTTTTAATTCAATGGATGCATCTAGTCGTGCTTTACTTGTTTCAGCGTTTTCTACAGCTACTGCTGCATTTTCTAATTCTTGAGTAGCTTCACTTAATTCAATTGAAATAAGTTCTTCTACATCATTAACTAGAACGGTTACACGATTACTATCAATTTCAGCTAAACCTCCACATAAAATAATGGGAGTCCATTTATCATCTAATTTAATTCTTAGTAAACCTGTATCTAACGCTGTAATTAAGGCAGCATGACCTTCTAATACACCTACTTGACCCGTTAAACCTGGTAAAACAACTTCATCAGCTGTTGTTGAACAGATTACTCTGTCCGGAGTAAGTACGCGAATGTTTAGAACCATATATTATTACTCCTTTATTTTAGAGTTTCTGCTTTTGAAATTGCTTCATCAATATTACCTACAAGGTAGAATGATTGTTCTGGTAAATCATCTAATTCACCATTTAACACCATTTCAAAACCTTTAATTGTTTCTTCTAAACTTACGTATTTACCAGGTGAACCAGTAAAGATTTCTGCTACGAAGAATGGTTGTGATAAGAATCGTTCAACTTTACGTGCACGAGCAACTGTTAATCGATCTTCTTCAGATAATTCATCAATACCTAAAATAGCAATAATATCTTGCAATTCTTTGTAACGTTGTAATGTTTCTTTTACTGTTTCAGCAAGTTTATAGTGTTCTGCACTAACAATATTTGGTTGTAACATTGTAGATGTAGAATCTAATGGATCTACTGCAGGGTAGATACCTTTTGCAGCTAAATTACGAGATAATACTGTTGTTGCATCTAAATGAGCAAATGTTGTAGCTGGAGCTGGATCTGTTAAATCATCGGCTGGTACATATACAGCTTGGATTGAAGTAATTGAACCTTGAGTTGTTGATGTAATACGTTCTTGTAATGCACCCATTTCTGTAGCTAACGTTGGTTGGTAACCTACCGCTGATGGCATACGACCTAATAACGCAGATACTTCTGAACCTGCTTGAGTGAAACGGAAAATATTATCAATAAATAATAATACATCCTGTTTGTTAACATCACGGAAATACTCAGCCATTGTTAAAGCAGTTAAACCAACACGCATACGAGCCCCTGGAGGTTCGTTCATTTGACCATATACTAAAGCTACTTTTGATTCAGCGAAATTACTAGAGTTAATTACACCAGATTCTTTCATCTCTTCGTATAAATCATTACCTTCACGTGTACGTTCACCTACACCACCAAAAACAGAAACACCACCATGGGCTTTAGCAATGTTATTAATTAATTCCATAATTAATACAGTTTTACCTACACCGGCACCACCAAATAAACCAATTTTACCACCACGACGGTATGGAGCTAATAAATCAACTACTTTAATACCTGTTTCAAAAATAGATGGTTTTGTTTCTAATTCTGTGAATGCAGGTGCATCACGGTGAATTGGTAATGTTTCTTCAGATGAAACATCGCCTTGCTCATCTACTGGCTCACCAATAACGTTAAAGATTCGACCTAATGTTGGAGTCCCTACAGGAACACAAATTGGTGCTCCTAAATCAACCGCAGCAACACCACGTTTTAAACCATCTGTTGAACGCATTGAAACAGCACGTACTTTATTATCACCTAATAATTGTTGTACTTCTACAATATTACCAATTCCATCAGCAGTTTCGATTTCAATCGCACTGTAAATGGCAGGTAATGTTCCAGATGGAAATTCGATATCTAATACTGGACCAATAATTTGAGTAACGTAGCCTTGATTATTTTCAGTTTTTACCATTTTGACTTAACATATTTAAATATTTAAGAATAAATATACTTTCGGAATTTGATGTATTATTCGAAATAATAATAAATCTAAAACAAATTAACTATGTATCATTGTACAACAAAATAATGATAATTCTTGAATAAAATATTTATAAAGATTTTATAAGTTATGTTAATATTTTTAATTCTCTTCAAATAATCGACCACTCACTTTTAACCAATTTCTTGCACCTGGATAATTATCTGGGGCTAATTTAAGTGCTTGTCGCCAGTATTCACCAGCTTTATCAAAAAATTCGGTTGCTAAGGCTCGGTATTCAGCCTGTTGGATATCATCAATATCTTCATTTATCATTGTTATAGTATTTAACCCTGATGAATGGTAAATAACAGCAATATTATTTAATGCTTGTGGTAAATTAGAATTCAATTCTAAAGCTTGATGATAATATTCTAAAGCTTGAGAATTATTTCCAATATTTCCATAAATTAATCCAATATTATATAAGGTATAACTTCGATCATAAGGATCTTCTTCAACCTGTAATGCTTCATAATAGTTTTCAAGAGCTTCTGCATATTTTCCTGCTGATTGTGCAGCCATGCCAGCTCGATAGTATGAAAAAGCTTGTTTTTCTTGTTTACTCGCTGGTAAGACTTTTAACAATATATCTGCCATTACAGTGAATGTTTTATCAATAAAATTTCCCATAAATTACTCCTTACAATCTTAAAAATAAAAATTTTATTTCTTTTCTTTTATGATTAATAGTTCATTTTAAAGTCATTATAGTTGATATTTTAATTTTATTATATACATATGCTAAATAAGTTACTGAAATAGTTATCTTAAGATTTATTTAAATAGCTGGTGAAGGGATTTGAACCCCCAACCTACGGATTACAAATCCGTTGCTCTACCATTGAGCTACACCAGCAAATTTTGATACATTTTAGTTAGAAGTCCTGATTTTTAATTTAATATATTGATTAAATTATTGTTTTACTATATTAAAGAGAAATTAAATAAAAAGCAATATTTTCGAAAAAAAAATTAGTGGCATCTTTTGTAAAAATGAAGTATATTACTCGTAATTTAGTAACAGAATTTCTTCTGTTACTAAAAAAGTTTGTACTTAATATTAAAATTTATCCATATTTTCCAGAAGTAGATGCAATTACAAAAGCAGCATAAGTTAAGATGTACCCTACTGAGAAGTGTACTAATCCTACTAATCGTGCTTGAACAATTGATAACGCTACTGGTTTATCACGCCAACGGATTAAGTTAGCAAGTGGAGTACGTTCATGTGCCCATACTAATGTTTCAATTAATTCTTGCCAGTAACCACGCCATGAAATTAAGAACATGAAACCTGTTGCCCAAATTAAATGTCCAAATAAGAACATCCATGACCATACAGATAAGTTATTCATACCAAATGGGTTATAACCATTAATTAATGGAGATGAATTTAACCATAAGTAATCACGTAACCATCCCATAATATAATTTGATGATTCATTAAATTGGCCTGGGTTACCACCCCAAATTGTCATGTGTTTCCAATGCCAGTAGAATGTTACCCAACCAATTGTGTTTAACATCCAGAACATAGCTAAATAGAATGCATCCCATGCTGAGATATCACATGTACCACCACGACCTGGACCATCACAAGGGAAACTGTAACCAAAATCTTTTTTATCTGGCATTAATTTTGAACCACGTGCATCTAATGCACCTTTTACAAGAATTAATGCTGTTACATGTAAACCTAAAGCAATAGCATGGTGAACTAAGAAATCACCAGGACCAATCGTTAAGAATAAATCATTTTTATTATTATTAATGGCGTCTAACCAACCTGGTAACCAAACTTGGTTACCTGCAACAGTAGCAGGACTAGTAGACGATGATAATAATACATTAAATTGGTAAACCGCTTTACCTGATGCTGCTTGAATATATTCAGCAAATACAGGTTCAAATAAAATTTGTTTTTCTGGTTGACCAAAAGCTACAACAGTATCATTATGAATGTATAAGCCTAATGTATGGAATCCTAAAAATAATGATACCCAACTTAAATGTGAAATAATTGCTTCTTTATGCTCAAGCATACGAGCTAACACATTATTTTTGTTTAATTCTGGATCATAATCACGTACAAAGAAAATTGCACCGTGAGCAAAAGCCCCTACCATTAAGAAACCTGCAATATACTGGTGATGAGTATATAAAGCTGCTTCTGTAGTAAAATCTTTTGATAAATATGCATATGGTGTAAGTGCATACATATGTTGTGCAGTTAATGATGTTGCAACACCTAATGAAGCTAATGCTAAACCTAACTGCATATGTAATGAATTCGTGATTGTTTCAAACAAGCCAACATGACCTGCTCCTAATCGGCCTCCTGGAGGACGATGTGCATCAAGAATTTCTTTCATATTATGCCCAATACCAAAATTTGTTCGGTACATGTGACCAGCAATAATAAACACTACAGCAATTGCTAATTGGTGATGAGCAATATCACTTAACCATAATGACTGTGTTTGCGGGTGGAAGCCACCTAAGAATGTTAAAATTGCTGTTCCAGCTCCTTCGCTTGTCCCATAAACGTGACTTGCGCTATCTGGATTTTCTGCATATACCGTCCAATTACCAGTAAAGAATGGTGTTAAACCAGCTGGATGTGGTGGTGTTGTTAAGAAATTATCCCAACCAACATGTACACCACGTGAAACTGGAATTGCTACGTGAACAATATGACCTGTCCATGCTAATGAACTTACACCTAATAAACCTGATAAATGATGATTCAATCTTGATTCATTATTTTTAAACCAAGATAAACTTGGACGGAATTTTGGTTGTAAGTGTAACCAGCCAGCAAATAATAAAACACATGATAATATTAATAAACCAATAGAACCTGCATAAAGTTCTTGGTTTGTTCTAAATCCGATTGTGTACCACCATTGGTATACACCGGCAAAAGTAATATTAACAGGGTATGTGTTTCCTTTACTAAATGCTTTTAATGCAGATTCACCAAAATGTGGATCCCAAATTGAATGTGCAATTGGTTTCGTTTTTAATGGTTTTACTACCCATTGTTCGAAATTACCTTGCCATGCAACATGGAATAAATTCCCAGCAGTCCAAAGGAAAATAATAGCTAAATGGCCGAAATGAGATGCGAAAATCTTTTGGTATAAATTTTCTTCAGTCATACCATCATGTGCTTCTAAATCATGAGCAGTAGCTATACCGTACCAAATTCGTCGAGTTGCTGGATCTTGTGCAAGGGCTTGGCTAAACTTTGGAAATTTAGTTGCCATAATCTTCAGATGCCTTTTTATATAATTTATAGTTGTAAATAAAATGATAATTTTGCAGACTTATTAAACCACTATATAGTTTTAAAACTTTAAAACTAATAATGAGTTATTAGCTTTAGCCTTCAAAGTTAAGTAATTGATAATGAACGTGCTAAGAAGAACGCCCATGTTGTTCCAATACCACCTAATAAGTAATGAGCTAAACCAACAGCTCGACCTTGTGTAATACTTAATGCACGAGGTTGAATTGCTGGAGCAAAGTTTAATTTATTATGAGCCCATACAATTGATTCAATTAATTCTTGCCAGTAGCCACGGCCACTGAATAAGAACATTAAACTAAATGCCCAAATGAAATGTGCACCTAAGAAAATTAAACCATAGGCAGACGATGCTGAACCATATGATTGAATTACTTGTGATGCTTGTGACCATAAGAAATCACGTAACCAACCATTAATGGTAATAGAACTTTGAGCAAAGTTTCCACCTGTAATATGTGAGATACTTCCATCTGGTGTTACTGTTCCCCATACATCAGATTGCATTTTCCAACTGAAGTGGAAAATTACAACTGAAATTGAGTTGTACATCCAGAATAACCCTAAGAATACATGATCCCAACTAGAACTTTGACAAGTACCACCACGACCAGGACCATCACATGGGAAACGGAAACCTAAGTTTGCTTTATCAGGAATTAATTTTGAACTACGAGCGTAAAGTACACCTTTTAATAAGATTAATACTGTTACGTGAATAGTAAATGCATGAATATGGTGAACCATAAAATCAGCAGTTCCTAATTTAATAGGCATCATTGCAATTTTACCACCAATTTCAACAACGTCACCACCAAAAGCATAGCTTGTTGTAGCTAAAGCATTAGGGGCTGTTGTACCTGGTGCTAATAAATGAATATTTTGAATCCATTGAGCAAAAATTGGTTGTAATTGGATTGCTTTATCTGAGAACATATCTTGCGGACGACCTAATGCACGCATTGTATCGTTATGGATATAGAATCCAAAAGCATGACAGCCTAAGAAAATACAAACCCAATTTAAGTGTGAAATAATTGCATCACGGTGTCTTAATACACGATCTAATAAGTTATTGTAATTATTAGCTGGTGTGTAATCACGAACCATGAAAATTGCACCATGCGCAGCTCCACCAGTAACACAGAATCCACCAATCCACATATGATGTGTGAATAATGATAATTGTGTTGCATAGTCAGTTGCAATGTATGGATATGGAGGCATTGCATACATATGGTGTGCAACAATAATACTTAATGAACCCATCATTGCTAAGTTAATAGCTAGTTGAGCATGCCATGAAGTTGTTAAAATTTCATATAAACCTTTATGACCTTCACCAGTGAAAGGACCTTTATGAGCTTCTAAAATTTCTTTCATACTATGACCGATACCCCAATTAGTACGGTACATATGTCCTGCAATAATAAATAACACTGCTAATGCTAAATGGTGATGAGCAATATCACTTAACCATAAACCACCTGTAACAGGGTTTAAACCACCTTTAAATGTTAAGAAATCAGAATATTCACCCCAATTACCACTGAAAAATGGTGCTAGTCCTTTTGAAAAACTAGGATATAATTGAGCCATTAAATCACGATTAATTAAAAATTCATGAGGTAATGGAATTTCTTGAGGTGAAACACCTGCATCTAATAATTTATTAATTGGTAATGCAATATGGATTTGGTGACCAGACCATGATAAACAACCTAAACCTAATAAACCAGCTAAATGATGGTTCATCATAGATTCCGCATTTTGGAACCATTCTAATTTAGGAGCTGCTTTATGGTAATGGAACCAGCCAGCAAATAACATTAAGGCTGACATTATTAATCCACCAATTGCGATCCAGTATAATTCAACTTCACTTGTAATACCTTCTGCACGCCACATTTGGAACCAACCAGAGGTAGTTTGTACACCCTGGAAGTTTCCTCCAACGTCTGCATTTAAGATTTCTTGACCTACAATCGGCCAAACAACTTGTGAACTTTGCTTAATACCAATTGGATCAGATAACCAAGCAGAATAATTTGAGAAGTATGCACCGTGGAAATGCATTCCACTAATCCATAAGAAAATTGCTGCTAATTGGCCAAAGTGTGCACTAAAAATTTTACGCGAAACTTCTTCTAATGAACTTGTTTGACTATCAAAATCATGCGCATCAGCATGTAAGTTCCAAATCCAAGTAGTTGTTTTTGGACCTTTAGCTAAAGTTCGTGAAAAATGTCCAGGTTGGGCCCATTTTTCAAAACTAGTTTCCACAGCGTCTTTTTCTACAAAAATTTGTACTGTTTTTGCTCGACGCTCCGTTGAGCTTATTGCCATTGACTTTCTCCTTTTGGGAGACGAAAATCTACGAAACCCTCATAAAAAATAAAAAATAGTTTTTTCTTAATCTATTCAGTAAATATGAGTTTTCAATATTTTATTATACGCTGTTTTTAAATTTATTTTAAATTGAAATTAATTTTAAAAACTGTTTTTGAATAAATTTTTTAACGAAAAGTTTAATTTAGCTTTTCTAATTAATTTTTTTGGTTTTAATTAGTTGGCTTAGGTATCATTTAAAATATTAAAAATTTAATATTTTAAATGGAATTTTCTGCCACAAATGGTAATAATGATAAAACTCGTGCTCGTTTAATTGCTTTTGCAATTTGACGCTGTTGTTGAACAGTAACACCTGTTGCACGACGTGGTAAGATTTTACCCTGTTCAGTAATAAATAATTTTAATAAATCAATATCTTTATAATCAATTTTTTGGTTAATACCAATTATCGATAATTTTTGTTTTTGTACTAACATATTTTATTTAATTTCTTTGTGAGTAGTTGTTCGATTGCAGTGACGACAATATTTTTTAAGTTCAATTCGTTCAGGATTATTTCGGCGATTTTTTTGTGTTGTGTATCGTGAAACCCCTTCTGAACGTTTATTTGTATTTGAACGACATTCTGTACATTCTAAAGTTATCAGAATTCGAGTACCTTTATTTTTTGCCATAAAGATTTATAAGAAAATAAATTAATTTTTAACAATATTTATATTAAGAATACACTACCTAAAAAATCTGATCTTATCAAGGTTTTATAAAAAACTTTAGAAAGATAACATTTTTTTACTCGAAAAACTTCCAATTTTATAATGAATATACTATATTTTAATAAATGCAAATATTTAATTAAAAATTTAAAGGATTTATCAGTATTTATGGCAAATAACAAATCTGCAAAAAAACGTATTTTAATAGCGAAACGAAACCGTTTACAAAACCGTTTTTATAAAACTTCTGTACGAACATTAACAAAGCTTTTTTTAAATAATGTAGAAACTTATAAAACATCACCAACCTCTGAAAATAAAGAAAAAGTGCAAAATCTTTTAAACTCAATTTACAGTTTGATTGATAAAGGGTGTAAGAAAAATGTTTACCATAAAAATACTGCTGCACGTAAAAAATCAAAATTAGCACTTCGTTTCAAAGGAATTTAAAATTCTCATATTAGTAGTAATTTAAATCCAATCACCTGAAAGCTTAGTTAAGAAAATTTTAATAATTATTTTTAAATTTTCTTAACATTTTTACATCTGCATAAAAATTTAAAAATAATTACGATCAAAGAGTATGAAACAATCTATGAATTATATAACTGCTCTGCCCGATTTTATCGAAATGCAAAGAGTTAGCTTTTGTTGGTTTATTGCACAAGGCTTAAATGAAGAGCTAGCAATGTTTTCCCGAATTCATGATTTTAGTTATAATACAGAGTATGTTTTGTTTGGACATGAGTATAGTTTAGTTAAACCTATCTATAATATTATAAGAGCAAAAAAATATACTGCAAATTATGCTGCACAATTAGTAATACCCCTAGAAATTCGAAATAAAAAACTAAATAGTATAAGATACCATAGCCAATTTCCAATTATAACTTTACCATTGATGACAACCTCAGCCACTTTTGTTATTAATGGTTGTGAACGTGTAATTGTAAGTCAAATTATTCGTAGCCCCGGCATTTATTTTGAAAAGAATAAAAATCAAAAAAAGCGAAAAATTGTTAAAAGAAAATTATCTAGTGATATTAATAAATTAAAATCTTTTATTCCATTAGGTGAGCCATTTGTTTCTGAACAAATTTTATCATTTTTCCCAACAATTTATAACCAAAGCTTATTTCAGTACTCATTTACTGAATTAAAACGAAGTGAAAAAGATTTTTATTTTTACTTTTTAGAATCCTTTAAAATTTACCGGGTTATTTCAAGTACACGTGAATTAACTAAAAAATCTGAGCGCATTAAAATCTTTTTACATTGGCTTTCAATAAAAGAAACTGAATTTAGTCAAACCAATACATTTACCTCATATCAAACTTTTAATTTAGTAAAAGATTGGCATAATTTACTAAAAATATTACTAAAATATTCTTTATTAAAACGGTCATTTAATGATAACGGTGAACAAGTAGAAATTCAGTGGTTAGCTAAGCTAAACCAAACTTATTACGATTCTAATCATTTATCATTTTCGTCAACAAAAACAACTTATTTTAATAATCTTTTAAATTATTACCAAAAAACTATTCAAGTCAAATTTCTTAATAAATTTCTTTTAATTTTGATCGGTAATCAAACACATTTAAAGCAAATTAATCAATTTAAATTTTTAAATAGTCTTGTTTTATTAACAACACAAAAAATTGAAACGGTTATTACAGATCATAAAAACCGAAATATAAAACCTATTTTTTACTTTTCACCAACCTTAAAAGAACTTTTTAAATACAAACAAAAAAAGAAAAAACTAAAAGAACCAAATAGTATTCGAATTTTAACAAATTCCAAAACTGATTTAAATCCAATTCAAATTTGTGATTTAAAATGGGAAAATTCAAATAGAAGTTCCTTTGAATATAAATATGAACTCAATGATAATAAAAATAAATTAACTTATTTAAAATCGCGTTCTGAAATCATTCAATACAAAGATTCACATCAAATAAAAGATAGTTACCGACAAAAATATTCCGAAAAAGATTTATATACAGCAATTTTAATTCCTGAATCAGGGTCGTGGATAAGATTTGGGTTCCAAAAAAATACCGAAATTAATAAGTATAAATATCCGATTAAAAACCAGGAAGATGAAGTTGTTATTCAGTTAGATAAATTTACGCAAAAACCTATCATCCATTTATTAAAAGAAATGGGGTTAACTGATTTAGAAATTTGTCAAAATTTACACCATGCAGATTTTTTTTATTTCAACAAACCTTTAATTCAAAATTCAATAAGTTCTTCAGATCCATTACTACGTTTTGATTTAAAATTTAACTATTATAAAAATATCTCAGAATTTTCTCGAATTTTTGATGTTCGATATTATCGTTTAGGTAAAATTGGTCGTTCAAAAATTAATAGTCGATTAAACTTAAAGCTTAATAGTCATATTCAAACTATTACTTATGCAGATATATTTTCGATTATTGATTCTTTAATAACCTTATCAATTTCAAAAACAACAGGCGATGACATTGATCATTTAAAAAATAGACGTGTACGATCTGTTGGAGAGTTATTACAAAATTTATTTAGAATAGGTTTTCAACGCCTGTTACGTAAATTAAGAAGTCAGACAAATAAAATTGGTTCAAGTCAACTTTCAAGTTTTAATATTGTTGGAACTACAATAAGAGAATTTTTTGGTTCAAGTCAACTTTCACAATATATGGATCAAACAAATCCATTATCCTCATTAACACACCGTCGGCGAATTAGTGGATTAGGTCCTGGTGGGTTTGATCGTGATAGAATTAGTTTTGCTGTTCGTGATATTCACCCAAGTCATTATGGACGAATTTGTCCAATTGAAACACCTGAAGGACAGAATGTTGGTTTAATCGCTTCTTTAACAACATGTGCACGTGTTAATAAATCTGGTTTTATTGAAACACCATTTTGGCGTGTAATAAATGGGAAAGTAATTAAAACTGGAAATCCAATTTATTTAACAGCCGATATTGAAGATTTTTATAAAATTGCACCAGCTGATATTGCAACAAATGATAAAAATTATTTAATTAGAAATTTAATTCCTGTTCGTTATAAACAGGATTTTGTTACTGTAACACCATTTGAAGTAGATTTCATCGCAATTTCACCTATTCAAGTTGTTTCTGTTGCGGCTTCTTTAATTCCATTCTTTGAACATGATGATGCTAACCGAGCTTTAATGGGCTCAAATATGCAGCGTCAGTCTGTTCCATTAATTTTACCTCAAAAACCAATTGTTGGAACTGGGTTAGAAAATCAAATTGCGATAGACTCTGGTGCAACTTTAAATGCTCATAGTGATGGGGTTGTAACCTCAGTAACAGCCGATCAAATTATTATTAAGCATACAAATGGAAAAGAAATTAAATATCCATTGCAAAAATATCAACGGTCAAACCAAGAAACTTGTATAAATCACCGACCTATTGTTTGGAAAGGTGAAAAAGTTATTTCAGGTCAAATGTTAACTGATGGTCCGGGGATTAATACAAGTGAACTAGCTTTAGGACAAAATGTATTAATTGCCTACATGCCATGGCAAGGCTACAATTTTGAAGATGCTATTTTAATTAATGAAAGACTTGTCTATGAGGATATTTTTACTTCGATCCATATTGAACGGTATGAAGTCGAAATTGATCAAACAGCTGATATCTGTGAGAAAACAACCAAAAATATTCCAAACCTAAATTTTTCTGAAATTCAGCATTTGAATGAAGATGGGATTGTTTCAATTGGAACATTTGTTAAACCAGGAGATATTCTTGTAGGTAAAGTAGTTGAGAAAGATGATTCAGAACAATTACCTGAAGCAAAATTATTACGTGCAATTTTTGGAGCAAAAGCAAAAGGTGTACGTGACACATCATTTAGAATGCCTGAAGGTGAGTATGGTCGCGTTATTGAAACTTTAACTTTTAACCGACGAACAAAATTAGCTTATAAATTTGAAAAGATTCAAATATTTGTTGCTCAAATTCGAAAAATTCAGGTTGGTGATAAAATTGCGGGACGTCATGGTAATAAAGGAATTATTTCAAGAATTTTACCACGCCAAGATATGCCATTTTTACCAGATGGGACACCTGTTGATATTATTTTAAATCCACTTGGAGTTCCTTCACGTATGAATGTTGGGCAATTATATGAATGTTTATTAGGGTTTGCTGGGCATAAACTGGAACGACGTTTTAAAATCTTACCATTTGATGAAATGTATGGCCCTGAAGTTTCAAGAATTTTAATAAATAAAAAACTCCGTCAAGCTTCTATTGAAAAAGACGAAGCTTGGCTGTTTAATCCATACTCACCTGGAAAAATGGTTTTAGTAGATGGAAGAACAGGAAAAGAATTTGAAAATCCAATTACCGTTGGAAGTGGGTACATGTTAAAATTAATCCATTTAGTTGACGATAAAATGCATGCCCGTGCTACAGGACCTTATTCTTTAGTAACACAACAACCATTGGGAGGTAAAGCTCAACATGGTGGCCAACGATTTGGAGAAATGGAAGTATGGGCATTAGAAGGTTTTGGGGCTGCTTTTACATTAAAAGAATTACTAACAATTAAATCAGATGATATGGAAGGCCGTAATGAAACTCTAAATGCGATTGTAAAAGGACATCAAATCCCAACTTCGGGTATTCCAGAGTCATTTAAAGTTTTACTACAAGAACTAAGATCAATAGGTCTTGATATGAGTACATATCGAATTGAACAATTTAATAGTAGTCAAACTTATGAAACTGAAGTTAATTTAATTGAAAAATATGATCCATTATCAAAAACGTTCCCACCAACGTCTAACATAAACAGTATAGCATTTTAATTATTTTTATTAAAAAAAATATGGTACGAGCTGAAAAAGAATTTGATTATATAAAAATTAAGTTAGCTTCTCCTGTTCGAATTTTACAATGGTCACATAGAAGGTTACCAAATGGCCAATTTATTGGAGAAGTTCAAAAGTCAGAGACGATAAATTATCGAACATTTAAACCAGAAATGGATGGTTTATTTTGTGAACGCATCTTTGGACCTAGTAAAAGTTTAGAGTGTGCTTGTGGTAAATATAAACGGGTAAGATACGATGGTTTAATATGTGAACGATGTGGCGTAGAATTAACAGAATCACGTGTCAGACGTCACAGAATGGGTCATATAAATTTAATTTACCCAGTAACTCATGTGTGGTATACAAATAGTAGACCAAATTATATGGCGTTACTATTAGAAGTAGAGCAATGTGAAAAACGAGTAGACACAGGGCTTTTATATTATTTACCAGATATTATTAGTTTAATTAATACTAACTTAGAGTTTGCAAAAAACCCGGAAATTAAAGATTTATTAGAAGAGATTATTAAACATAAAAATTTGGTTACTTGGTTATCTACTGACACAAGTTTACAGAAAAATAGTCAAAAACTTAAACGGGATATTTTATACAGTAAAATAAACCGAAATAGATATTCTGATGAACACTTAGAAAATGATGCAATTATTAAATTAATTAAAATCAAAAAAAAATTAAAGCGATTAATTGAATTATTTAGAAAAGACCAATTTACAAAACTTTTAATTTCTCAAATTTTTCAAAATGAATATCAAAAGAAATTTGCTATTAAATCAGGAAAAGTTAATTTACGAGATAATCGTATTAAACGTATAAAACTAGCTTCATTAGCTTATTTTATAGCAGAAGATGAAATTTCATTTTATGGACTTCACTGGGATTTACAACAATACCGTCGTAGTCGTGAACTTGGTTTTACAGGATATCCTTTAAAACCATATCCAAAACCGAAACCCCAAAACCGACGTCGAAATACTCCAAAATATTTATTACGAACAACACCTAACTATTTAATTGGTGCGGTGTTAATTAAAAAAGAATTAGAAAAATTAAATATTAACCGCGAAATTTTAAAAAGTCGTCGGTTCATTACTATTTGTAGTAAAGTTTTACATAAAGAAAAGCCTTTCTACAACGGCTCTAAATGGTTTAGAAAATGGGAATATCAACGAATTTATAAATTACGAGACCAATCAATAAAGCGTATCCGTATTTTAGAAAATTTGCAAGCAACTGGTTCCAACCCTGCTTGGATGATTATTACAATTTTACCTGTAATTCCTCCATCATTACGTCCTATGATTCAATTAGAAGGTGGGCGGTTTGCTACGTCAGATTTAAATGAATTATACCGCCGAATTATTACACGAAATAATCGTTTATTACGTTTATTAGAAATTGATGCACCTCAACTAATAATTCGTAATGAAAAACGAATGCTTCAAGAAGCTGTTGATACTTTAATTGATAATGGAAAACGAGGAAAAATTGCATTAAGTGCAAACAATCGACCTTTAAAATCTTTATCAGATATTATCAAAGGAAAACATGGCCGTTTCCGACAAAACCTATTAGGAAAACGTGTGGATTACTCTGGCCGTTCAGTTATTGTTGTAGGACCTAGTTTAAAATTAAACCAATGTGGTCTGCCTTATGAGATGGCAATTGAATTATTCCAGCCTTTTATTATTCGTGAGCTAATTAATCAAGGATTAGCAAGCAATATGAAAGTTGCAAAAAATTTAATTCAACAAAATGAATCAACAATAGATCCTGTACTAGAAAAAGTACTTGCAAGTCACCCAATATTTTTAAATCGTGCACCTACATTACATAGATTAGGAATTCAAGCGTTTGAACCAATTTTAGTTCAAGGTCGGGCAATTAAGTTACACCCTCTAGTTTGTTCTGCCTTCAATGCAGATTTTGATGGTGATCAAATGGCTGTTCATATACCACTTTCATTGGAATCCCAAGCAGAATGTTATATGCTTATGTTAGCACCTTATAATTTTTTATCACCAGCTAATGGAGAGCCAATTATTATGCCAAGCCAAGATATGGTTCTTGGTTGTTATTATTTAACTGTTAATAATATTAATGGTTTATTAGGATCAAACCATTATTTTGCAAATTTAGATGATGTTATTTTAGCGTATCACCAAGAACAAATTGAATTACACAGTACAATTTGGGTTCGGTATTTAGATGGAAAAATTACACCTGAAAAATTAATTAAAAAGGTTATTTTAAAAGATAAAAGTTGTATTGAATACTACGATAATTTACAAGTACGAAAAGATCCAACTGGAAAATTACTTGTTCAGTATATTCAAACAACGACTGGTCGTGTTATTTTTAATTACACAATTCAAAAAACTTTAAAATTAGTTAGTTAAAGCATATAAATATAGTGATTAAAAAGTAATAGTTTTATGAAAAATTATATATATAAAAATACTCTTATTAGTAAAAAAGAATTAAAGCAATTATTAGCTTGGAGTTTTACTCAATATAATTCTATGCAAGCTTGCTCATTAGCTGATGAATTAAAGTATTTGGGATTTAAGTATGCCAGTCAAGCTGGAATTTCAATTAGTATTGAAGATTTAAAAGTTCCTTTTATTAAAAACCAAATGCTGGACAGCGCTCATAAAGAAATTTTAAATGCTGAAAAAATTTGTTTAAAAGGAAAAATTACAGATGTAGAACGGTTTCAAAAAATTATTGATACTTGGAGTATTACTAGTGAGTCATTAAAAGATGAAGTAGTTTCATATTTTAAAAATTATGATCCATTAAATTCTGTTTATATTATGGCGTTTTCAGGTGCACGTGGGAATTTATCTCAAGTGCGCCAACTTGTTGGAATGCGGGGACTAATGTCCGATCCAAGTGGTGAAATTCTTAAATTACCAATTAAAAAAAACTTTCGAGAAGGTTTAACTATTACTGATTATTTAATGTCAGGGTATGGAGCTAGAAAAGGAATTGTTGATACTGCTTTAAAAACTGCAAACTCTGGTTATCTTACACGCCGATTAATTGATGTAGCTCAAGATATAATTATTCGAGAACAGGATTGCTTAACAAAACATTCTTGTTTAGTTTTTAATCTTAAAACTAACCAGAAAATTATAAAACCAATTTATGACCAAATTTTAGGACGATTATTAAGTAAACCTGTTTTAGATCCTAAAACAAACGGACTAATTGCAGATGCAGAAACACAAATTACTCCAAATTTAATAGAAACTTTTAAACAATTAAATATTGAACGTTTTTATATCCGCTCACCTTTAACATGTAGTTTATATAGATCTATTTGTCAAAAATGTTATGGTTGGGATTTAGCTAATGAAAATTTAGTCGATATTGGTGAAGCTGTTGGTATTATTGCAGGTCAGTCAATTGGTGAACCGGGTACTCAACTAACAATGAGAACTTTTCATACAGGTGGTATTTTTACAGCAGAAGCTCGACAACAGATTATTAGTTCAAGTAATGGGATTATAAAATTTTCAAAAATTTTAAAAACTATAACATTACGAACAAATCGGGGTGAAGATGTTTTGTTAACAAAAAATTCTGGGTCATTAGTAATTGTTCCTGAGATAGAAACAGAGCCGTTAATTCAATTAGAAATATTACCTAATACTATTTTATTTAGTAAGAACAATCAATATGTAAAAAAGGGGATGATTCTAGGTGAATTAGCTCGAACAGATAAACAAATACGAACAGAAATTAAACCTATTTTAAGTACTTTTTCTGGTGAAGTTTTTATGCCACGGTTAAAAAATAAACCAAATTTTGTTAATAAAAATAAATTATTGTGGATTTTAGCAGGTCAAGTACATCAAGCTCCTTTAAATTCTTTTTTAAATTTTTATACCGATCATAAAATTAATAAAAATAGTTATATTTTTAGAACAAAACTGATTAATCAGTACCCAGGGTTGGTAAAAATTATTAATGATAAAAAAGATTTATTCCAACGTAAAATTCAAATTATTAATAATCAATATAATTTAATAGATGCAAAAATTCTGAAATTTACTTCAAATAAACAAACAGAAAAATATATTTTAAATTATAAAAATTTACAATACTGGATTAATTTAGAAAAAAAAGACTCAAAACTTTATGTTAATAAGCTAGTAAATGACCATTTTGCGAGTTCAATTTCTAATACTTTTGAAACTCAAATTGGTGGGATTCCTTATTATGATCCAAGAATAAAAAACAAAATAATTTTAAGTACTAAATTAGTTTCATATTTTAGAAGAGTAAATCGAGACTGGCATGAATCACAATGGGGTGATATTATGTTTACGAATAACCAACTCAACCGAAATCCTTTTAATTTAATATTACGTTCATTAATTTGGCTACCAGAAGAAACATATAAATTAGATTGTGATAAAAGTCTTTTACTTGTAGAACACGGTAGTTTTATCTGTGAAAATTTTGAAATAATTCCAGGATTATTTTCGAAAAAATCAGGAATTGTTATTATTAACCAACGAAATAATATTGTTCGAGAAATTTCAATTAAATCAGGTTTAGTTTATCAAGGGAAAAAATTTAAAAGTTTTGCAAATAAAATTTTTTACCCAGGTGAAATAATTTTTGAAAATATTAAAATTAATAGCCCATCTTTATGTCAACATATTGTAGGGAAGTTAACTGATCAACTTTTAATTCGTCCATTAGATATTTATGAGGTACCACAAACTAAATTAATTAAAAAAGTTTTTGGGTCACTATCAGCTTTTGATTCAATTCTACCTTTAAAACCTAGTACTCATTATTTATATAAATCAAACCAAAAAATTAAAAGTTCAAAAAATCTTAAATTAGTAGCAAATATTTTTGAATTAAATACAAATCACTCAACTACTGATGATATTAATATTCAATTTAAAATTGAATCAAAAAATACTTCTATTAAATTTTTAGTTGAAGAAAATCTTTATTTACCAAATTATCTTCCAGCACATTTAAAATATACTGATATATCATCATGTCTGTTAATTGAATCAGGTCAATTCATTGATGCATATACAACCTTAGGGTATTTTGAAAGTATTAATTCACATTCAATTGAAATCGTAAAATTAAAGTCAAAATATAAAAACAACCGAGAAATTTTATTAATTTCAAATGATGACTGTTTAACAATTAAAAAAGAAAAAATTAAAGATAAATCAGTTAATGATTTAATTATTAAAAATATAAATATAAATCAAATCGGGAAAATAATCATTGATAATGGAAATTTTTTAACAATTCAAAAAGGTCGACCTTATTTTTTCCCTAACTGTGAGCAGGAAGATTCAAATAAGAACCAAAAGTTACGCTATAAACTAATGTCAGAAGCGCACTTACCATTTCCAAGTAGTATTGCTACTAAACGTTTAGTTTCTTTAAATTACTATGATATAACAAAAAAGGTTTTAAATAAAAAGTTGAATCTTGATTTTCAAGGATTTCCGAAAGAAGGACTGAAAATTGAATTACCAAAAATGTTCATTAAGAAGAATGGAAATATTTACAGCTCACCAATTCCAATTTTTCTTCAAAACTTTTCAGTACTTCCAACAGATGTAACTACAGGTCCGTTTTCTGAGTTGATTACAAAAAAAAATTCTCCTTGGATTAAAAAACGTCGAATTCACTATTCAGTGTTATTAAAAAATTCTGAATTAATTTCAAATACTATTAAACCTATAGATTCAAATGAAACCAATTTAGTTCGAGTTCAATTTTTTGGTTACCCATTTTCAAAATCCATTGGAATTCATTCGATTACAGAAGATTATTTTGAACAAGATGTAAATAGCGTTTTTTGTAAAAATGGTGAGTTTGTTGCTGATGGCCAAACGATTGGATTATTGAATTTTGAAAAAGAGATTACTGGTGATATTGTTCAAGGTTTGCCAAGAATTGAAGAATTACTAGAAGCTCGAAAGAAAAAACAAATTAGTAAAAATGTTTCAACTAATCAAAAAAGAGGCCTTTTAGTTCGTAAAACAAGTTTAGACGCGAATTTTGAATTCCAAAAACTTGGAACAACAATTAAAGAAACTGAAAAAATTAATCCGCATAATTTATTAAAAGCATATTTTAATTATTATGGGTTAGTTAAAAATTTCTTTTGTGACCGAACAGGAATAGTAAACTCATACCGATTAACTAATAATTATGAAGCGAGTTATAGAAGTTTTAAAAAAGTTCAATCCTTAATTCTTAACTCAGTTCAGTCTGTTTATGAATCACAGGGTGTTTCAATTGCTGATAAACATTTGGAAGTGATTATTAAACAAATGACAACAAAAGTTTTAATTACTCATGAAGGAGATACTCCATTATTACCACGTGAAGTAATAGATTTATATCATATTCATTATATTAACGATATTATTAAAAAGAGTAATAAGCAGACAGCATTTTATGTTCCATTATTACTGGGAATTACAAAAGCAGCATTAAATAACCCAAGTTTTATTTCAGCTGCTAGTTTTCAAGAAACAACACGTGTTTTAACAAAAGCTGCTATTGAAGGTCGCGTAGATTGGTTACGTGGATTAAAAGAAAATATTATCATTGGGCATTTAATTCCATCTGGAACAGGTACTCAAAATTACCAAAATTGTTTTAAAACAAATTTAACTAATAATACAAGATTTACGAATAATAATGTTAATATATTTGAAAAAGTTTAAAATAAAACTAGACGCGAGTATTTAGCATTTGGTAACCTTAATACTATAATTAAGTATTTTAATTTGAAGGAGTTAAAAATTATTATGGCTGAGATTACTTTAGCCCAATTATTAGAAGCAGGTGTTCATTTCGGGCATAAAGCTTATCGTTGGAATCCAAAAATGTTTCCATATATTTATACTGAACGAAATAATATCCATATTTTAGATTTAGTTCAATCAGCTCAATTGTTAAAAGAAGCAAATGGATATGTGCAATCTGAAGCTGCGAAAAATAAAATCTTTTTATTTGTCGGAACAAAGCGTCAGGCAACTAGTTTAATTGCTCAAGAAGCTAAACGATGTGATTCTTATTATGTAAATCATCGTTGGTTAGGTGGTATGTTAACAAATTGGGTAACATTAAAAAGTAGAATTGAGCGTTTAAAAACTCTTGAACAACAAGAAGTAGATCAAGTTTTTGATCTATTACCAAAAAAAGAAGCTTCATTACGTTTAAAAGAATTAGAAAAATTACGCAAACATTTAAATGGTATCAAGGAGATGGAAAGGTTACCAGATGTTGCAATTATTGTAGATCAAAAACGTGAAATTACAGCAGTTCGTGAATGTCGAAAATTAGGAATTCCAATTATTTCAATTTTAGATACAAATTGTGATCCGGACTTGGTAGATATTCCCATTCCAGGTAATGATGATGCCGTTAGATCAATAAAATTAATTTTACAATCTTTAGTAGATAATATTAATTTAGGAAAATCACGAAGTAATTAATTAAAAAAAATTAATACTATAAAAGTAATAAAATCATTTATAGTATTAATTTTTAAATGCTTACTAGACAATACCTTTTTAATAAGGTACAATTATTGTAATATACTTTTTAACCTCGCGGAGTAGAGCAGTCTGGTAGCTCGTTGGGCTCATAACCCGAAGGTCAATGGTTCAAATCCATTCTCCGCTAGAAAATTT
>Ga0206682_10000315_pt1 | contig 52407 bp, 42 predicted proteins | sample M240m12015metaG_FD_155444 | JGI IMG/M metagenome (GOLD analysis project Ga0206682, IMG submission 155444) | Ammonia-oxidizing marine archaeal communities from Monterey Bay, California, United States - M2 40m 12015 | ecosystem: Environmental > Aquatic > Marine > Intertidal zone | place: USA... | reverse complement strand
CCTCGGTGAATTGCTCGAACCGTTCCTGGAGTATGTTCTGCAAGATGCCCCTATGTGTGTTGAACACCACCCGTACATCCTCCATCTTATTGGCAAGGAAATACTTGGAATTCATTTCGATGAATATACCCTTAAAGTCGGGGAGGGCTTTACAGTCGATGAAAACCTTTCATTTAACGGCCAATTCAAACCGCATTTCACCAAACCATCACTTGAGAGCACGATCGAACGCATGAAAGGCAATAATGTCGTTTTAGATGAAAATATACACATCCTTGACCGAATCTTGCTGCATATATTCAATCATATCGATCATTCAGTGTTCGAGCACATACTCTCTCCTGATTCCTTCGCTCTTGCCCCATCGTCACGTAATCAGATTGAAACAATCCTCAATGCGCCGAATCAATCGCCATTTTGGGTGGAAATGGCACACACATATCCAGATTGGAATTCGATTGTCGGCGCTTCAAGTTCTATAAGCAACCTTCTCAGCGCTTCACTTCAGCGCCAAGAATTGAGGCACACTATCCAAATGCTCTGGGCACTCAATACTGAGAACATCCCTGTCAAGAGATGGCCCGAAGAAACAAGCTTGGAGGTTGTCAAAGACTTCTTCTTTCACACCAATATGCCTCATATTCTCAATCATTTCCTAGCGAAGAACCATTCCACGCTTGAGGATTTTTTCGGTGATATTCTCAATGTTCAGTTTGTTGAATTTGGTGGTGAAGACCCAGAACAGCCCATGCATCGCTTGTTCAACAACGGGAAATTTTGGTCCGCAGTTGTATCATATACATTCGAACAACTCGCATCAAGTCCACCTAAATCACTCACAAACGATGGGAAATCACTGTGGTCCACATGGTACTTCAATATCCAAGGCAATCGCCCACCATCCTCTTCTTCAGCATTTTATGACTACCTTTCTTTGATTGGGAAATCGCTTTCGAAAGTACAGAATTGGAATCGAACAAAACATCTTGCTATCGATTTGATGCTGTTTATGAATTTCCCATCACAATCATTGGTTCAGAATTACGATCTCATGAAAGACTTACTCGATGAGTTTGAACAAGGAGAGATACTTCGACGAAGTAAACGCGCCTCTCAAATGTTTAGCGTATTGATGGGTGATTTGATTGCTGGCCCAAGATTAACTCTTAAGGCCGAACAACGGCATGTAGATTCTGGACAGGCAAGCAAGATTGGTGAAATTTTCACTACAAACGCAAGAGATGTATCTTATCGATTAGATTCGCGTTTTATCGAGAGCAGATTGCATTTCCTCTTCCAAATTGTTCTTCAGTATACGAAGAAAAATACCGACGGCGAGCAAATACTTACCAGCGACCGTGGGTTCTACAACCGGATTTACCAAAGCACAAACGATGTTGCACCACAGATATTCACAGAATTAAGTGGTAGAACGGATGAGGAAAGGAAACGCAAAAGAGACTTTTCACACCACTTCAACCGTTTAGTAGAAGGTTTAGCCAATGGCGACAATGTCCTCATGACGCGAATCCCTTTCACAAACCAAGAGCGTATGGATGAAGCATGGTCTGCTTGGCTTGCGAACTTATTGTACGGCGCTTTGGAATACCAATTCGCACTCGGCGGGGATGCTTCCTCTGTTGAAGTCGAGCACAAAATGTTCATTTCTCCCCAGGGTGGAAGGAAGGTCGCTAATGCTTTGAAGGATTATTTCGGACAGCATTTCAAGAAATGCTCACCCCTCAGATTCTTTCAAATATACTACTCAATGGTGAATTGTGGTGATTATATCCCTCCGAACGATTGGGTGCCAGGAAAAGGAGAAGAATTGCAAAAAATAGGAATCCTAACAAGAATCGAGTCACATTTCAACATCAACACGCGAACAGCTTTCTTTATCGGCGCTTTAACCGAACTTGTTGATGGGATAGAATCTTTACCGGAAGGATTCATCGATTCAAGAAACACCAATCCAATGCGTTACCACCCAGCCTACCGTTTCCAGAAACACAGCGGTATTTCTTCCCAAGATGCTGAATCAATATCTTCGAGTTCCCGATCGACAAAGGAACTTGCAGATGACTATGGATTACAGCAAAATACAATCCAAAGAATCCGCAATTCAATCAATTTTGTCCCGTTCTATTACCGGTCCTCAATCGAAATAACAAATGAGGACGGAACGAGGACTGTGCGTCAGTTGCCGAATCAGAACTCTGGCATCCACCAACCACGTATGTCGGCTTTCGATATTGCATGCCCACCATACCCGTCGAATGATAGTGAAGAATCTGAAGACCCACGCAAAAAATGGATCATTGACAACCTCAATGGTTTATCGAAAGCCTTTGGTGGAACGAACAGCCGTAACAGAAAACGCATCCTCCACCACATCTGTTATGCCATGGCGAACCGTTATGGCGACAAATCTTCACCAATTCCACACTCATCGATGAAAACTTCTCCTGGCCGTGTACTCGCTATCTCGATTCTACGAACTCCAGCAATAACCAAGGAAAACCGTATTGAAGACCATCAATTGGATTGGCGCATTCTGTTTGAGATGATGAAGATTGGAAGTGGAGATACAAATTCCTTCGACGAATTTATCGATGCACTTGTTGAGGAAATCCAGCATACTTCTGAAATATCACTCGACTTCACGACTTTGCTATCAAACAACGAGCAACTCGACGAATTCTTCCGTTTGTTAACCGGGCCCGTCAATTACCTGTTTAAAGAAAAGGAAATTTTCACGCCTTCAGACTTTGCAAATCTCCCCAATAATTTTTCGAAAGACCATTTCTTCTTCTTAGAAAGACGCCAAATCGGGGGCGGCCTAACACCCGAGCAGAAAAGATACACACTCCAGATTGCTTGGGGCTTCATACGTTACACAATGTACAGGGCCGGGTTTGATTGCGCCGAGGATATCGATGAATCTGTACCGATTGATCAGAGAATATTCAATCGGCGCGATTAGAGATAGGCGTTTCGAACCGGTGTTTCATCAAGGTGGAAGAACGAATAAGTTGCCCACCAAGTGATGGTATCAAGCGCATCAACAAGATTGCTGGTTCCTGATTGTTCTTCACCGTAATCCTTGCCCGTAGTGTCCATCCAATCTACCATTTCATCCACCGTGTCGCATGTCTGGTGATAACACCAATACCCATCAACAAGGCCTCCAAAGCCCATGGTTACCGTACCAAGGTTGTCTTGGAATGTTGCATGATCAGAACGAGCAGTTGTATCTTCATAGATGATGATTTCAGGACGATCCTTTGCCATCCAATCATCTACTTTCCAAGTCTCAGCTGAATGTCCCTCTCCAAGCAAAGGTGCCATTTGCTCTTCTACACCAATCGCATCTGAACCAATCCACATAGCAAGGCCAACCATGCCTGGCTGATTCATGACATCATGATCGAGGCTTGGGCCAATGTATACTCGCATCGGCCAAACTTCCTCATCCTTCGGATATCCATCTGGGTCGATTTCAGGTTGCGGGTCACATCCAGCGGCACCGCCGCCGTGACCATTACCGCATGGTGCGCCGCCGCCACCGGGCCAATTTACACCGGCCATGTCGAGGTTGACATAATTGGTGACTTCGACGTTAGGGTTCTCTTCTTTCACCCAATAATCTGTCCAGAAGTCACTGCCTCTCTTTCCACCTTCTTCACCAGACCATAGGCAGAACACCATTGTGTTCCGCGTGTCAAAATTCGCCATTGCTTCCGCGACGGTGAGTACCATAGAGGTTCCAGCGGTGTTGTCATAGGCTCCAACACGGGTTCCATACGTGCGTCCGAAAATATGAGGGTCAAGCATTCCAGCGTTGACCGGTGGAGCGATATCAAAGTGAGCGCCGAAGACCATCCATTTGTCAGGATTGACTTCGCCAAATCGGTAACCGCATATGTTGTATGCTTCGGGATTTTGTGCTCCTGTCATGAGTGAGTCATAGGTAAATCGTTGCACGATGACTTCTAAGCCGAAACTTTCGAGGTTTCCAATCAAGTATTGTGCAGCATCTTCGTAGGCAGCATTACCTTGGCCTGCCCAACGATCCAGATAGCCAACAGCCCCGTCTGCAGCATCAGTGGGGTCCGCAGTTTCATCAGAAATATGGCTGATGTAATTGAAGACATTTAATCCGTCAACCAAACCGGTTGAGTGGCGACCTCCATCTGCTTCTGAATAGGCGGCAGCCATTGGACGGTCCACGCTTATGCGAACTGCAGTTACTTGGCCTCCACTGTTGTTTGATGGCATTACTGTGTCTAAAGTTCCGTTGACACCCGCCACTCTCATGACTCCTCTCGCATCTCCACTTTCAAATCCAGATCGGTCAAACCATGTTTTCCACGACTCATCAATCGACCGAATCGGCCAATCTTCCCGCCCGTATTCGCCAAGCAAAATCACAGCAGTATCTGTTCTTGGAGGTGCAAGAACGCTGAGCAAGACCGAATCTCCGGCACGCATGTCCAGCACAGTTGAATTTTGAATAAAGCCAGTTTCTTGATTCTTGATGAGGTATGGAATGAACGCCGACATATCCTGTTCAACCGATAGAGTCAATCCCTGGAAAATACCACCGATCATCGTGACTGGCGTTATGGTTACATCATCAGGTCTCACGAGCCCACTGTTATCATTTTCACCAAAACATCCCGACAGAGGTGCGAGACACATGAGTAGAACGAGAAACAATGCTTGCACTCCTTTCGACCCGGCCATGGTGGTGGCTTAGGGCATGCCCTTCTCAAACCTACGCTTGAATGTGGTGAGGAAGAACATAAACTGACAACCTCATTGTTTTCAATAGAATGGAAAATACCACCTACTCTTTACCGGAAAACGAAATATTTTACCGGAAACTGGAAAATACACACCAATCTTCAAAGAAATTCGGCAATTGTTTGATATAGGTAGTATAACAATTTAATCATGATAATATGGAACGAGATGAGAACCATTCATTCAATGTGAAGTTCATCACTACGACGAAAAAACCCCAGATGAACAACAAAGCTGTACGAACATCGTATTTATGGGCCAGCATTGTCATCGTTGATGATGAAGATTGCTACTGTCCGGTAATCGAAGGATAATCATTCTTCTTCGTTTGAATCAGAACTTCTAATCAGTCGTTCTTTACGAATGCTGAGGGTAAGAATTACCGTCCCAAACGCTGCAAAAACCATGACGCCGAATAACGTATTACGGGAATCCCATTTGGAATCGGATTGTGTTTCAGAAGCAACATCTTCAGCACAATTTGTTCCGAAACAATCGCCGATAGAGGGCTGCCCCGGTTCGGCGTGAATGTCTGGGTGGACGGTAATGTTGTATTGCCAAACCTCAACAAGAGAATCATTTATTTTTCGTTCAATTTGGTAATGATATGTGCCTTGGGATGTTGAATTGAAGATGCGCTCATAGGAGACGGCGCACCCGTCATCTGCTAAACTTCCGTTATCATCAAGGTCACACGTTCTTGTCAACCAAGTGGAGACATTGTCTCCTTGATCGGAAAAATTCCCGTTTTGATTGTTGTCAATTGAGACCCGCATCGAGGAGTTCTCAGTGTTGTCTCGCATCCGGAAAACTATACTGTTTCCTTCTACGAATGCTGAGTCAGTGACATTTCCCGGCCGGGCTTCGTCTTCCACTAGTATGACATTCAACGTTTCTTGTTCGTGTGCTGTAGCGCTTGGCACGAGGAATAAAACACACAAAAGCACAACGAGTGAGTTGAACCCCTTCCCCTGCGACATATTCCTCCCTTCACAGCATTACATAAAGACAAAACGGAGAAGCGTATCGCCACAACCATGGCAGAGGGCAGCGGCATCGGCGCGAAAGAAGTCGGTCTCGGTATTTTCATCGTTCTGCTTCTTGGCTCAGCATCGTTGTTGACATTCGGCTCATCCGTTTCTTCCGATGCCCCTGAAATTCAGTTTTCACAATCGGATGACCCACTCTTCCAAGGCGAAGGTCACGACCACTCCAACGCCTCACAGCATATTGCCGGCACTGATAACATGGCATTGATGGACTACAATTCACTTACGACGACCGGAAATGCGGAAATTCAAGTCGCAACGACTCCAGATGGAGAAACGTATGCTTACCTTGCAGGCTGGAACGACATGCATATTGTCGATGTTACCGACCCCAACAATACGACGGTAACAGGGGTATACAACGACCCGAATACTCAAGTGCTCGATGTGAAGTATGTCGAATACAATGGAAGAGAGTACATTTTGCAACAAAATCAACTCATAGATCCAGGGAATGCAGACCCAAACGTAGGTCAATGGAGCGACCCCGCACAAGTTTCAGTTACCCTCATCGATGTAACGGACAAAACAAATCCAACATGGATTGATTCATGGTACGATGTTGACCACCCAAGCGGCCCACATAACATGTACACACAGATGATCGACGGGGAATGGTATGTGTTTATCGCAAATCCAGATTATGAGCAATGCAACGATGCAATTGGCGAAGCCTGTGGTGGCGTCACCATAGCCCACTTGAACCTCGACGGCTCTGCTTCACGCAATCTACCAGGCGTTCCAGCTTCAGGGCTTGGTCATACAATCATCAAAGTTGGCGAATATGAAGTTGCTTGGGAAGCAACCAACGGTGGTTGGATTTACATTCACGACATGACAGTACAACTCTGGCCGGGTGAAGACCCAAACGACCCACGCTACGGCCACACATTCATCTACGGAAGTTACTGGGAAGCAGGCCTACGGATTGCTGATGTTACCAATGTCCCTCACCCGACAAATTCACCCGAAGAATATACGCTGCACGCTACGCTTTGCAAAACAGGCCAAGGCAACCCTCTTCAATGCCGCTGGCGAGCTGAAGAAGTTGGCCAATGGATGGAATTCCTCGACTTAGATGACGATGGAAAGCCTGACAGCGGCACTAACGGAAACGAAAACGGTGGACGAGTTTCGTACATCCACTACGCTGAACCGTTCCCAAACATGGTTGATCTTTCCCATGTTGGCTATTCGGATGAGCCAGTACATCTTGTGACGGCAGCAGTCGAAGTTCTTTCGACAAACGTCGGAACCGGCATCATCTACCTGATTGATACCACAGACTACACGATGGTCGACGGGCAACTCAAATTCCAACCAAAACTGATTCGAGATTGGGAAATTCCGTGGGCGAGCGAACACTGCTATGGTGCAGATTGTGAAGCCCATCCTAACGATGACGAATGGCTTTTATTCTCTCCGCATAACCTTGACAGTGCCTATTTTGAGACCGATGAAACGACCGATCAGAGCCATGGCGGTGGCTGGGATGGAAGACTCTACATTTCTCATTACCATGCTGGGCTATGGGTTATTGACGTCGAAACACTGGTATCGCCTACAAACCCTGACGATCGCATTGCAACTCACTTCGAAGCAACCGTGGGTTGGTATCTCCCACACGGCGAGGACGGGACACCACTCGACTCAAGTTTCTACGATTTCGGTTGGGTTCCGTTTTTGTGGGCGGTCGAACATCATAATGGTTTGACGTACGCATCATGTATTTCTACAGGACTTTATATCGTCCAACTCGAAACAGACATTGCATATCTTGGCCAACTCGTTTGAGGTTTTTACATGAACTCGAAACAAATTCTCGCCCCGCTCATAGCAAGTGTGCTGATGTTAGCTGGGTGTACGGGGATAGAGAGTGAAGCATCGAAGTTCTATGGAGAAGATATCACGCCGAAGGTACTTGTTGAAGACTTCACCCTGGTAAACGGAGATGGTGAAGATTGGAATTTCAACAACAAGACTGAAGATAAAATAGTCATCATAGCCTTTTTATTCACAAATTGTATTGATATCTGTCCAATTGTAACGGAGAACTTACGCTGGGTACATTCACAACTTTCACCCGAAGAGCACAACCAAACCCAGTTCCTCACAATCACGGTTGACCCTTGGAGAGACGATGTACCCGCTCTGTTCGAATGGCAGTATTACCGTAATGTATCATGGCCCCATGTCACTGCAAATTCAACCGAAGAAAACGCACCGCAATTCCAAACCATTCAGTCGGTTTGGAACAACTTTGCAGTTGGGCTCTCTATCGAAGAACAGGAGTTGGAAGAGACTGGAAATAACTCAACATCTGCCCGGCATCATCCAGACGCTTACAGCGTCAACCACTCAACAGGCACAGTGATTGTGGATTCGAAGGGCATGCAGAGGATTTGGTGGGGGGATAACGACTGGATTACTGATCTTTTCCTCGCCGATGTTCGAACACTCCTTGCAGAAATTGAATGACCTCACAATTCGTTTGGAACTGGCGTTTGATCCATGTGTAAAAATGCGTATACAGCCCACCATGTTACAATGTCCCAAGAGTGGACAAGGTTTGCTTCACCGGTCGCATTGTCGGTTGTCATGTACTCCTCCATCTCAGGGAGTTTATCGCAAATTTTGTGGTAGCAAGGGTATCCATCGACAACTCCATTCCATCCAAGAGTAGCAACACCGATATCTTGGAACGGCTGATGATCACTCCGAGCAGTAGGGCTTTCATAAATCGCTACAACGTCTTGGTAATTGTTCTGCCAAAGAGGTTCTTCACCTCCTGCAGCCCATTCAGCACGTCCTCGCTCCATTTGATAAGAGAGATCAAAAGCATCGGCTCCAATCCACTCTGCGAGGTGATACATTCCTTTTTGATCAATAACATCTCCAGTTCCGTCAGGGCCGAGATAGACTGAAAGTGCAAAATCACCAGGGTAATTTATTCCAGCCATATCCAAGTTTAGGTAATTGCTGACAGTGACTCCATCGGGTAGGTCGCCTGCAAAAGCGCTTGAACCCCATAACCCCTCTTCCTCTGAGGACCATAAACAAAATACCATTGTCCTACGTGCATCGAAATCAGCCAAAACACTCGCAGTCGTGAGAACCATTGAGGTGCCTGCCGAGTTGTCGTATGCTCCGGTTCGAGTCCCGTAACCAGTCTGCTCGAGCCCTGGGACAAATGAGGTAGGTGTAGCAATTGGGGCAATATCGAAGTGAGCTCCGAAGACCAACCATTCGTCAGGATAGACGGTTCCGGTTTTGTAGCCGCAGATGTTTACTGCCCACAGCGTACCCGATTGAAATCTGTGGACTTCAACATCAAGCCCATATCCGATCATTACGCCTTCAAAGTAAGTAATAGCATCTTCATATGCAGGATTTCCATTTCCAATCCATCGGTCAAGGTAGCCAACGGCGCCATCTGCAAGATCAAGTGGATCTGGAGTTTCATCAGTCATGAAGTCAACCCATTCATAGACGTCCCTTCCATTCAGCCAGCCGCCGCTAGCAGATACGCCGTTTTCCTCGGTTAGGTCTGCTCTTTGCGGGCGTTCTGTCGACAGTTGCACGACAGATACTTCCCCGCCTGAAGAAGGGCCGGGGACAATCCATGGCCACATCCCACCAACATCCTCGTTTGGAACAACAGAGACACTCGACCCTCTTGAACCGTCAAGAATCCAATCCATCCAAGATTCATCTGCAGCTCGGATTGGCCAGTCGGAACGGGCGTATTCTCCAACGAGAAGTACAATGTTCGGGTTTCTTGGCGGGAACAATACGTTTACGCTTTGAGATTGGCCCGCTTGAATATCAAACACCGTGCCGTTTTGAGCCCTCATAGAACCCATGTCTTGAATGAAATATGGAATGAAGACAGAGAGGTCAACTTCGGCTCTAAGCGTGACTGCTTGCCATGCACCACCCAGCAATGAATCGGCTTCCTCTACGACGAGATCGGAAGCCTGAGGTGTGTCATTATCGTTCTCTCCAAAGCAACCAGCAAATGTGGCTGAGAACATCAATAAAATTAGTAACATTGCTCGAGTATAACCACTGCGCATGACTGTTCCAGCCTGCGGTTGTTGTTCAATCCAACGGTCTCTGTGTCCAGGCTTCCGCACACCGGAAACTGGCTTCCAATAAAGGGCGAAGCGTTAAGAGGTGCTGAGCGGCCGATTTACTCATGGCAACGGTTCGATTGGACCAGAAGAGCCGGGCGCTAACCCGTGCAATTCCTAACACGTTCGACCGTGCTTTGGCAAATTTCTTTGGAAGTGGACCAACCGATATCGAGTTGGCCAAGCAGCAACATAGAGCCTACAGACAAGCGATGCTAGACGAGGGAATCGAAGTAACCGTCTTACCATCGGACGCAAAGCATCCAGATTGCACATTCGTCGAAGATCAAGCGGTCGTCATCGACGGGCATGTTCTCCTTCCAGTACCCGGCCACCCATCGCGAGTCAATGAACAACCACCAATTGCAGAATTCATCACTCGACAACTTTCCGGTACGAAAATTTGCAGAATGCACGGTGATGCGCGGATGGACGGAGGAGACATCCTTCGCCTTGGAGACTTGTTCTTTGTAGGGCGCTCTTCGCGCACGAACGATGCAGGAATTGAAGAGTTACGCGATCTCCTCACACACCTCGGTCACAAACTGCGTGTCATTGACATTCCAGGCCACGCCCTACACCTCACAAGCATCAGTTCTACACCCACCGACTCAGTGATACTCGCTCCAGAAGGATTCTTGCCGAAAGATGCTTTTGGTGAATTACCAGAAGGATGCGAAATTTTGTGGATGCCGGCTGAGGAAGTCTACGGATGCAACACCATCGGGCTACCAAATGGCAAAGTTTTGGTGGCTGAGGGATACCCGAATGTATTGCAGGCGGTAATCGACATTGGTCTTGAGCCAGTTGTTCTCGACATGAGTCAAATCCGTGAAGCAGATGGGTCCTTGACTTGCTGCTCCCTTTTCTTCTGATTACTCAAACCGAGCATCAGGCGAATGGACAATTGAATACCAATGTTCAAGTCGCTCAGCCGTATCCTTTTCCACCGTGCAACGATAGAGATTTTCTGAAAAAGCACCCGTGGCTGAATTGTCTGCAAAAATCAATTCTTTTTCTGAGGGAAATACGTCGAATGTTTTGGTATGGTCTTCATACAACCCAATTTCAAACCCAATCCAAACTTCACCCTGCCGGGTTAAATTTTCAAACATTTCAGAGTGCAGGAAACTTGCCAAATCTTCAGAACTGTGGAATGAACACAACATCGAAAGGGTATTCATGAGCCCAATTGATTTGTCTGACATCCCCTTTGGGACATCACCAAGGTCCTGTGATTTAACCATCGTAAACTTTGGTGAACCATCTGCCATACCTACGGCACTTCACCCATGGACATAATCCTAACCAAATCTTCACCAAGGAAGCAGTTCGCCATCGAATTGTACAAACTCTCCGGTGTTTTCAAGAGTTCTTGTTTCCAAGACCTTTCGCATTCCTGTGACACTTTCAGGAATTTCGACAGGTGCTCGGTCGCCACCCATATCTGTTTTCACCCATCCAGGGTGAAGGATAACAAAGGAGATATTGTCTTCAAGAGCTTCTTTTTTCATCGATACCGTAAACATATTGAGAGCAGTTTTACTTGCTCTGTAAGCATACGATCGCCCCATGTGGCAATCGTCAATGGAAGCCATTAGGCTGCTAATCATGGCGATTTTTGTCAATGAGTTATGTTTCATTTTTGGGTAAAGTGTTTTGACCACTCGAACTGGCCCGAGGGCGTTAATGTTGAGAACTTCAAGCGCCCACTCATCATCAATTTCAGTTAGGTTTCTCCACCGACCATCAGCTACTCCTGCGTTGTTGACAAGGAGATCAATTTTCAGCGGGGCGTTTTTTGCAAACAGTTGAACAGAGTCATTTGACTGCACATCGAGAACATGGGTGGTTAAATTTTCATTCGATAAAGCGGTTAATCTGCCGAGTTCGCTTCGATACCCCGCATACACTTGCCACCCATCTTCAAGCAGTTGGTGCGTCCATTCCGCGCCCAAACCTCTGTTTGCTCCAGTAACTACTGCGACCCGCATAGTCTTTCCATTGCACATTCCCACAAGAACCTTTCAAAGTGAATCTATGAGGTCGTTGGCGAACAGATGCGCCATTAATACACGTATTACGGTCATTTCGTAGGTGGAGTTCTTGAGGGGTCAGCCAGTGGGATGTGTTGATACCATGTCCGAAACACCTGACAACAATTCCTTCCTTCGCAAGTGGGTTATGCGCCAATACTGGCGTATGCAGCAATCACAAGCTGTCGTCAGTCTGATTCTATGGGGAACTACAATTACTCTTCTTGTATGGCCCTTGGTCGATTGGAGATTTACATCTTCATGCAGTTCAGGCGTCTGTTTTCCAGAGGAATTAGGCCCTATTTCTAGCACTTACATTGCTCTTGCAATGATCTTCTTCTCTGTTATGTTTGGCGTTCTTCTTATTGGTTTTCTTTATGATCAGGTGTTTTCACTATGGACAGAGTGGAGTAGCATTGCCATGGAAAGAAACCCTTACGGTACATACGCACTTGCACCTATTTGGGCGATGAGCTTTTCTTTACAGGCTGAAATTTTGAAACGAATCTCAGCAGACGATGAAGATATGGTTAAGCAGGCGGACTGGTATCTCAAATGGTGTGAATCATACACAGAAGGAGAAATGTTTGCTCGATCTGTCCAACAATGGGACAAAGATTTGGGAGAAACCCCGACATTCTGGTTCACGACCGACGAAGCTATGCAACGTGCCCGCGATATCCAGATTGAAGACGAAGGCTGAACAGGCTTCAACGTCGCCTACCGCCGCCACTACGCCCTCTACTGCCCCCGCCACGGCTTGAACCGCCGCTGCTACGGCTTGAACCACCGCTGCTACGGCTTGAACCACCGCTGCTACGGCTTGAACCACCGCTGCTACGGCTTGAACCACCACTGCTACGGCTTGAACCACCGCTGCTACGACTTGAACTACTCTGCCTACTTGGAGGTGGACTGTTCGAATTGTTGCTATCGTTGCCCATGTAGTAGTTGTTTTGCTGATAGCCGCCTTGGCCACCCGGATAATACCCGTTGTTGTTGTTCCATCCGCCATTGTTTCCGTAGTTTCGTCCCATACTCACTCCAGACGAATTACTGCTTGCACCTCGAAAAATGAAAAACCCAATAGCGCCGAAAACTCCGAGGCATCCAAGGCAAGCCACTATGCTAAAGAGACCATCTCCAAGATCTGAGGATTGCATGTCATTTTCCTCGCCGTTGAGGCGCGGTGGATTGTACCAGTCCTCGTTAAACGGATCCTCATTCGTGCTTTCAAACGGCTCAATACCCGGGTTTTCAAACCAGAACTCCTCAACATCATTAGACAAGGAAGTCACCATGGGCAGAATGGCACTGGACCAGTTAGAATTATTGAGGTCTGTGAATACAGTATCAGGCAAATCTTCTTCCCATTCTTCGAGAACATACCAATACTCCCACCAATGCTCTCCCCCGGTATAAGCCCAATCATAACCATCGCCAGATTGGTTGGTGGCAATGAGCAACAACAATCCATCCCGGTAATCTTGGTCACCGATTTTCCATTCATCGAACAAGTCTACAGCGTAGTCGCCGAGAGACATGTTTGTATCGTTTCCAGTTGTGTAATTCATTGTAGAATTGATTGTTACGACAACCAGTACGGTGCCAGTGTTGAATTCGAGATCATCGGATACTTGGTTGATGTCGCGTTTCTCATCAAGACTGAGTACATCTACATCATCGACAATAAAGATGTTTGAGTCAGCAGGATATGTAACTCCCGCCTGCGCCCCCGGGGCGAAAACGCTTGCACTAAGGAGGGAGATAATGAGTATTGACAGGGAATATTTCCATACATTCAACATTTGTTCACCAAACCATCCTACGCTGTTGAATGGTTTAATGTTGGGTCGGTTTTTACAAATAATCAGCCGTTATTGATTCTTGTTAAGACCAGCCATTATGGCTTTGAGTGGTGCAGAGGGCAGGATTCGAACCTGCGAACTCATAGAGACTGGGACCTCATCCCAGCGCCGTTGACCAAGCTTGGCAACCCCTGCTTCGACCTACCGTTAGAACGCGCGTATATCAATTCCGCGACTTAACCCCAAGCAACGATATACCGATGATGGCAATAAATTGGAATGAAAAGACTCACAACCAAGGAGAATCATTACTTGCAATTATTGGTGATTCTAACGAATCATTGCTGAGGCATTCGTCCACGCATTCGCAACCATGTTTCACTACCGAACATGAGTGCGTATAATGAAGCGAGCCACAACGTCGGCCGGCCCCATTGCTCAACAGCATCCTCAGGAATCGTTCCTTGCCCCAGAATAAGCAGCATACACAGCCAGAGCATTGTAATGCCGTGCAAACCCCATCGAACACCCGACATGATTTGCGATGAATTTGCTTTCATCTCAGTGATTTCTACTTCAGTTAAAACAGCAGTCACGCCTTTGAGTTTGTCGAGTGCTGAGCCGCCATTCCATCGAATACGCCCAAGTCTAAATCGGTGCGCTACTTCGATAAGCGTGAATGTGGTAACCCATACGACGACAATTTCAAGCAATGACCCAGCGCCTAGTAAATCGAGAGAACCAAACGATGACCACATCAGAAGCCCCCACAACCACCCGATCAAAACAACCTGAAACGTCCGTGCAAATCTCGTGAGCCGATGCAGTAATTCAGCATCGTGCGACAACAGGTTTTCAAGAGTGATAACAAGCAATGTTACTCCCGAAAGCCCCATACTAAGCAACAGCCACCACCAGTCAATACCTCCGTCTCGCCAAGCAAACATCAGGGCGACCATGGTCCATGCAAGAACAACGACAGAAGCCATATTCGCAGCAGCCTGCATCGTGTACAAAGGGTCGCGACCATCCTTTAAGACAGCAAATCCTCCCATCAGGCGAATTTCAAACGCTGAATCATCAACGATTCCATGTGCTGCAGCAGTCATGCCTCCAACTGCTTTGATACGCGCATTTTCAACGATGCTTTCGGCTTTACCAGTTGCCCATTCCTCATCGAGACCCTTCACCTTCCAGGAAGAACCTCGACTTGCAGCATGAGCTGCGCCTGTTCCACGGTTTTTGGTGTTCCCAGATGACCGAGTTTTCGCCCAAGCACGTATCTCTTCAGATATGATGTCTTCAACTTGGTCTTCATTCAACGGTGCGCCGTGATCGGTGTAGAGCCATCTACACTGTATCGGTACAGGGGCAGGGTCGACATCGGGGGCGACCATTTGGAATTGACCCGGGCCGAGCGTTGGTAGCTGGGCAACCAAATCCTGGTCTCCACCGCTTTCTTTGAGTAGATGTCGAACCTTTTCAACATCCTGTGGTTGGGTAAACCGTCCAATAAATGTGGTATTGGCTTGTGCGAGGATTTTGTAATCAACATCACTCACGTTTTGCGTTGCTAACACACAGGCTACACCGTATTTTCGCGCCTGTTTGAATATTAATTTAATCAAATCTTTCGCCGGAGGATTACGTGGGTGAGGTGGCAGATAGGGTGCGACTTCGTCCATGAAAAACAAAAGTTTGATTTCACCATCAGCCGGTTGCTGAGTTAGCATCCAATCGTACAATTCCCGAGAAAGTTCTTGTACAAAATATTGCTTTTGTGCTTCATCTTGGATGGTGTTGAGGTAAACAATATTGAGTGGTATTTTCCCAGGTATTGCAGGCTCTACAAACGCATCGATGTCAATTGGTACGCCATTCGAGAAAAGCAATTGATTCACTCCAGAGGAATAGGCTGACAACCTTCTCGCGAGATCATTCCGTGTTGTCTTTGGCAGTCTTTCTTCAAAATCTGTAAGACGATGTTCCATCATTACCTCATCCCAAGTTGGAACATCGGGTTTCTCTTCACCTTCCTCAACTTCGTAGAAACACTCCGGGTAAAGCTGACGAGTAAATTCTTGATTAGGCTCTCGAACGACACGTGCTAGGGCTTGGAAATCACCAACATTGAGTCCGTGCTTTGTACCTTCGACAAGGATTTCATAGAGGAAAGGTTTGACAACTTTCCCTTGCGCCTTCTCTACATCGTATCCAGCAAGACTTGTGAATCCAGCAGCTACCATATCCCATGCAGTGATTGCCTCTTCAGCATCAAGGTCAGCGGGTGGCGCTCTGAACGGGTCGATACACAGCGGCAATCCCTTACTCCTTAACGGCGTCCAAATTCTGACTTCGCACATATCGAGCAATTTTTTTGCTCGGGCTACGTCTCCATTCTGCGCTTCAAGCTCGGATGGCTCAATACCAAGAGCAAGTCTCGCTAAATCTCCTTGCGGGTCAATGATAAGCGATGGAATTTTTGCTAAAGCCGCTTCTTCGATGAGAGCTTTTGCCATTACAGTTTTTCCGGAACCCGTGGAGCCAAGCATCGCTGCGTGCCTTGCAAGCACCATCGGTTTGATGTCTATTGGTTCACCAGTATCTCTTCTGTTTCCTAAATACAACCCACGGGGTTTGAATCTTTTTTTGCGTTGCTGTATCGGTTCTGACACTTCAACATTTTCGATTTCATCGGGCGAAAGAATGTCCCCGATCATGTCAGCAAGGCTGCGCTCTTCCTCTGGCTCGGAGTCTTCATCGAACCCGTTGTTCTCAGACACCATGAGCGGGGCAAACCGGTTGCAGGTCTTGAAGGGCGCGCTCCTCTCGATGTTTGAGAAGCAGACTCAAGGGGGTCGGCGGATTCGCCGGAGTATGGAGCGCATTCCGATGGCCCGCCCGACATGGAACAACGAAATGCGTTCAGCAGCACTCAATACCCTTGATTCCAAGCAATGGGTCAAAGGAGTCCAAGGCTCGGCTTTTGGAATGGAGTTTGCAGAACATTGCGGGGCGTTGAGCGCAACGCCTTGCCAAAACGGCTCATCGGCTCTCTGGGCCGCACTTCGAATCGCTGAAATTGGTCCGGGAGACGAAGTAATAGTTCCATCTTTTACTTTTATTTCTTCAACAACATGCGTTCTCCTGGTAGGCGCAACACCAGTTTTCGTTGATATTGAGCCAGAGTACTTCTGTCTCGATGTTGAGCAAGTCCGTCGAGCGATAACTCCGAAGACAAAAGCAGTCATAGGCGTCCATCTATTTGGACAAGTCTACGCTCCAGAACTTATCGATTTGTGTAAGGAAGAAAACCTCGTATTAATCGAGGATGCAGCACAGGCGCATGGTTCTACTCAAACATATGCGAATGGAAGTACCCGTATGGCGGGGGCGATGGGCGATATTGGTTGCTTCTCTTTTTTCCCATCGAAAAACATGGCCGTCGGCGGTGAAGGCGGCATGCTCACGACAACTCAAATCCGTTTTCAAGATCGCATTGTTGGTATAACGAACCACGGACGAAGCCCCGACCTTGAAGCCATTCAACTCGGAAGCAATCTTCGGATGTCAGAAGTGTCTGCTGCAATTGGCCGTTCGCAACTTTCTCACCTTGAGCAATGGGTTGGCAAACGTCGACAAAACGCAGAGAAGTACACTGCTGCACTTGCAACACACCCATTGCTTGAACCACCCCAAGTCCGCCCGAACACCCAACATTCATGGCATCAATACTGCCTTCGAACCCCGAACCCAGCGCAACTCATCGCCCATTTAGATGAACGAGGAATCGATGCCCGACGCTATTACACAGTACCATGCCATCGACAACAAGTGTACAACTCCCATCATCAATTCAACAGCGAACTTCCTAATACGGAGCGTGCCGCTGCTTCACTGGTTGCCATACCCGTTATGCATGAATTGACTGCAGATGAGCAACAATATATCATTGAAGCATTACTGGAATACCAGTGAATCACGGCCAGCCATTACGAGCAAGGCTTGAGTTCGACCATTGATGACGGCCAGTAATTTCCTCACCTATCCACGAAGGGATGACTACGGAGTAATCTTCGTTCGGTAGCTCCACTTCAGCAATGATGAGGTTGAGTAAATCCCCTTCAAACACGTCAATTTCCCACACGAGGCCGTCAGGCCCTGTCCAAACATGTCTAGTTTTCATTACAGTTGGGCACTCCATCTGTTCGACAATGTGAGATGCGATAACACCATCAATTGTCCATTCAAGTTCTATGGCTGACGCATGATCTCTCTTTCCTTTCAATGTGAGCGTTACACACTCATCTCTAAATCGAATTCTTGAAGTCCACTCATCTGTAGAGTTGATTATATTTTTCTGTTCAAGAGCGATGCCGCTTAACATTTTTTGGTTTTTATAGAAGAGATCAAAACCCCTCAAAGAGATGTCCGCACTGTGTAAATAGCATTGACGTATTCTTGAAGTGATAGAATCCAGTTTCCACGGTTGTGCTTCTTTATCGTTCAAGAAGAACCGCCGCTCAATCTCCAAATGCTCCCTCACATAATCACCCTGCGACCGTCGTATATGCCAACGTTGGGTCGGTCTTAGTCTCACCGAATGTAATCTGAACCAGTTTTTGTCAAATCAATGAACCAAGTTCTTGAAGACCCAGTGGTTGATGGAAGTGTATGAACGGGAGTTGGGTTGTGCGTTTCTTATTCATTGCAGCCATTTCTTCACTGGTGTTCGGTCTTTCCGGAGACAATCAATCCATCTCAACCAATGTTCCAAACGATGAGGGAGCGGCCTCTTCTCCGGAAAGTTTCGACGAAGCAACAGAGTCTACATCCGGGGATGATTTCGAGCCAAAGTACAGTGAGGATGCAGAACAAGGCAGCAATGGAAGTGAGTCAAACTATTTCATTGGTTTAGGGGGGGGAATTCTCGCAGCATTATTCCTTGGATCCGGAGTTTTTGAAGTCATTAAAATCGCTGTTTTGATGGCTTTATTTACGCCACTCATGAGTAAAAAATCAAGGAACGACGACCTCAACAAAGGTAGAATTCTAGGGTTTATTGAAGGGAACGCAGGTATTCATTTTTCTGCGTTACGCGATGCTCTTCAACTGGCGAACGGAGTAACCGCACATCACTTGCAAATGTTAGAAACACAAAATGAAATTATATCTTGGCGCGACGGTAAACTTAGACGATACGCTGCCGCCCATCTTTCTACCGAGCAAAGAGCAACAATAGCGCACCCAGTCATTGGCACCCGACTCGCCATATTGGAAACACTTTCACGAGCCGGACAACTTGGACTTTCGAACGCTCAAATTGCTGAGCAACTCCAATTATCGCGTCAACTTCTATCGTACCATATCAAATCTCTAAGCGAAGAATCGTTCATCGAGAAGGTTTTGCCGAAAAGACGATCTCCTTGGATATTGACAACTAACGGTGAAGAGATTCTCGTTCAACGAAACACCGTTTAATGTAAAACCAGTTTACCAATTCCTTCATATCCAAGCGTACTGTAGAACTTTCATGAAAGCACATAAATCACTGGCAATCTCCCTCGTTTCCTTGTTTTTATTTTCTGGATGTTTGGGGATGGTCAATTCCGATTCAGAGGTCGAAGTGCCCGATGTCACGCTGCCTAATGATTGGTCTACGGTCGTCCAAAGAACTGCAGCGAGTCCCGAACTTTCAGTTTATGACAATTGTGAGGATTTAGAACGTTCAATAAAATTATCAATCGCAGAAGAATACAGAGTCCAACTTCTACAAGCCGTTGAAGAAGAATACTACTATGGTGGCGGCATATGGATGGAAGATGATATGGCCATGGCAGAATCTTCAGACGGTGGCGGGAATCAAGCCCCCACGGCCCGCCGTACAGAAGGTACCGATTATTCAGGAACGAACAACCAGGAGCAAGGCGTTGATGAGGCAGACTTCGTAAAAACAGATGGCTATTACATCTATTTTTTGAACGGTAAAAATCTCGAAATTTTTGGTGTTCCGGAGTTTGGTGAATTGACCCACCTTTCGACAACACCGATCGAAGGGCAACCGCAGGCAATGATGCTTGACGCCGATAGACTGGTCGTTATTTCAACTGTCTCGACATGGAATATTCCGGACACGGATGCCCTTTCCCAAGCCATGGGATGGGATGATGGATATGGCTCTTGGAGAACAACCTCCCTCACCAAATTTACAGTACTCGATATTACGAACCGTTCATTGCCTGATGAAGGCAAGGAATTGTACCTTGAAGGATACTACATGACGGCCCGTGAAGTGAATGCAACAGTTCGAACCGTAACACACACCTGGCTCGATATTCCAGGAATGAGCAGCTGGTTGGATTTACCGTCTGGATATTGGGACCTTGATTATGAAGACCCAATCCGTCGTGAAATCCGAGAGAAAGTGGCCTACAAAACCATACTTGACAACGCCGAAGCGCTCGATTCAATGGCGCTTGAAGACCTTCTCCCCAAGGTGTATGAGCGTTTGAACGGTGCACTCATCACACACACCATGAGTGACGATGAGTGTGCGGATTTTGCAGCACCCGAAGACGGGTTTAATCGCGGATTTAACAGCATATTCACCTTTGATTTATCAACAGAAACTCTCGATTTCCAGGCAGATCATATCGTTGGAAACTATCCGATGGTTTACGCTTCTCAAGACGTACTCATTCTTACTGAAAACGCGTGGGATTGGTGGTGGTTCTGGGGCAACGATGGAATGATGGAAGCAACCAACATCCATAGTTTTGACATTTCTCAGCCAGGAGATACTGTTTACACCGGGTCAGGTCGCGTGAACGGAACCATTCTCAACCAATTTTCAGTCTCAGAGTATGAAGGGGTTGTGCGCGTGGCAACAACATCAGGTCAGTGGGCGCGATGGTGGATGGAAAATCCTGAACCAATGAGTTCCAGCGTCGTGACTTTTTCTCACAGCGTAGACGCAGCGTCGGGCCAACAGGCACTTGTCGAAGTTGGCAGAGTTGACAACATCGCCCCAGAAGAACGAATTTGGAGTGCTCGCTTTGATGGCGATCGATGCTACTTGGTGACCTTCCAACAAATCGATCCGCTTTGGGTCATCGATATGTCGGATGAGGCAAATCCAACAATTCTTGGCGAACTTGAGATTCCAGGTGTATCGACCTACATCCATCCTCTTTCACGAGACCATCTACTCACGATTGGAATGGGTCCTGGGGAAGATGGAACAGGCCTTGACTGGTCCAGCACTCGACTTTCCTTGTTCGATATCAGCGATCCAACGGCGCCTGCTGTTGATGATACTCTCACGCTTACCCCCGTTACAGACCCATCCGACAACGCTTGGGTTTGGTCGTATTCTGAAGCATCGTATGAGCACAAAGCCTTCCAATATTGGGCTCCAAAGGACTTACTCGCCATTCCACTTTCTACATACAGATACAACAGTTGGACGGATGTGAACGGCGGCTATCATTGGAGCTATCAGTATGTTTCAAAATTGATTTTAGTGAATGTATCTGAAGACACTGGGAATCTTTCGGTTCATGGCACTGTAGACCATTCTGATCTTTATGACCGCGGCGATAATACGAACTGGTGGAACGAATTCAACATTCGCCGTTCGATTTTCATGGGAGATTATGTGTATGCACTTTCGTCCTCAGGCGTCACTTCTACGAACCTCACATCAATGGAGGAATCGGCCAGCATAGAACTCGCTTACAGGAATCCGTACCAGTCGTACTATTCTTACGATGAATCCGCAACTTCCGAGACTTTGGAAGATGATGAAGCATCAGAATCTTCAAGCGATGATGAAGAAGGCCAATCATCTGGAAGTTCCAGCGCTTCCAGCAATGAACCCAACCAAGGCTGATACATCCCTCGATAACGGTTGGTTGATATTCAAGGACAAGTTGTTCGAGACATGACATACGTTGTCGGCGTCGTTGGTTGCGGCCGATGGGGCCTTGCCCACATCCATACCTTGTTGGAACTCAAAGAGTCCGGCTTCGTGAAAGAGGTGTATGCGTGTGATACCAATGCACAACGACTTGAGGAGCTGCCCGCCCAAATCGACGGTTGTTTCTCTTCATGGGAAGAGATGTGCGATTTTATTGAGCCCGATCTCGTTTCGTTGGTTACGCCAAATAAGACACACGCCCAACTTGGTAAATCGATACTGTTACGCGGATTGAATGTACTTATCGAAAAACCACTCGCGACCTCTGTTGCAGACGTCAGGGAACTTACGACTCTCGCCAATGCGAGTAGAACTAACCTTCACTCGGGATATCTTTTGCGCTACCACCCAAGTGTCTGTGCGGCGAAAGAGATAATTGAAGAGGGAAAAATCGGTTTGCTGAAATCCATTCGTTACATCAAGTATACGTCCCGAAATAAAAAACCCCTCACCAATCCCGTCGATGGATTAGCATCCCACGCCCTCGACATGATACCTTATTTGGCAGGCGTTAAGCCTCATCCATTCTTCACCAACATAATTGCGTTAAAACAGAATAAAGCAGCGTCTTTGTCTGAGGCTACTGAGTGCAAAATTAACGCACAGTACACGGGCTTGAAGAGACTAAACCATGTTGCTGTCGAAATCAGCGTTGGATGGGAGCAAAACGATCGTTCACTGATTACGATTGAGGGTTCCAAAAACGCTCTTCGATTTGATTTTACATCACCCGATGTTTTGGAACTTGGTTCGATTGAAGGCGGGTTCAGACGCGTTACACTCACCGATATGAAAAAGCCGCTCGAGGCCCAATACCGCAATATTCTATCGCAATCACCCCAGTCTCTCGCACATGCAAATACCCATTTACAAACAGCTGAAATCCTTCAAATAACCGTTTTACGGGCGGAGAGTTGGAGCTGCAAACATGCAGGTAATTGACCATCGCTCTTGGGAGTCTTCAAGAATCATCGGCTCTTCGGCAAAAACATGGGCCTTTCTTTCGCCGCCGTTCAACGCATGTTTCTCGGTAGTTTCATTGTCGCTGTTTTGACTTGGTTCTTGCAAGACAGCGCCATGGATGCGGCCATGACTTTTATTGGTCTTTCATCTTTAGTGGCCGTGGTTTGGGGGCTTTCAGAAAAAGACATCACTTTCAGCACGCTTGGTTTGAATGCTGATGGTGTTTTGCTCATGTTCAGTTTCGTTGCATCCATCGTCATTTTTGCTGAGTTATGCGTTCGTGTTTTCGACTTCCCATCCGTAGGTTCCTACGCCCTTTCGTTGTGTTTCATCGGTTCTTTTTGGTGGACTGGCGCACTGATTCAACCGAAGAACAACTGAATGAAGTGCGTTTTTGAGGCGAAGTGTGAAAGGCCTCCCTCTTCGACCCTGTCTGATTGCAATGGCGAAGTTTGGAGACCACCCCACATTACCTCAAGCATTGGAAGACCTGCTCATGGAGCAAGTTCACACGGTGTTTCTCAAGGCCGATTGCCCTCCGAGGGTGAAACAGGGCTCGATTGGAGAACTAAAACTCGTCGAAGTTGAATCTGAACAAAACTGGGATACACTACGATTAGAAGCGTTTCAAGAAGAATTAGTTGAATTGGTTGAAGAGAACCGAAGCCGAAGCGATTGTTTCTTGGAAATAGATCGCAAAGGTTGTCAAGTAATACAATTGGGTGACTTGCGCATCTCCTGTGCATGGCCCCCATTTGCCGATGCTCGAGAAATCACCATTGTACGTCCAGTTGCTAAACTCTCATTGGATGAGTATGAACTTGATTCTCGACTCATTGAGCGTCTTGCTGACCACCACCGAGGAGTGTTCATTTGTGGGCGGCCAGGTTCAGGAAAAACCACGCTTGCCCAAGCAATTGCAGAATACTTGGACACGGATATTGGGGCCATGGTCAAAACGATGGAAGCGCCAAGAGACTTGCAATTGGCCGACAGAATCACTCAATATGCTCCGTTGGAAGGAGACCTTGAGAAGACTGCTGAGATCATTTTCCTTGTCCGTCCAGACTTTGTTATTTTTGACGAAGTGCGACGAGCAAGAGATTTCGAAATATTTGCAGATGTCCGCCTCGCAGGTGTTGGCTTATTGGGCGTCACGCACGCAAATTCTGCTCTTGAAGCAATTCAAAGATTAATTGGCAAAGTTGAACTCGGACTCGTGAGTCAAGTTCTTGACACCATCATCCATGTTGAATCAGGCCAAATTCAACAGGTCTTAGAATTGCGAATGACGGTTAAACCACCAACTGGGATGCAGGAAGAACTCGCACGCCCGGTTATCGAAGTGGTCGAATTTCCAAGTGGGAAAATCACTCATGAAATGTTTGCTTTTGGTTCTGAAATTGCAGTCGTTCCCGTTGAAGGGCGAAAAGCCGGTGCGCTTTCCCCAATGAAGATGCTTGCTAGAGACCAATTGACCCACATTATTCAGCAGTGGGTTGGCGTTCAATGCCAAGTTCAATTCAAAGGTGAATCAAGTGCGACAATTTATGCTCCCCAGAATATGATTTCGACACTGATTGGTAAAGGCGGAGAGAACGTACGACAACTCCAAGACGAATTAGGTGGGATGCAACTGAACATCGAATCCTTTGATGAAATGCCAGAATCTCTATCGCTGCCAAAAAATAAGCATTGGCAGGATGTTTCCGACCAGCGCAGCCGTGACAGTCGGGCGTGGGAGTACAGCAATCGTGGAAACAAAGGTCGGAAAAACAAGTCGAAGAAAAGCCGCCGTTAGAAATCGGCATTAGAAACGCTCTTTCACCTATGACTACTGGGTCTTTTTTTTAAGTGCAATTGGTTTAGCACCGCTCATGACCGATGATAACAAGTCGACTTCTAGCGACCAAAGGGCGCTGATTAAGTTCCTTTTAGAAAATCGAGCAATGGTAAATTGGATCTCGATTTTAATGATTGTCTACGCAGTTTGGGCAACGATCGAAGTTCTAACCAATGCATCGGGTGCCACATGGTGGCCGCCAGAAACAGGGACTCCTGTTTCCGATTACTTCAAATCTGACACCAGTTCTCAAAACATCAACAACGGCTGGGTTATTGGCTTGGGCGCCGTGTTCGGCACACTCGGGGTTATGGTTCAATACTTCTACAGGGCTGCGCCGTATGTCGACGCATCGATGCAAGCAACGGCTGCTTTGATTATCTCAGCAGTGAAGGAAGAAGAGATTCAGGAATCTGCTGAAAGACTCGCAGTCGAAATGGTTGCTGAAGCAGAAGAAGCAGAAGCTGCTGCAGAGGCCGAAGCAAAAGCAGAGGCCGAAGCAGAGGCTGCAGCAAAGGCAGAAGCCAACACAGTCGAGCAAGCAGACACTTCTGCTGCTGAAACCGTTGCCAGTGACGAAGATTTGGTAGAAGACGGACAACGAAAGAAATTCTGAGGTGAATAAAATGTGGGAACATAGATCAGTATCAAACAAAGCGTACATAGAAACAAAGCAGATGCGACCAAGCGAAACGTATGTTCGCTTGATGGATATCGTCGAAGAAGCGGTCTCAAAGGCTCAAGTCGATGAATTTGACCATGTTGAATTCCTCAAGTATGTCCCTCGTAGAGGCCCCTGGGAAGAACTTCCACAATCTGACACTACGAAATCAGACCCTCGTGTTCGATACATCGGGCCTGCAAGGGCACGTTTGCTCAACACCAACCTCATGCTTGGCTCGACATGGATCGAAGCAGAACGGTTCAAGTTCGAACGACGAATTTCAAATGTTTCTGAGTTTCTCAAGCAAAAGACAATTATCAATGCCAACATGTGGACTCCAAAACAACTGTCTACAACCCAAACCCTCTTCTTTTGCTCAACAGGCGATGAAGAACGCATGGGGGGCTCTTTCCTAACTGGCGACGGGCCAGGAGTCGACCACCCATTCCTCGGAGCCAAAGAAGGCGAAGAGCCAGAATGGGAAACTATTCTTTGGGGCTTAGGTCACAGAGGCGTAGTTCCTGACTCAGACCCGTTGGATCAATGCTACTACCCGTCATTGATGCACCGTGGTGTATCGTTCAACAACAGGCTTGGATGGACACGTTATTCTCCAGCCGGTTTCGGAAAGGATGCCAGTGGCTACATCATGACCCGTCCAGGAACTTGGATTTGGCCAGCAGTCAACGGCAACCGTGAATCGCCAACCGCATTCAATTTGCTCGTCAATCTTCCAGACCGCCGACTTTCATTCGGTGAAGAAGGAATTACTGATGTGTTTATGACGACTGGAAAGACTTCTCTTTACAGTTTGATGGGCATGATGAGTTCTTCAACAGTTCGCCAAATGTTTGGTGCAGGTTCCGAAATGGTGCCATTGGAATTCCATTGCATCGAACCGGGATTGGACGAATGGATTGCAAGTGCTAGTGACGAAGACAAGTACGCTCGTTTGTTCGAGGTCTGTGCATCCTTCGGATACATGTTGACCGACCCATGGATTGGTGGACTCGGTGGCGGAGCAAAGCGACGCCGCCTGCTCGTATACCCACGCGACCAAGGCAACTTGTTGACCTGTGTTAACGCAAGTCAAGTTGCAGACCACGCTCTCAAATCGAATTATGAATCAACAGTGTTCACCAAATTGGACCAAGCTGACTTCATGAACAGAGTCACTCGCCGATTCAAGGCGTATGCAGACCTTGTTGCTGCAAGCGACGTCGCTCAAGGTTCTCGTTGGATCAGTCAAGCCGACTTCCATGACGGTGAAAAGAAGCAAGTTGGACCGAACGTTCACTCGATTCTCTCCGTTCGCGGTTACGATGTCATGAGTATGGATGAGTACATCCAGACCTTCAACGACATTTCCGCAGCGCCAGACCGCTTGATGCGCCGCTGTGTTCAATCGATTGCTACGAATGCCTTGAAGACCGTCTACCCACTTTCCGACCTTGGAGAAACTGCAGATGCTGCTCCATATTCGCACGTCTTTGCTTCAAAGGATGACAACCCAATGGTCTACTACACTGACATCCGTTTCATCGTACCAACATCAATTGACAAGCTACGAAACATTACCGGAGCGCGTGGAGCAGACCGCGGACGCATGCGTGAGGCATTCAATGCATTGACCAATGCCGATCCAATGACCAGCCTATCTATCCAAGATGTCTGCCTTCCATTCCTTGCTGATATGGGCGAAGACTCATGGCAAACCGGCACAGGGTTGAACGAAAATGAAATCATCGTTGAAGTTACAATGGCCGTGAACCCAGCCCTCGTCTGGCGCTCCCTCCTTGAACCTGCAACCAAGGAAGTTTTCGACTTGCCGAAAGGTAATCAAGGAACTGCAGCAAATCTTTGGGGAGATATATTCATCGAAAACGAAACGCTTCACGCACGTATGCAGAAAGATGGTCTTGGCCACTATTTGCGCTTGTTGAAGATGGCATTCCATTGGGCAAACGACGAATCTCGAAAGATTCACGGACTGAAGAAGTAACCTCGTTGATTGTAGAGTTGATGACACGTGTCGGCCGCCCTCAATCTCACAGAGATACTTTCATCACTGCAAGATGAAATCACTGTTGACGGCGCGATTTCAACTGAACACCGCTCATTCTATACGACATTCAGAGCTCAATTGGACGCCCACCCGGGGGCGTTTATGGCCCCTGATATTCAGCGTTTGATGGAAACAGCTCGCGCCGAGATGGCCGGTGAGATTACAGATGAAGAATTCGAATTGTTTACCAAGGCTGTATTGTCCAAGATAAGCACGAAAGAACTCCTCGAGATTGAAACCAAGGAACAAGAAGAAAGGCGCTTGGCAGAGAAAGCCGCCGAAACCATCCGTCTTGCTGAGGAAGAAGCACGTGCGAAAGTGGAAGAGGAATACCGACTCAAGGCTGCAGCAGAAGCGCAAGAAAAAGCTGCTGCTGAAGCAGCACAAGCACCGACACCCGAAGAGAATGAATTGGCTTCCGAAGAAAATGCACGCTCAGCGGCTGTACTTGCAGCTAAAGATGCAGAAGAAGCAGCACGCGCCCAAATTCGCAAGGAAGAACACGACAAGGCCTTGGCAGAGATTGAAGCGGCTAAAACCGCTGCATTAGAAGAAACCGCCCGCATCAAAGCAGAAACCGCAGCACAAATTCAAGCGGCCAAAGAAGCAACTGAGCAGGCTGCGGCAGAAGCGGCAGCACGTGCAGCTGAAGAAGCAGCGCGCAAGCAAGCCGAGTTGGAACTCGAAGAGGCAAAACGCGCCGCTGAATTGGAACTTGAGGAGGCAAAACGTCAAGCAGAGGCTGAATTGGTTGCTGCCCAAAAGGCTGCCCGAGAAGCCCAAGCAGAAAGCGAAGAAGCCGCTCGCAAGCAAGCTGAAGAGGAGCTCGAGGAAGCCAAGCGCCAAGCCGAAGCAGAAATTGAAGAAGCTAAGCGCCAAGCCGAAGCAGAATTGCTTGCCGCCCAAGAGGCTGCACAACAAGCACAGGCTGAAGCGGAATTGGTTGCTGCTCAAGAAGCCGCTCGGAAGCAAGCTGAAGCAGACCTTGAAGAAAAAAGACGTCAAGCAGAAGCAGACCTTGAACAAACAAGACGCCAAGCAGAAGCAGACCTTGAACAAACAAGACGCCAAGCAGAAGCAGAACTTGAAGAAGCAAAACGCCAGGCCCAAATCGAGCTTGAAAAACTCGAAGCAAAAGAACCTGAGCCCGAGATCGATGAATCCGCCGGTAAACTCGTCCCGGACCTACCCCCGCTTCAAAATGCGTCCACCCTCCCCGCCCCTGTTGCTGAAGAATCAAACAACATGACCCGAATCCTCATTGCAGTCGGCGCTGTTGCAGTAATCGGTCTTGCAGCAATTTTCATTCTCTGAGAAAGGAATGCCGCCTTTCCCCCCTCATTTGAGTTAGAAAGGGTTCATCTATACCCTTCACACCGGTCAAAATAATGGCTCAACCGAACGACGGTTCAGGACGTGCACCTGTTGCAATTGTCCGTCCAACCACTTCTGTCACCAGCGGTCCGGCTGTTACGCAAAAATTAGTCAGCGCCTCAGTTGCTTTTGGCGATTTACTCAAGGGCACATTTGGTCCAAATGGCCTTGACAAGATGATGTACAAGACCAGTGGAGAGACAGCAGTGACCAACGACGGCGCTAAGATTGTAGCCGAACTCTTGGTTAAACATCCAGCAGCGAAGGCATTTGTCCAACTTGCAGAATCGCAAGAGAACGCCTGCGGCGACGGTGTTACAGGATGCCTTATTTTTGCCAGTGAACTCATGCGAGAGGCAGGAAGATTGCTTGAAAAAGGACTCCATCCACTTCTTTTGGTTGAAGGCTACCAGGCTGCTCTCCAAACAACACTCGCGGTTTTGGATGAACGTGTTGAGCGAATCTCTCCTACCGATGTTGAACGGCTCATCCTTGTCGCTCAAACCGCTATGACAGGCACATCTGCAGAATCTGGGGGGGAGCAACTTGCTCGCTGCATTGTCGAGGCGGCCCAAACTGTAGCAGGTGAGGTGAACGGCGTCCTCCATGTTCGCACTCAAGATGTTCGAATGACAAAGCGCGGTGTAGGAAGCATTTCCGACACTGAAATGGTTCGAGGACTCATTCTTGAACGACGATTTGATTTGGACAGAATGCCGCGCCACTTGCCACAAGGCAACATTGCAGTTCTCTCGTGCCCAATCGCAGTTGAGCAAAGCAGCAGAGATTCCGAGATTGAAATTTCATCGCCTGATCAGTGGGTTGCTTTTATGGAGGCTGAAGAAGAACTTCTCAACAAGAAGGCGGAACAAGTCCTTTCCACTGGGGCTTCGATTGTCATTTGTGCCGAAGAAATAGATTCACGCATTCTACACAAGTTTGTTGATTCAGGATTATTTGCTCTTGGCGGCCTAGAGCGGTCGGGTGCCGAAGATGTAGCCAAAGCTTCTGGAGCTCAACTTATCGATCACCTCGACGACCTTGATGCCGCTTCACTCGGCCGCTTTGAATCGATGACTGTTGAGACTTTTGAGGGCGATGATGCTCGACGAGAACGCCTCCATCTTGATTTTGGGCTCAATGCAGGACTTGCTACAGTCGATGTTGGTGGTGGAGATGGTGTTGCCAGTGAAGAAATCATACGCGGACTTTACGATGCGTTGTGCTCGGTCACGAGTGCGATGGAAACAGGCGAAATCCTCCTTGGCGGCGGTAGCCTACACATCGCAGCCAGTCTCGCTGTCAAAGATGCAGCCGAGGAACATGGTGGAAGGGAACGCCTTGCAATGGAAGCGTTTGCTCGTGCTTTAGAGTCGATACCTTCCACACTTATTTCGAATTCTGGAAACGACCAACTCGACCGATTGCTCGAACTACGTGCACAACATCGTCAAGGAAACACAGATTTCGGAGTCACACAACCTGGCTTGTGTGGTCAAGTAAGCGAGGCATGGGCCAGCGCTGAGACTCTTGCACACGCTTTTGAAGCGGCTTGTGAAACTGCATGTGGGCTTCTGCGCGTGGACCAAGTCATCTCTTCTCGCGGAGATTGAGCCTTCGAAGACCAACTTTCTTCGTCGCTATGTTCAATATCATCGGACCGATGGATTCGATAACGGGAATCTCGATGAGCACCACCTCAAACCCTACACCCCGTGCCCTTCTCAGCGTTTTTGACAAAACAGGAATTGTTGACTTTGCAACCGCTTTATCGGAATTAGGATTCCAATTGGTGTCCACTGGCGGAACAGCCCGTACGCTACGCGATGCTGGGCTGGAAGTAATCGGCGTCTCAGAGGTCACAGGCCATCCAGAAATCTTTGACGGCAGAGTCAAATCACTTCACCCCGCTGTACACGGCCCCCTCCTTGCTCGCCTTGAGTCGGAAGAGGATCAGAAAGGATTGGAAGAACTCGGGTATCCACCGATTCAAATCGTCGCATGTAACCTCTATCCTTTTTCGGCAGCTGCGGCACAAAAACCCCCACTGGCTGACGCCGACCTTCTAGAAATGATAGACATAGGCGGTCCAACGATGGTCCGGGCCTCAGCAAAGAACCACCGCAATGTCATTATTGCTTGCAATCCCCAAAGGTACGATGAGATTATTTCTGCCCTCAAAACCACAAACTCATCAGATGGCGTTTCTTTCGACATGAGGCGCAGTCTTGCTTTGGATGCATACGAACATACCGCAGCATACGATTCTGCCATTGCAGATGAACTACATGCTCGATGGGTTGGTCGCCCAGAACTCAGCGATGACACCGCCGTCCAAACCACCCGCCTCCCCGAAACCCTACTTGCATCAGCCGTCAAGACTCATTCTCTGCGGTACGGTGAGAACAGTCACCAAGCAGCGGCAATGTATACGGATCCACGAGAATTTGGAAACCACTCTACTCTTGTTACCGCCCATGTAGAAGGTGAAAAGGACATGTCTTACAACAACTATTCAGATGCCGATGCAACGTTGCGCCTGTGCCGTGCACTTTCGACAGATGAATGGCCGAACACACCCCACGCCTGTGTAATAGTCAAACACAACAATCCTTGCGGAGCCGCTCTTGGCGCAACACAAAAAGAAGCATATGAAGCAGCACTAGCCAGCGATCCAGAGTCTGCTTTTGGCTCAATCATTTGCTTTAACGAACCTCTCGAAGTTGATACAGCTAACGCCATGAGCGGACTGTTCATCGAAGTACTCATGGCTCCCGCATACAATCCAAAGGCTAAGCAAATCGTCATGCAGAAGAAAAACCGGAGGATCCTAACAATTGAGTCTCCAAACGACCGCCTCGCCTCCTTGGAGCGAATACTTGTTCGCAAACCCATCGAGGGTGGCTGGTTGGTTCAAACAGAGGAAGCACCCGTTATTGATTGGGAGAAAGCGCGAGTTGTCACTCAAAAAGCGCCGAGTGAATCCGAGATTGCGAGTATGAAGTTCGCTGTACGAATATGTGAACAAGTCAAGTCAAACGCTATTGTCATGGTTCAAGGTACCGCTACAGTTGGTATTGGGCCAGGTCAAACCAGCAGAGTGGAAGCGGTTCGAATCGCTGCACGAAGAGCTGGCGAGAAGGCCAAGGGGTGCGTGCTCGCATCCGATGCGTTCTTCCCGTTCAAGGACGGACTTGAACAAGCAGCAAACGCAGGAGCATCGTCAATCGTACAACCTGGAGGTTCGATTCGTGATCAGGAAGTCATCGACGCCGCCGACGAATTAGGCATCTCTATGTTGTTTACGGGACACCGTCTTTTCCGACATTGAACCCTGTCCAGTTAAGCACTATGCCCGGGCACCTAGGAACATGGGCCACCTCAAAGACCTGAATATCTCTTATTTTGCTCATCTTGCTCAAGCCTGGAAGATGGCTTTTTGGTTCGGTTTTGGTGCATTTCGACTTCTTCTTCACGGAATAGTTCCAAATTTCGACTCTCAAGCCGGGCATTCAACTGTTCTGAAGTATTCCGGTACGCCAAAAGAGGATTAGGCAGTCGTTGGAACTTTCCATCCGACCCACCAAACTCCGATGATGGCAACTACAGCAATTAAAGCCTGACCGAACCCTGGGTCGCCGGCTTTTGTAATGACGTAAATTGAACCAATTGATGCCAAGCATATGATGCCACCAATGACAACCTTTGAGTGGAACGGCAGTGATTTACCAGAGCGATAGTACTCGAGCAGCCCTGCACCAAACAACGGATTGGTAAGCAACCATTTGAACATTTTTTTACTTGAGCGAGCATAGCAATATGCGGAGAGAACCAACCAAGAAGTCGTTGGCCAGCCGGGTAAAAAGATGCCAATGATTGCGAAGAGCACTCCAATGCTTCCGACAGTAATCCATACGCCCCTTACAAACGGATTGCGTGAAGGCTTATGTTGGTTCAATACCGTTTCAATAATCTCTTCTTCAGAAAGACCGAAGAATGGATATGGGGGTTGAGTCTTCGATTCCTCGTCAGATTTTGAATGAGTTGACTCAGCCATGTCTACCCCCTCCTCATCTGCTCCTGCAGGCGAACACCAAAAAAGGGTTGTGCGCGAATATCCGAAGACCTCAAGGGGCTCTCACCTCACCATGCATCATGGGCAGCCGCGAATGGGAATTGCGGCGAGGTTCAGCCAAAGATCCAATCCGTTGCGCTATTTTCATCTCCGGCTCCGGTTCCGGTATGGAGGCCATGGTCCGTTACCAACAAGCAAACCCCTCATGCGGGCACAAGACCGGTCTTGTGTTCTCTGATCGACCGGATGCTAGAGGGCTAGAGCGGGCAGCAGCATTGGGCATAGACTCCGTATGCATCCCATTATCTACCGAGATTTCCGACCCGAACCAAAGGCGTTTAAGCCATGAAAAGCTCATACTCACACTACTTGCGGAATCAAATATCGACCTCGTACTTTTGAGCGGATATATGCGTTTAGTGTCGCCGAGTTTTGTTGAACAATGGGCGCCCTACCTCATCAATATCCATCCATCCCTCCTTCCCGCTTTCCCTGGGGCGCACGCTCATCGCGATGTCCTCATGTCTGGAGTTCATGTTTCGGGTTGTACGGTACACCATGTTGACGCAGGCATGGATACTGGCGAAATTCTCGGCCAATGCCGAGTCCCGGTATTCTCTGATGATGACGAGTCTTCGCTTGCAGAGCGGGTGAAAATCGAAGAACACCGCCTCTATCCAACAATTATAGATCAACTGGTCAAGCAAGAATTCAATCCTCGGGGGAATTGAAATTTTTCATTTGGTAGGAGAGCGGACCAAAGTCCAAACTTTCTAATTCTTGAAAGAGAGATGACACTGTACCATCGCTCTTGCCTACAGACCAATCCTTTGGGCAATTCGCAAGCAGCGGCTGCCTGTTACCCGCCTCATCAATTGGAACACCCCCCCCACTCGAAATTAGTTGTTGTAACCCGTCTTTCTCAAGATTGAAAGCATCGCAACAAATGAATTGAACACTGTCCCCAATCAATGAAAGAGCCCATTCAATCACTTCACTCAAAGTAGTACAGGACAGAGGGTCAGCCCACACTTCTCCTTTGAACATACTTTCACGTTCTTTCGCTCCACATAAGGTAACGATCCTATCGGCATGGCACTGAATGGCTACTTGACGCAACCGTTCTACTCCCCCGCGCATCAAGGCTTTGTCTGTACCCATTCGCCGACTCCTACCTCCGGCAAGCAGCAGAACCGTGACCATATGAGAACCTCAGGTCAGTGTTTCAAGGCCATCGAGCGCCGACTCCAATTCTGCAAGGAGACTTCGCACCCTGTCGAGCAACGCCTTTCTTTCACGGCTTGAGCGAGCTTCAGGTAACCATTCCAATAACCGACGAACATCTTGAGCATCTCGAGCGACGGTCCACTGTAGGACTGATTCAAGGACTGGGTCTTCCGTTGGCAGAAATCGCTCACTCATGGTAAATCCTATGCATGGAGGGGCTTCAATTCTCCTGTGAAAGCAGACGGTTTCGTATCCTTTCAAACAGTTCGCCTCCGCCCGGAGCGGTTGTAACAACGCCCCGGATTGGCCCGGGCTTTTCTGACCGTAATGAAATAAACAATACAGCCACTTGGTGCCATAGTTTACTCTGGCCAGCCATTGCCATTATCCATTCATCATCAGGCACTTCATGACCTCCGCGCAACATTTCCTCTCCGATTTCAAGTAGGGCTCCGAGCGGCTCACTTTCGCCGAGCATATGGATTAAAGCCATCCACGGAGACTCCCCTAACTCTTCTTCAGACATATTGGCGAGCAGTAACCCCACCAAGACCAAGTCTTCTTGTCCGTGACGTTTCCATAACGCAGGGATGAGTTTTGCTATACGGCGATGGGAGTTTTCTCCACTCGTGAGGATCCAAGAAGCGATATCTCGCAGTTCGGGGTTCGGGCAACCGTAATGAAAGGCGTAACCGCCTGTGTTAGCCAGTAAATCTGTGGACGGTTTTGCCATCATTCCTGGAACACCAGCAGCATACGCCCCTCTTAGGAATTTCAAGGTTTTTCGTTTTGAGCGGAGAAGTTTTGGTTGCGGCTCACCGAGGTACAGCGCTACCTTTTCATTCACTTCGACCACCGTCAGTGGCCTTTTTCCTCACTGTATCAAAAATATCTCCAACGAGCCCTACCGAGTCTCGTAGCGTGTGAAGCATTTTATCAACAACGCCGGGGTCTTCGAATTTTTCCTTTACAATCTCGCGTAATCTTGTCTCGACCGCTTCGTGTTCATTATCATCAATTTCAAAGACTGAACGTAGGTGGGCTAAAACACGAAACTCATCTCGAGAGAGCGATGCATTAACGATGGCCACTTCGAAAACTTTTGTGTAGACTTCACGGGCCTCTTCGATGCTCACCAGTTCTCCCGGGGGCGACTCTTCGTTGGCTTGAATGGCTCTGTAAATTTCCGCTGGTTGCTCTTCAGTAAGCCCGAGAGCACTTGCGAGTTTGATGGTGAGTCTCTTTTCTTCCCGTGTAAGGCGACCGTCACCGAGCATTACTTCCACGGTGCTGCGAAACACATCTAAATTTCGAGAATTAGAGGTCGTCACGCGTTGAGGGACGGCCTTCCTCTTCTTGAATCTCTTGTATGTTCAAAGTTTGATTTCATCTGTAAAAATGTAAGAGGATTCAAAAGGAGTTGACCCGTGGACCAACTATCCACCTCCCTTTCACGCATTGTGACTTTGTCGCATATGCAGCAAATGTATGATGGGCTTCGGCCCATTTTTTGGAACGGGAAGTCGATAGAAGGAGAAATACATATGGCTCGTAAACACAACTCAGGAGGTCGCTCAGGCGGTCAAAAGCAAGGCAAGGCAATGAAATATCAAATCCGTGCCGATATCAAAGTAAACGGAACAGTCCAGCGCAAGGACATAATTGGCGCCATCATGGGGCAAACAGAAGGCCTGCTTGGCGACGAACTTGAACTTCGTAAACTACAGCGCACCGCCCGAATCGGCCACGTTGATGTGGAAACCGAATCCAAAGGTGGAAAGGTCCACGGACTCATTCTGATTCCAAGCAGCCTTGACAACGTTGAAACTGCAATTATTGCATCCGCACTCGAAACAATAGACCGAATTGGCCCATGCAATGCCATTATCAAAGTTGTCGAAATACAAGATATTCGTGCAACAAAGCGAACCGCAGTTGTTGACCGCGCTAAGGAATTATTGCTAAACCTCGTGAACTCTGGCGAAGCAGCTTCGAAGACGATTATTGAAGAAGTTCGCTCGGTCATGACCACAGGAACGGCTACGAGTTTTCACGGGTTGACGTGTGGTCCAAACATCGAATCTTCGTCTTCACTGATTATTGTTGAAGGACGAAACGATGTTCGCAACCTCCTCAACTGTGGCGTGAAGAACGCCATTAGCGCAGACGGCGCGGGTACTATGAAACAGGAACTGATCGACTTGGCAAACGGCAAAGAGACCGTCATCCTAGCAATCGACGGAGACCGTGGCGGCGAAATGTTGTTCAGTCAACTTATGGACACTCTGAAAGTGGACTTTGTCGCACAAGCACCGGTTGGCCAAGAATGGGAATTATTGCCTCAAAAGACCGTTACAAAGTGCCTTTCTATGAAGATGGAAGCAAAGAAGTTCGCTCACACCTTGAATAAGAAGCAAGCTGAAGACGACGAGAAAGCAGGTGTCCCAGACAAGAACTGGGCTGAAGATATGGGGGAAGTCTACGAAGTAGTAGAAGCCCCAGCGGAAGTCCAAGAAATGTTCGACCACCTCGATGCCCTTGAGAAGAACAAGGCAGTATTTGTCATGGTTGACGGTAGCGTTTCTGACCCAGTCGGGCCTTCGACTCTCTCGAAAGCTGCCGGCAGTGCAGACGGTGCAGTTGCAATCGTTTTCAACGGCCCAGTAAGTGAACGAACTCTTGAAATTGCTTCAGAGTCCGCCATTGAAACCGTCATCGGAACCAAGGCTGGTAAAGGATACGCCGTGCGCGAAGACGTCAAGTCTTGGTTGGCAGAAATTCACCGCTGATGACTGCTACCTTCATCTAATGCATCAACTCTCGTCCATTTATGGGCGAGGAAAGCGCAACCGAGTGGCCTGATGATACAGACCCCTTTGGGGAGGCCCCATTGACGGAAGACACAGTAGAGAAATCGCTCGCTGTTGAGGAAGAACCGACGACCGATGCCGATCCTCAAAGTTCCAGCGACGAAATATCGATATCGCCCGTAGAGAAATCGCCAACATTCCAAGAACACCAGTGGACTCTTCCAGTCCGAGCAGCACCGTTGCTCGAACAGTTTCATGAAGAGGTCGTTACGGAATTCCCTCTTCAGCAAACTGCAGATGGAACGAAGTGCACATCATTGGTTGTCGATGATGGCCTTTTGCGAATTATTGAAACGCGTCTCGATTTAGACGGGCAACGAAGAATGAATGTATCGTTGTCGATGAAGCGAGAGCTTACGGGATTCAAACATCAACACAACGAATTGATGCATAAGCACCAGTATCTATGGTTGGGCCTGAGTTTCCTCGGCGTTGGACTCCTCGTCTCGAATATTCTCGTATTCACTCTCTTGGGTCTCGCTTTTGTAAGTGCAGGTATCTTGAATTGGACAAAAATGCATCTGGAAACACATCACTTGGAATTCGCTAACTCTGGCGGTGTTCTCACTCATACACTTCGCGGATACGGCACCGACCGCCCGTTTTTCCGGGCGAGTATGGCTTATCTCGGTTCGGAAATGGCCAACTTTCTGAGAACAGGAACACTTGATACTTCTGCCGTTGACGAACTTCATGCCACCCTTACTGCTCCGCCGCCGCCACCTGCTCCAGTGGTTGTACCAATCCCCCAACCAATAGCCACAGGCCCTTCCGAGGTATCGATTCAACAGCCAGTTGGTCTGCCCTTGGCCCCTTCACCCATGGTGGCTACCGTCCCCTCACCAGTTCCAGCAGCCCCTCAGATGATACCTTCGCCACATGCCATACCAGGGCCGCCGGCGGCAAACCCTCCTCCAATTTCAGCCATCCCCCCCCCGCCACAAAACATCCCGGCCCCACCGCCTCTGATGGCAGGCCCACCGGTGGTAACACCGCTTCCCGCTGCACCAATACCCCCTCCAGCGCCTCTTCCGCCAATCGCAGGTGGAATGCCTCTTCCTCCACCACTCGGCTTAGCTGGAGGACCAATACCACTCGATGCTCCAATGCCAAACGCACCTGAAGTTGCAGTAACAGCATCGCCAGTAGAAGACACACTAAGCGAAGAGGAGCAAAATAATCTCCTCAGTGAACTCTCATGATTATGCTTTGATTCCACCGGCAGTTGGTAGATTCAGATGGGTAATCAACTGCTTGACTTCAGATTCTAGGCCCCGAACATCGTTTGCAGGGGGTAAGTCGTAATCGTCAGCGTTCAGAGGGACTGGATGCCCCGGACCAGGTATACGTTTGAGGGCAATTCCAAGTTGTCGAGCATCTTCGAGGAATCGGTCGCTTGAGCCGGAGTGACGATGCTCCAACCGAGAGCGCATCCATCGTTGCATTACCTTCAAATTCTCTGCCATTAAAGCCAACAACTCCGATTTACGTTCATCGTATTCATTGTTTTGAGGCATTAATCGAAGAGCGATACGCAGCATTCTGTCGACCCTTGTGTCGCGCGGAGATACGCCAACATGTTTGGCAAGACCACGTCGAACATTTGGCAGAGCATCTTCACCATTCAGTTCCACATCATCGGCGTAGTTATCAAGATTCAGAGCACGAAGGAAGAGGACGAGATTTTCGTATACTGTTGGCGATGCAGCGATTGGGTTGGGTTCAATAGTTTTCTTTTGACGGTCAGGGGCTTCTTGATTGGACGCTTTTGGAGTCGTTGTTTCAACAGGTTCTGCTTCGGATTGAATTGGTTTCTTGGGCGAGACCTTGTCCCTACTTTGGGCAACATGGAGAACCTCTTCGATCTTTTCTGTATTGTCGAAATCGTTTGCTTTTTCATCGATGTTTTCTGTAGTAGGTTCAGAAAGCGGCTCCACGCTCAACTCCTCATCTTCGATTTCGGAAGTATCGTCTTCCATGGCCTCGAGTATTGCTTCGTAAGCATCACCTAGAGCGTCTTTTGGAACCATTGTTTGTCGAGCAGTGTGCTCAGGAACAGGGACGAGAGTTTGGCGTGTTGGTTGCGGCATCCATGCTTCAAAAACGAATTTTTCGTCTTCGCTTTTGCGAGTGGCGAGATGCTGAGCGAACGATGACACACGACTGAAAACCGAACTCAGTTGAGTGGGGTCTCGTAATTGCTGTTGAACTTCCAATGCAAGTGCGATGTCCCGGTGCCATGGGAGGTGGATTAAGCGACGAATTTGAGTCGAATACGATTCTACAGATACCCTGAAAGCATTCAATTTTTGAGCGACTCCAACCGGATTATTTTCAACATCGATCAGCAATTGATGAACATTCCAGCCAGAGGATTGCAAGACTGCTAACTCTTGCTGCGTTCGCCGCACTAATCGTTGATGTATCTCTCCGGCAACAATAGAACCGCCTACTTTTGATGCAGAACTCGAAGTACCAAATTGCCGAACATGACCGATTTCTCTCTCGAATTCCGCAAGTGTAAAACTTGATGTGGCAACAGAATCTTGTGCCTTACCTTCAGTGACAAGTTGCCTCCAGTCTTGTTCCAACATTCTTCGGTGTCGTGCCCCACGTCGGCCCATTTTTTCGATGAGCAGGCTTGTATCTTCAAGCACCTCAAGATCTACATCCATCTCTTTGAGCAAGGCAATACGCCCATCAATTTCCTCTTTTGCTTCAAATGAAGTGTCGATACTTGCTAATTTTTCGATGCTTTCGAAACGAAGATCGAACCGGTGCTGGTTCTTTTTCAATTGTTGAAGAGCACTTCTTGGGTCTCTTTGAATCTCGTCACTCCAATCCCCCATCGCCAAACCCATTTGCTCATATTTTTCCATAAACATGAGTGCTTCCAATTCGGTTTGCTTCCATTTTTGGTCCAGATGGTCGACATGGTCGATAAACTGCTCAGTCTGCTCGAGTACACCAGCGTATTCCGCACCGGTTGCACTTTCATCTTGCCAAACTTTGGTGATCATCTTCCAACGGCTCAGAGCTTGCAGGTGGAGTTCGAGCGCAGTCTCGATTTCTGGTAGGTTGGTTTCCCACTCGAGCAATTCAGCAGGCCGGACACTATCGCCGTGAGGAAATACAATACCCCTTTCCCGCCATTCATTGAGTAAGTCGTTCAAACGAGCAAGACGCTGATGCAGGTTGTCAGCAATCGCATCCATCTGCAATCGGAAATTGCGCAATTCGGGATGGGAGTTTTCGCTTAGCAAGTCCTTTCTACGCGCTTCATGATGTTCCGCAAGGCTCGAGTCAAAAACCCCGATTTGTTCTAAAATTAACAACCGCAATTCTTCATGCACATCGTGAAATTCATGCAATTGAGTGATCCAATCCAATCCTTCGATAATTGGCATGTTCTCAACTCTGCCCACATTGAATCCAGCATCCGTAAGCATTGCAGCAGCGTTTGAAATCGCCGTTCTTTGGCGCTTTTCATCCTCTTCCAACACGCTCAATGCTCTATGTATTTCTTCTGTTTCACTCGGTTCGGACAACAACGGCGTGAGTATTCGTGCTGATGGAAGTGATGAGGCATCTAAGGCATCAAACCTCGCCAGATATGCGGCATAATCCTCTTCCATTTCAGCATCTCTCCAAGCGAGGATACCTCTGTTAAGTTCCAACTCCCATGGACGCCATTCCTTTGCCCATGCGTTGTATTCTTCAAGGACTCTCTCTGCATTCATTGGGTCCCGAAGTTCTTGTTCCCAAACATCACTTTGTTCGATGGAGCGGAGATTTACAGATTCGCCAAGGTAGCCTGTTCTTTCAAGCAGTTCTTGTGCTAGGTCTACGGCAAAATCAACGTATACAATCCGTTCGCTTGCAAGTTGTTCATCTTCTTCAAGATATGATTCGATAGAATCCACAACCCATCCTTCAAGGCTCAAATCTTGGATACGTTGAGCGTACCATGGGCCGCTAAATTCGTCATCAACATCGTCCATGACTTCGACCCCAACACTCCAAGAACTACGAGAGCCTTTGAATGTGAGCAAAGAATCAAGCACAATCGGCACCTTTTGCATTCGAATCACGCTTTGCCAAGCAAGTTATCGACTCATCCGGATAATTTTGAGAGGTGCTCAAATCCTCCCCTTGAGGTGTAATTCCTCCGCAGACCATAAAGGGGCAAAGGGCGGGTGAAGCCCAATGGACCCCATAACTGCAGCATTTGGCCTCGCTTGTATTGGTGCCGGTGGAGGGGCAGGGTTTTGGTTGAAGAAGGCTGAAAGCCGCCTCAACACCCTTGCTGATTCTTCAATTGTTCTCCAAGAAGCCCAAGCCGCTCATTTTTCTCATCTTAACGCCGAGGTAGGTTCTCTCCGTGGCCAGTTATCGCAGATGACGGATTTGATTCAAGCATTACGTGCCACCCATCCAGAAATCGATGGAGCACTCCTCGTTCACGCAGTTCTACACCAGTATGAATCTCAATCTGAATTTGACTTCGAAGCGACTCATGAAGAAGCGCTAGCGGCTTTGGAAACTTTGATTTCACCCATTTCTCCTGAGGCTGCAGTTGGAGGAGAAGGCCTTCTTTCCTCCACCACTGAAAGCCTTCTTTCCCGCCTTCTTGATGTGTTTTCTGTCCGCAATATTTCCGCAGAAGATCTTGGCCTGAGCCCCGTTGCAGCACATCGTTTTGGACACGCCTGCCTTCATCTCCGCCGGTACGACTGGGCAGAATCATGCTTTGGAATTGCTTACAGATCGTCCCCAGGAAACGGAAATATCCTCGAAGCACTCGAGCATATCGCCCTTTTACGCGGCGATGAAGAACTCCGCCGTCATTGGCTTGAAGCCCGAATGACGGTATCTCCAGACCAACCCGACTTGCTTCGTGCACACGCCCATCTACTTGCCAAAATTGGAGATCCAGGTGCTGAGCGAGATGTTCGCCGGCTCGAAGCATTGGGTGTTGAGACTGCTGCAGATCGCTCCCTTCTTTCAGGCCTACGAGCACGTGCAGGTTCGCGCTCTGAAGCGCTGGAGTCTATCGAATTGGCTTTAGCAGAAAATCCGAACTGTTCAGATGATTGGTGCAGTTACGCCCAACTTTTGTGCGATGACGGCGAACTCGGAAAGGCCCAACAAGCGGTTGAACGATGCTTGGAACTCGATCGACAGAACGGCGATGCTTGGGGATTGCTGGCACAACTTCTTGCACCGATGGCAAACAAACTTGAGGATGCTTTGAAGGCGGCTGTACACGCTGTGGCATTATCTGCGGGCGGCACCAAACTGATTTTCCTTAAGTCTGACTTGTTGTTGGCCAGTGGAAAGGTTACTGAATCTGAGGAAGCGTTAGACCGCGCTTTGCTTGAGTCGCCTGATAATGCAGAACTTCGTGCCCGAATGGCAAGTCGAAAACTCATGAATGGACACATTGATGCTGCTCAGAAACTCCTTGATGAAACCCCACTGGGCATCGACCACTCCCTTCTTCATGTTATTGAAGGGCGACTCCATTTAGCCCGTGCAGATCGGCAAAGAGACGGCACAGGTCAAACGGACCGTGCTTTACTTTCCGAGGCTATTACAGCTTTCAACGACGCTCTTCGTCTTGACCGCGAGTCCGGAGTTGCTTGGTTGGGACTTGCTCGAACAAAGCGTTTGATATCAGATTACGAAGGTGCGCAAGAAGACATTGCGCGAGCGCTTCGATTGCTACCGAGTGAGGACCCTTCTGCTGCATCCGAAGCTGCTTTATTGGCTCTTGACCTACGAGACCTTTCTGCAGCGAGTAAACACATCGAGGCTGCTGCAATTCATGGAAATTCCGCAACGGTTCATTACGTCCGAGGTAATATTGCTACGCAGAATGGGTCGTTGGATAAGGCCCTCATGCACTATGATGAAGCACTCACTTCAGACCCTTCCCACATTCGTGCTCGAATGAACCGCAGCGGGATACTGTTGGCACTCAATGAAGGTCGAAAAGTTCTCGACGATTGTGAAATACTTCTTGATCTTGCCCCATCACTCGTTTTAGCCCGATTCCGCAGGGCAGAAGGATTCATGCATCTGTCCGAATGGGAAAATGCTCGAGATGACCTGAAAATGGTTCTCGAATCATCCCCTCACCACTATCAAGCCTTGACAAAACTCGGTGCATGCTACCTTTCTCTAAAGCGACCAGAACGTGCTGAAGGGCCGTTAAACGAAGCAATCCGCCTCAACCCCAACCACGCTCCTGCTTGGCATCAGCGAGGTTTGTTGTACCTTGATCTCAAAGAACCAGATGCAGCATTCGATGACTTCCAAGCAGCCATTCGATGTGATGGCAATCACCTTGATTCGCGCCTTCACATCGCTGGGGCTCTCCACCATCAGGAACGTCATGCTGAAGCGGCTGCAGCATGGAGGGCAGTCCTTGCTATTGACCCAGACAGCCGAGTTGCACGAACAAGGCTTGAGCACTGCGAAATCAACCTTGCATGAGGCACAAAGTCATTATATTAGGCAAACAGAGAGATTTCTATGCAGGGACAAGAACCCCGAGACCAATCTCCTCCACAACAGCAAGTCATAGCCAGTGTTTGGGATTCGCAACAGCCTCAACAGCAGCAGTACCAGCAGCCGTTTCAACAACAGTACCAGCAGCCGTTTCCTCAACAAGGGATTCCAATGGGCGGATTCTACCCAAAAACAAGTGCATCCACAGCACTCGGGTTGTCAATCGCAGGGCTGGCTTTAGGGCTACTTTGTTTTCCGTTGTGTGGTGTTCTTGCAATACCCGGGGTGTTCATGGCCCGCTCATCCGCCGCTGTCACCGGTTCAATGCCCGGCCATCCGGATGCGAACACAGCCAAAATAGCAGAAATTCTTGGTTGGATAACACTCGGACTTATGCTGCTGGCATTCATGGCATTCGTGGCACTCATAATGCTTGATGAGAGCGCAGCACTTTAACGAAAGAGGCAATCAAGATGCAACCAGGGCAACAACAGCGACAGATGCAACCCTCGGGCGTAGCATCGAAATACGGGGACGGCCCCCAAGTTTGGGCTCAAGTTCCAAATCAAATCCCCATACAACAAGGCATGTCAATGGGGGGATATTACCCACCTACCCAAGCCGTTTTGGCTTTGGTGCTGTCCATTTTAGGGGTAGTAGCCTGTTCAATTTGTACTGCGATCCCAGGCCTAATTTTAGCGAACAGCGCACTGAAAGTTACCGATTCAATGCCCGGTCACCCAGATGCAGGTATGGCAAAGGCAGCTCAAGTCGTGGGATGGATTGTCATCGGCCTAACGCTGCTTGGAATCATTGGCTACGCGCTGTTGTTCGGTGTCCTCATTGCTGCCGAAAGCGGAAGCATGTGAATCTAGCCGAGCAGATAGTTTGAATCCGCACCGGCAATACGCTTCTCTTCAAACAGAGCAACAACCGTTACAGTACATTCGCCTTCACAAATACTGATTCCATTTTCTTGAAGAGAAATTACTTCATCTGCACCCCAAACACCATCGCCGTTTTCAAGAACAGTGCATGGAGCGATTTGAATCATTGATTCGTCTGTGAGCGCCGGTATACTGGAATTCCCGAGTGGAGCCGCGAGCAGTGAGATGTGGCGCGGTGCACCATCCGAATTGTAATAATTGAGGAATTGAACTTTGAACATGACTCCACGATCTTCTAGGAGGTACACCTCGGAGTCAGGAATAATGCGATGGACCGAAAAATCGTAAGAATACCACTCTAAACGTTCCTCGTCATCTTCGTCGAGAACATATCCTTCATTTGCCTTTATTTGACTAAAATCACCTTCAACAGCAAGACCTTTTCGACCTTCGCCAAGGAAGATATCTGTTTGCAGGAAACTCAGACTGAACGAACTTTCATTGGAAACTGACATCGTGTGAAGGTCGAGGTATTGCGTCTCTTCACCGTTGGTGTCGATGTTAATTGTGAATGTTTTACCATCCGCATTCAATTTTGATAGCACGGTTCCGTTGTCTTGTGCCACCGAACTCATTCCTCCAACCATGCAGGGGTATGTGTTTTCTTCAACGTTTAATTCCAATTGAACAGAGTTCCAGCTTAGGTTCTCACCGCCTTTCGCAAAACTCAAATCGAGAAGCACATCTTCGGTTGATTCAGTGGACGTCCCTGTACTGACAGTGAGAGTGTTTTGTGTTCCCAGTGTGTTTTCATAGTTCACAATATTCAGGTAATAGCCGGTGGAAACGATGGACACCATGAACAGAGCCATCAGTGTGATGCGTCGGTCAATGCGAGGCATGGTGAGCGACTCTGCCGGAACTACTTGAATACAGGCAATGGTGAGATATTGATGTGGGAGAGTTCTTACCTATCCGCTTCATAAATCCTCCATGGGCGTTCAGAAACACCTCATCCCAATTGTTCTGTTGCTTTTTTTTCTCCTTGTGGCAAGAGAGATTTACCCGTATGTAGAACCCTTCAACAGTGAGGTTGAAGATGGATTTGTCATTGAAAAAATAGATTCAGGATACGGTGGGCCAACCTGTTTGGAATGGGCGGACAATACATCGTTGCTCATGTGCGATCGTGATTCAGGGCAGATTCTGCTGCTTGATGCCGAGGCTGGTTTCAAGTCAACCACGCTGCTTTCAGGCCTCAATCACCCGCACGATGTTCATTTGACAATGGACCATCTTTTCGTTTCCGAGGAAGGAAAACTCTCTCGTTACAACCGCTCGAACTTCTCTTTTTCCGACCCAGTGGTTCTGATCGACGGTATTCCGTCGGGTAACCACCAGACCAACGCCATCAATTCGTTTCCAAACGGGACATTGATTTGGCACAGTGGATCGACATGCAATGTTTGTGAACAGAGCGATGAACGGAATGCTGCATTGCTTTGGGTAGATCCTGTAAGCGGTGAACATGGCGTTTTAGCATCTGGAGTTCGCAATTCTTTTGACGGTGTTTGGGTTCCTGGCATGGGCTATCTCTTCTCTGATAATGGCCGAGATTGGGACGGAGACCATCCTGACGAAGAAGTCAATTTACTGGTGGAGGGTGAAGCCTATGGTTGGCCTGACGATGACCCAGACAACCCGATTCCACCGGGAACACTAGGTCCAGTTGCACGATGGACGCCACATACATCGCTGAACGGACTCGCTCTTCGTCCAAACAGCTCATCATTACCCGGCCTTTTACCCGGTGAGGGCTTTACGGTGTACGCCACCGTATACGGCTCTTGGAACACTCTTTTACCTCAAGGTCACGAAGTGGTCCGTATTGATTTCACCCCGAATCAATCCAATGCCTCCTTACCAAGTGAACAATGGAACAGCACGGTTACTCGGTTTGCAACTGATCTTGGTACGCCTTTGCCTGTGGTTTTTGGACCGGACGGGGACCTCTATTACGCGACTTTTGGTGGCGGAGGAACGCTGTATCGTATCACAGCGAATTAAGCCATTCATTCAGCCGTCGAACACCTTCATGAATGTCTTCGGTAGAGGTCGCATAGGAAACCCGAACAAATCCTTCTCCGCCTTCAATGAGCGACCCCGGAATGAGCTGGACGTTCGCTTCTTCAAGTGCTCGAGTAGCAAATTCGAGGTCGTCCATTCCTGTACCCGTTATGTCACAGAATGCGTAAAACGCCCCTTCTGGTTTTGGAACAACGACGCCAGGGAGTTCGGAGAGGAGAGAATGCATCAACCCCCGTCGTTCTTTGAACGAAGCAGCCATCATTGCCGTTTCAGTTTCAAGACTTAGAGCTACTGTAGCCGCAGGCATCATGAATGTAGCAACGTGGGTTGCGGCGCTGACGTTGATTTTTTTGACACCGTCCATAACCCGCTTTGGCCCAGTAATCCATCCAAGCCGCCACCCAGTCATAGCCCACCCTTTCGACCATCCGCCAATCGTGATGGTACGTTCAGCACCGCCTTCGAGTGAAGCCGGAGATGTGTATGGGTAATCAGTCCACACCAATGTGGCGTAAATCATGTCGTCAAGAATCCATAAATCATGCTTGATGGCAAAATCAACGATGCGTTGTATTTCTTCAGGATTGTAAACAGCACCAGTAGGGTTGTTCGGGGAGTTCAGCAATATCGCTTTGGTTTTCGAACTCACTGCTGCTTCTAAAGCATCGAAATCAGGGTGGTAATTATCTCGCTTAACAGGAACATGAACCGGTACGCAATCGAGCAACTTGAGCATTCCATCGTAGGACGGCCATGCAGGAGACAACAGCAACACTTCATCTCCAGCATCGAGTGTCGCCATGAGGCTGTACAGGACCGCTTGCTTACAGCCGGGCGTAACAAGCACATCGTCTGGTACGGCAGCAATGTCATGTTTTGTCAGGTGCTTGGCCACTGCTTCGCATAATTCGACTGAGCCTTGAGTTCGAGTGTAGGCCGTTTCTCCACGGTCTAATGCGGCTTTGACCTCATCGACAACCGGCTTTGGAGTATCAAAGTCCGGTTGACCAACAGTGAATCGAATGACTTCAGGGCCGGGAGGTGCTAAAAAAGCGGCAAACCCAATTCCCACATGCTCTAATGAACGATTTATCTCTGGCATAGACCCATCCCCACCCAATAGACAGCGTCTATGTGATAAGAGAAACGAAACGCTCCTTGAATATCAAGACTGCGCGTAAAAAACACTTGAGGTCATGTTTAGAAGAGCACAGGCTGGGATTTGAACCCAGGTAAGAGGATTTGCAATCCCCGACGTAGCCGCTCCGACACCCGTGCAGTGTTTCCCCGATTGAGCAGTTCTATTTCAACGCGACCGAGTCCGAATCCACAATTTTCATAGTAGGGTTTGTCATTTTCTCGGTTACGGTTTAACCGGCAAACCAGTTATACGGTCGGGCGAGGCTCGCAAATCATGAGCCTTGAATCGCCCCCTTCATCACGGGAATCTGATTCGAATCAACGGCCAGCGTCAATTGTTTTGAACAACCCCACTGCTCCGGGAGAATTCTTGCATGGAGAAACCAGTGTTCTCCCCTCACAACCTCTCCTTGTCCCTTCACTTGTGAAACAACCGGATTCTTTGGGTAAATCGATTTTTATGTTCATGCTCGGAGTTTTCCTGCCCATTGCGCTTCTAATTTTGATTCAAGTCATTGGCATTAGCATGGAGGATTCCCAGCGCGAAAGGGAAGAGCAGGAGTATGAGGAATACGTGGAAGACGGGCAACAATTTCCAGACCCATACGAAATGACATTTGTACGTAATGAGACTGGAGAATATTCGACAACGATTGATTTACCTGATACGCACGAACTCTCGCAGTGTTACATTGATTTGAATGGAGAGCCAGGAAACAGGTATTCTCTTGAACCCATCTTCAATGAATACTCTCCAGAATCGATTATGTGCAGTACCTCGAACCCCGCATCTTATGATCGAACGGGTGGAGAGTTACTTGTTTGGCAACTTCTTCAAGACGCCACTGTGGCTGGCGAGCAAACGAGTCTTCTCAGCGCCGAGTACAGTTTTCAGGACAAGAACCTCTCACTGTTGTTCGATAACAATTTTTCTGAAAACCTCACACTTGATGCCTTTTTCTTGAACGACGAAGGCCAGTACGCGAAACTTTCCACTCAAGGCGTAACGTTGGATGGCCTAAATTACACATTTGACATTCAAACGAATTCGACTGAAGAATTCTACATGGAAATGAGTCTGAATGAGTCAAGTTATTTTTTCTCTGCTGAAGCATGCGACTCTTGTCCCGATGAGGTGTTTGCGTTTCTTGATCGGACTCAGTTCTACCGAACTGAGAAATGGGTTGTCATTGGGGCGTACGATGCCGAATTCAACCGGCTTTCGTTTGAACCGTTGCCGATGGTTGATGGCTCTGATTTTCCTAATCAATTGGAATTCGACATCGGTATTGACTGGGCTCCAATTTCTATCGACAACGACACGGTTTGGACGGAATCATATACATACGGGTATGACTCAGCCATTGAGTTGACTTCTTCGGCCAATGGAACATATTCGACTCAGATTTTGATTTCAAGCGATTCTGGCCCATGGAGTGTATTGGAATGTCAAGTTGATTCGTATGACTGGCCAGTATACTACGGCCGAGACCAACGTTATCCAATTTATTGTATTGACGACGACCCCGATGAGGGTTATGACGCCCTAATCTATCAAGAATCGGATTTTGAAATTGATGAACATATCTCTCTTGAACACCAATCATGGAATCCGGAGACACGTGAATTCCATGTTGAATTTAATCGAACTCTTCATGTCCGAACCGACGATTTTTCTGCCATTGAACTCTCTTCAGCACCGTTCACAGAACGCCCGGATTCTGTTGGCGAGCGTACGAATTTCACTGTAACCTTCGAAGAGTCAGATGGTGGTGGAGAATGGGTACGTTTCCAAATGGATTTTGAAATCGTCAACAGCACACCTCTTCGAGCCGGCGGGCATAGTTTTTCTTGGTTGGTGTGTGATGATTGCGACGGTAATCTCAGCGAACCGATTTACGATGGAATCTCAACTCAAACAGAAGCTATAGGTGGTTATAATTTATCGAATCAAACCATGTGGCTTCAGCCCTTAGGTCCAACCCCGCCCACTGTTGAAATGGCGGTAAATCTGATGCCAGAATCATCTCCGCTAAACAGTGGCTACTTCGATTATGAAGTGTATCTTTACGGTGATGAGTACATAGAGTATCAACAAGAATATTACTATGATGATTACTACGAAGATTACTCAAATCCAGTTGACGACTTCTACACCTTCGCATTCATAGCGTATCCGATTTCCTACATTGGGGCGATTATTTACTCCTTTGTGCGCGGAAACAAAGCCTTCGGCAAGGGGCTAATCGCGTCTGGAATTATTGGTTTGGCATTGGTGGGAATCCTTGTCGTGTCCGTGGTTTTGTACTTCTTTTAATGTTGAATGCCACTTATCCTTTGAGATATTTCTTAAGACTCGCCCCCGACCGATTCTCATGGAGCAGCAGGCCCACATTTCCCTTCCTCATTCATTACCAACATCTGCCTATTACGACTGTCGATTTTCAGTTCTTCGAGCACCGCTTGGTTTTCAGCGAGGTGCTGAATTACTGGAGGATGACGATCAGGCCATTCATGCCTGGGTTGATGATGAGGGGCAAGTTGTTTCGGTAGGGAGGGCGCACCTCATCGCTCCAGAAAGCGATGGTTCTGCGGCAGACCATGCCGGGCCAGGCGCAACGCAATGTCCCAGTTTTGGTCCGTTAACCGATCCTGATAACCGACCGGCTATACAAATACGACAGATGGGCACGCGCCTTGAAGATCGTCGAAAAGGCCATGCTGCTCGGGTATTGCAATCTTTGGAACAAGCTGCGGTAGCTCATTTCGGAGCGAAGGTAGGGCTTCTTCAAGCCCGTGAAATTGCAATTCCTTTTTACCAGTCACAAGGCTGGATTCTGGTTGATGAACCATACTCTATTGCCGGAATTGGACCGCATAGGTCTATGATGAAGCATTTCTAAACATGAATCGTTCATATACCGTCAGAAAACTGTCATCTTACGGAATATGCATGGCGGGGTTCAAACCCTCCAAAAAGAAAACAAACCTACTGCGTTGTTTTTTTGCCAGAAATTATGATTTTGTTGAAAAACGACGCTAAAACCGAGGAGATACGATGAAACTTCAGCAAATCAACAAGAAACAACCTTATTATGGAACCGGGAACAAGGAAATTGCAATGCCCCCGGAGCAGACCATGCAAAAAGCGAAGAATGAAAAATTTCTGAAAGCGTTGCAAACCCTCGCAGAAAGAGATCCAGAAGGATTTTCAAATGTAGCTCCAGAATTGATTAAACGCAGTGTCTGGAACTGGAGAGGGGCCGATCCATTCTTTGCTGAACGCCTTTCGAATTGGATTGATACTGCACATAAATGGAGCGAGTTCAAAGAAATATTGCCGAAAGAAGCCCATTTGCCACGTAGAAAAGCTGTTGAGCAGATTTCTTATGACGCCTTACCGAAACAATACAGTGGTTTTCTTCATCATCTCACCGAGAGGTTCGAAGGAGATTACACTCGCTGGGATGCGTCCAAAAGAGATCAATTCACTATTTTGGGAATGCTTGCCCTTGAAGGTAAAGAAGGCGTTCGTCAAGGCCGCCTAATTCATCATCTTGGGCTGGACAGTTCGGTGAGTGCGGGTCTCCCTGGTTCGAATGCCATCCGTGCTGCTAAAATCGCATTAAGCCGCTCTGCAAAACCATTGCATCTTTGGGCGCCAGCATCTGGAAATGGAAGTGAAAGGCTGCATGCTTTTGCTGATGCAAACCTTGCTGACCTCGTCGCTCGTTTTGTCTTGAATCAGCAGGCAGCAATCCTCCTGCCACCAGCTTATACCCTTGAGGGGTAAACGGCACATTGCGTCGCGCCTTTCATATAGGGTCGGTATGTTCCAGTATGTAGAGGGAACGTTGGGTTCCCTAGAACCAACCCGTGAAAAACGATGCATTTGGAGGAACAATACAAGGACAGTAACAAGAGTGAAATATGCATGACTCAGAAGCAGTCATTGCCCATCAACACCCCCGTGGTTGTTGTTGAAAAACCTCTTGTAAAAACCTTGAAATCAACCACAAGCCAGTGCGCAGCATCGTTTGAATCCCAAAAAGCCACTCCCATCATGTGGGCTGGGCTTTTGGAAAGAGAGAACAGCGGGTTCTCTGTGTAACAACAACCAAAAAAAATAGGAAGTGAAAAAACATGAATAAGAAAATAATGAGCGTTTTGATTGCATTATTCCTCGCACTCTCTGCAGTTTCTGCAGTGAGCGGTGACGGATCTGACCCACTCGACCCATCCGATGGTGGCGCCGATTGGGACGGTGATGGTCTCACCAACTCCGAGGAACAAAATCAAGGCACAAATATGAACAATGCAGACAGCGATGGCGACGGTCTCCCAGATGGCTGGGAAGTCTCGAACGGCCTCAACCCTACCAACGGTGGCGACGGAAATGCAGACCCTGATGGCGATGGTTTAACCAACGCCCAAGAGTACGCATCGGGTACCAACCCGAACAACGCAGACACTGACGGTGACGGTAAGGCTGACAACGTAGACTCGTTCCCTAACGACCCAAACGACGGTGAATATTCCGACTCCGATGGCGACGGCATTCCTGATGCTTACGATCCTGACTTTTCTGAGTCAGGCGCAGGCAGCGGCAATGGTGAAACCGAAGGCGGTGGCGAATCTGAAGCTGGAACTCCGACCCCTGGTCAAGGACAAGGTCAAGGACAAGGTCAAGGACAAGGTCAAGGACAAGGTCAAGGACAAGGTCAAGGACAAGGTCAAGGACAAGGTCAAGGACAAGGTCAAGGACAAGGTCAAGGACAAGGTCAAGGACAAGGTCAGGGACAAGGTCAAGGACAAGGTCAAGGACAAGGTCAAGGACAAGGTCAAGGACAAGGTCAGGGACAAGGTCAAGGACAAGGTCAAGGACAAG
>Ga0206682_10000314_pt1 | contig 52443 bp, 35 predicted proteins | sample M240m12015metaG_FD_155444 | JGI IMG/M metagenome (GOLD analysis project Ga0206682, IMG submission 155444) | Ammonia-oxidizing marine archaeal communities from Monterey Bay, California, United States - M2 40m 12015 | ecosystem: Environmental > Aquatic > Marine > Intertidal zone | place: USA... | reverse complement strand
ATAAGGATAATGAGTTGTATGTTTCCTATGATCAGGATAAGAATATAAAGTTACATCCTATTAATGGAGTTGTGGTTAATTACGATGGGAAGAGTTTGGGTATAACGGGAGATGATTTAACGTACGATGATGGTGCTAATACTTATTTTGTGAGTGATAGTAAGTTATCGTTGAAGGAGAATAGTGGGGATAAGGAGTTGGAGATAACGGATACTAAGTCATATTTGAGTTATGATGCTAATACGAGTATAAGTTATGAGAGTAATAAGTTAACAACGACTTATGGTAATAAGGTTTTTGAGTTGTCATCGGATATGCAGATTAGTTATAGTGATCCTGATAATCAGTTGTCGATAGATCCAACGGGGATGAGTTTAGATAGGGGAGGAAAGACAGTAAGTTTGGAGCCATCGTCAACGGTTAGTGATATGAATATGGAGATTAGTTTATCGTCGAGTGATTACTTGCGAATAACTGATGGGTTGTTGGAGTATAGTGAGGGAAGTAATGAGATTAAGTTGGGTAGGGAGGCGTTGTATTATAGTGATGGTACACGAGTAATAGATTTATCAAAGGATGATTTAAGTTTAAGTGAGGGAGATAATAAGGTTTATTTATCACCAACAGAGTTTGGTTTAGAGTACGCAGGGAGCAATGGGGTTAATCATTTAAGGATAAACAAGTCTGATAAGTCTCTGGACTTTAAGTATGATGATCAGTTAGCAACGTTTGATAAGACAAATGGTTTGATGTTGAATACTTCGGGTAAGTTACTGACCTATAAGGATAATGAGTTGTATGTTTCCTATGATCAGGATAAGAATATAAAGTTACATCCTATTAATGGAGTTGTGGTTAATTACGATGGGAAGAGTTTGGGTATAACGGGAGATGATTTAACGTACGATGATGGTGCTAATACTTATTTTGTGAGTGATAGTAAGTTATCGTTGAAGGAGAATAGTGGGGATAAGGAGTTGGAGATAACGGATACTAAGTCATATTTGAGTTATGATGCTAATACGAGTATAAGTTATGAGAGTAATAAGTTAACAACGACTTATGGTAATAAGGTTTTTGAGTTGTCATCGGATATGCAGATTAGTTATAGTGATCCTGATAATCAGTTGTCGATAGATCCAACGGGGATGAGTTTAGATAGGGGAGGAAAGACAGTAAGTTTGGAGCCATCGTCAACGGTTAGTGATATGAATATGGAGATTAGTTTATCGTCGAGTGATTACTTGCGAATAACTGATGGGTTGTTGGAGTATAGTGAGGGAAGTAATGAGATTAAGTTGGGTAGGGAGGCGTTGTATTATAGTGATGGTACACGAGTAATAGATTTATCAAAGGATGATTTAAGTTTAAGTGAGGGAGATAATACATTAACACTAGGATCAACATATTTTGGGGTAACAATAGGATCTGACAAGCATCTATTAGTAGATAAAGCTTCATTAAAAGTAGATTTCAAGTACGATGATATTACAGCATCATTTAGTAGTGGAGAATCACTTAGTTTTAGCGATGGGCAGAGAGCTTTTTCATTAGGATCCACAGGTTTGTCAGTTGTTGATGGAGATAAGAGTATGTCTGTTTTAAATGAAAATGGAAGTCCTGCTTTAGAACTAATAAGTTCAAACGACAGGTTTTTTGTAAATAAAAATGGCTTTTCGGTTAATTACGATAATAAAAAATTTGCTATAAATAGTCAAGAATATCTTCACATTGATTTTGATTCATCGACATATATTAAGGCAGATAATACAGGAGCAACTTTTAATAAAGATGGAAATGAGTTTATTATTGGAGGAAGTACTAATTTCTTAGAGCTTAGAAATAGTTCTCAAAGTTTAGCATTTACACAAGATCAAAAATTAACTTATAGCGAGGGTTCTTATATTGCAAGTTTATCCAAAGACCTAAAAGTTGAATTAAGTGATGGAACAAGAACCTTAAAATTATTTGATGACAACCATGTTTTAAAATATATTCAAGGTAATTATGAATTTGGATTAAGAGGAGGCTCGGGGAACAAACCTGGGATTGATTTATCAGTAGATGGGAACACAATTTTTGTTGAAGGAACAAGAAGTACAGATGTTACAGTTGGTTTGGTATCTCAAGAATTTGGATCTGTTTCAGTAACATGTGATAAGAATAAAAATATTGATGGTGCATTTTCTTACAATGGAGAAGATTATTTCTTACAGGCAGGTAGTCAAGGATTATCCTTTGGAGATCCAAACGATGAATCTCAAAATGCACAAGCAGAACTATTAGATGGTGCTACACCAACACCTGAAATGAATGGCCCTCAATACATTGGAGATAAAATTACAGATGGTACGAATGGAAGAGTATCGGGACTTGTACAAGTTTACTACAATAGTGCTCAAGAGCATTTTATTGGTAATGCTGCAGTAGCGTCAACAATGCCACCATGTGTTGATGCAGGACTAGCTATTGAAGTCACACCTAGCTATTTTAAATTTGATCTAGGAACAGAAAATGATATGATACAAATCTATCCAACATGTTCTGGTTTTGGAGGTGGAGGATGGCTAGGTTTAACACCAACTGAGTTTAATGTGGGAGTGTTTGTTGCTTGGAGAGCAGAAGCATCTGTTAGAATAGGAGGAAGTGGTTGTGGATGCAGAGTGTGGGGACTTGCAGAAGCAGAATTGGGTGTTAGAGCAAGTGGTGAGTATAAACCTGAATTTTTAATTAAAAGAGCTGGGGTTTGGGTTAGAGTTTATGTTGGTTTAGGAGTAGATTATTGGTGTCCTATTGGTGGAAGCTTAACTATAGCTGAAGCTGAAATATCTGGAGAATTGGATCTTTATTTTGAAGATAAAACAAGAGTTGAAGGTAAATTAGCTGGATATATTAATATATTGGATTTAATAAAAGCAGACTTTGACATGCAATTTAATACTAGTTTTTAAATGAGATTTTCATTTTACATATTATTATTTTTATTTCCAATTTTTATAAATGGGCAAGTTGATAGTATTTTTAAGTCAAATGATTCTAGCAGTAATTTAACTCAACAAACTAGTAAACCGTTAAAAAGTAAAATGATTTACTCAACTTCATTAATTGATAGTTTTACAAATATTAATAATGAAAAATCAGCGGAACTATTTGTATCTAATAATTTTGACAATGACCAAGGCCTGGTAATTAAATGGATTACAAATTCAATATATAGAGAAGATGGTTTTGACTTATACAGACGAGAAGAAGGTACAGACTGGGTGAAATTAAATTCTATTCCAATTAACCTTACTCGTAAATCTGGCAAGGATGAAAATTTAGATTCCGAACAGCAAGGATTATACGATTTCACACTTCAGAGTAGTTATAATGATTTTCAATCTAGTTTGCCAAGAGTATTTGTTTTAATAAAATCTATATATAGTAATTACATGGCAAATCTTATTGGAATAATATACTATGATAAAATTGCTAGAGAAGGACTTTCTTATCAATATAAATTAGTTGGTGCTGGTTCAAATTTTGAATTAGCAATTTCTAAAAAACATACCTGTTCTAGTTATACTAAATCTCCTCCTCCAGACTCAATTAAAATTGAAAGATTCAAGAAAAGATGTGATATAAGTTGGAAACCAGAAATTTTTAGATACTATGGGGTAGATGTTTATAGAAAAACCAATGATAGTACTTTTAGAAAAATAACAAAAACACCAAGAGCAATTCAAAAAAGTAAAGATAGAAAGGGAAATATTTCATTTCCTAAGGTTTTTTATATAGATGAAAATATTAATAAGGAATTTAACTACACTTATAAATTCATTGCATTAGATTATTTTGGAAAAGAATCATTTGAATCTGAAGAAATTTTTATAGCTAAAAAAGATTTTGACCCACCATTAAAACCTTTTAATCTAACGCCAGTTAAGCATGATTCTAAAATGACTGTAGATTTAAGTTGGGACTATGTTTTAGAAGAAGATTTACTAGGATTTAATATTTATAGAAGTAATATTTTAGAAGGACCTTATGAAAAAATAAATTTAAAAACAATTCCCAAAACAGTATCTTTTTTTAATGACAGAGTAACTAATACGGGTGATTACTACTACTACTGCTCTTCTTTAGACTTTTCTGGAAATGAATCTTATTCTGGAAAAATATATTTGCAGATTCATGATATGTTACCACCAGATTCACCTAAAAACTTGCAATCTGAAACCGGACCGGGATTTATAAATCTTAGTTGGGATAATAATTTAGAATCTGACTTGAAGGGTTATTTCATACAAAGGTCTTTAAACGATGAAGATAATTCAGACAATCATTTCATAAATATAAATTCTAAACCAATAATAAAAAATTCATTTTCCGAAAAGCTATCAAAAAATATTAGAAATAAGTTTGTTTACAGGGTTATTGCTGTTGACACTTCATTTAATAGAAGTAAGCCATCCATCAATTCCTTAGCTCAAATGCCTGATGTTACTCCTCCAAATCATCCTATAATTAAAAATGTAGAATTTAAAGATGGTATAATTGTTATTTCTTGGATGCCAAATATTGAAAATGATTTAGAAGGGTATAATTTATTTAGAAAATTAAAAAGTGATTCTTCGAGTTTTATAAAGGTTAATTCTCAAACTATTCCTAAAGACATTACAATTTATAGAGATAGGCAAACATCCTCCGAAACTGAATATCTTTACATTCTTAAAGCTATTGATGTAAATGGAAATATATCTGAACCATCAAAACCATTTTTTGGTTATAACCCAATTGAGAAGTTAAATTCAAAAATTATCTTAGCTTCAGAACTAAATCAAAGAAAAAAGAGAGTTCTTTTAAACTGGAATTTAGAAAATAATGAGATTGAAGTTCAAGGCAGTGTTATTTACAGATCTACAGATGAAAATATTCTTAAGCCTTATTCCAAACTGGTTCAGGAAAATTCTTATATTGATGATATAAATCCTGGCTTATATAATTACCAAGTTAGAACCTACACTAACGATGGAATAGTAATAATGTCAGAAGTGATAAAAATTGAACTATTTAAAGCAGAATAAATTCATGATGAATAAATTTATTTACATAATATTTATTTCTTTTTACGCAAATATCGTACTCTGCCAAGTAAGTATAGGAAATTCTTCATTGCCAAATTCAAATGTTATTTTGGATTTAACAAATAGTACTAACAGAGCACTTCTTCTTCCCTCTAAAACTAGTATTTTACCTACTGGGCCACAAGGTATGATGATATTTGATTCAGATGATGATATGATTTTTTATTCAAAAGATGGATCAAATTTAAATGCAATTTCAACTTGGGACTACAACCCATATGTAACTAACAATGTTACTTATAATCTTGGAGGTAAGGTGGGAATAGGAAATTTAAATCCATCTGTAAAACTTACAATTAGTGGAGGTTCTGAAGCAACATTGTCAAATGGTTCATCAGGTTATATGTCTATTGGTTCAAATAGTTCTAATCACTTATTATTTGATAGTTTAGGATTTATGGCGAAGAATCAAGCTAATACTAATCCTGACCAGGTTACTTTAGAACTACAAAAACAAGGGTCAGGATCTATTAATATTAACGGTAATTTATTACAAAAAGGAACAGATTATATTCCACCTGGAACAATAATGATGTGGAAAGGATCAGTTGTTGGGGATCATCCATTGGTTAATGGAGCCCAAAATACTAACTGGTACATATGTAATGGAAATAATTCAACACCAGATTTAAGAGATAGATTTATTGTAGGTGTAGGTTCAGAATATGGAAATGCTAAAGGAATTACTGGTGGTTCAAACACAAATTCCCATTCACATGATGTGAATTTTGATGATTTTACGGTGAATACTGACTCTCATAACCACACATCAAATGCTAACACTAGTCATATTTCTGGTCCTGATCCACCAGGATGTTCAGTTACTAAAGCTTGGAAAAGTCATTCACACAGAAGTAGTTCCACATCGCATGGACATAATGTAAACTTACCAAATCAAACTTCAGGTTCAGGTTCATATGATAATAGACCTCCATATTATTCATTATATTTTATGATTAAAAGATGAGATTTATTATTTTTTATATATTGTTTTTTGTTCAACTAAATTGTTTAATATCTCAAGTAAGTATAGGGAATAGTGATTCAATACCAAATGTTATTTTAAATCTATCTAATAATGATGATAGAGGGCTTCAACTATCTTTTAACAGTTCAATTAATTCAATTCCAGGATTATTATTTTTTAATATAACAGAGAAAAAAGTTGAATTTTCCTTAAATGGTTCTTTAACAAATTTTTCTTCCATATGGAATTATGATATTTCAACTAAAAATATCTACTTTAATGGTACTAATATAGGTATTGGATTATCAACACCAACCCATAAGTTATCCATTTCTAACGGTGATGCTGTAAGTCTATCTAGTAATAATGCATTTCTCTTATTAGGAGATAAAACCTCACAACACCTTGTATTTGATGATGATGAAGTATTATCTAAAACTAACACTAGCTCAGCTGGAACTTTAGAACTTCAAAAATTCGGAGGTGATGTAGATGTCAATGGAAAAATTAAACAAAATAGTTTTGACTTACTTCCAGCTGGTTCAGTTGTGATGTACTCTGGTTCTGTTAGTGGTAATTATCCAATAATTAATGGTGCCCAAAATACTAATTGGCATATATGTAATGGGAATAATTCAACACCAGATTTAAGAAATAAATTCATAGTTGGATCAGGTTCTAGTTATTCATTGAATGATACTGGAGGACAATCATCGTCAACACATACTCATAGTTTTAACCCATCCAATAAATTAACAACAAATTCTCCTAGTCACTCCCATAGTTTTGGTTCAGCTAGTGGAAGTGGTAGAGTTGGAGAATGTATTTATTTTAGTGATGGTCTTGATGGAGCTAATAAATCTCATAGTCATTCTTCTTGGTCTAGTGATTCCCATAGTCACTCTGCAAATTTACCTTCAAAAACATCTACTGGTCCATCTAATACTGAAAATCGTCCTCTTTTCCATTCACTTTTTTATATGATAAAACTTTAAAATGAAAAAATATATTTTTTATTTCGTCTTATTTATAAAAATATCAATTTTTGGTCAAGTTAATATTGGAAGTTCATTGCCAGTTGATGATAGTATTATTCTTGATTTGAAAAACACTTCGAACAGAGTGCTTTTACTTTCACAGCCCACAACTTTACCAACTTCACCTCAAGGATTAGTATTTTATGATAATACAAAAGATTTAATTTTTTATTCAAAAGATGGAGTAAATTTAAATGCATTTTCTGCTTGGAATTATAATAGTACTTTTAAAACTTCATCATTAATTTCAAATGGTAATTTAGGAATTGGAACTAGCTCTCCTTCTGCTAAAGTTACAATTGAAGGTGGCTCTCCATCTTCACTTGCAAGTAATACTGGATATTTATTAATTGGAAATCCTTCTCAAAACCATTTATTAATAGATGATAATGGTATAATGGCGAAAAATGGAAATTCTAATTCTACACTATTTTTACAAAAAGATGGTGGGGATATAAATGTTAATGGTTCTATTAAAACAGATAATCATGACTTAGTTCCAACAGGGACTATTATAATGTGGTATGGAACTATTAGCGGAAATTATCCTATTATAGGTTCTGAAGTAAATACTAATTGGCACGTTTGTAATGGTTCTAATTTAACACCTAATTTAAGTAATAGATTTATTGTGGGTTCAGGACTAAATTATTCTTTAAATGCAACTGGAGGGAGCTCTACACCTTCACATACTCACAAATTAGACCCTCCAAATACATCTACTACTACAGCTGGAAATCATACACATTCAGTAAGTGGACCATCTTCAAGTGATACTTATAGTGGTGCTACATTCTCAAATAGAAAAGGTGTATTTAGTGGCTGTGCGGATGTTTGTAATGGTTATGTAATCTCTAATAAAGACCATACACATTCTGTTTCTTCTTCTGGTAGTCATTCTCATAATCTTGATATTCCATCAACAACATCGGGATTAGGTAGTATAACAAACAATCCAGAATATCATTCCATATACTACATAATAAAGCTATGATTAAATTTTATAGAAATATTATTTTTTGCTTAATTTTAATTACTAAAGTATTTGTAAATGGTCAATTCTATCATTTTAGTCTTCCATTAGATATCCAAGGTGATACGTATATTTTTGGAGATTTAAAGTCTGACTCAGCAATTAGTATGAAGAATGATGTATCTATTTTTTTAAATGGAGATCTTTTTCATGATGTTACTACTAATTTAACAAATAGAACTTTTATAGCATATAATAGATCAAATGGGGTCCCCCCTAACGGAAAAATAATTTTTAATAATAGTACTATTATTCAAAAACTAAACATTTCAAATAATACAGTTTTAAATAATCTTCAAAACTCAAATCCATTTGGATTAAACATTACTAATTCAAATTCTAATTTTGGGAATTTAGAAGTTTGGGATTCTTTTGATCTTTCTGGGAGTTCAAATATTACACTTGACTCTGTAAATTTAGAACTAAAGTTTAAATATAATCTTGATCCGTTACTGCCCGCAAGAACTAATACTTATGGAAGTATTTCTGGAGAATCAAATAGTTCTTTGATTATTCCTTCTTCGGATTCATTAGAAAAAGTATTTGTAATAGGACCTTACGCATCATCATCTACTACTGAATTTCCTAACGATTACAATATTGGACTGTCAATTAATCACTCTGACAATTATAACGACTCCGTTGAGTATAGTAGATATGGTACTTATATTCCAAATGTATCAGACACATCTTTTAATCGATATTTTGTAGTAACTGAACCTGTGGAACTAAACAGCCCAGAAATAGAATATCATAATAATCTTTTAAGATCCATGAATGAAGATAGTTTGGATATTTATATAAGTGATAATTATGGTCAAACCTGGAGTCAAGTTGGTGCAACTACTGATACAGTAAGTAATATAATAACTGATAATAATAATTTTGGCTGGAAGCCTTCTTTAAACGCTCCATTAAACCAATCTATTATTACTGTTGGAAAAAAAGATTGTAATAATCCACCTGAAGTAAACTTATCGTTAGATTCAACAGCTGTATGTTCGGGAAATAATGCAGTAATAGAGTTTGATTCTATCACTCCTAGTTGTAGTGTAGAATGGTTTAAGGATGGAGTTTTTTCAACTACTTTAACACCAAATAATGGATCTTCAACTCCAGTACCTACTTTATCTGTTAATCAATCTGGTTGGTATTTAATTACTATTGAAGACTCAAGAGGTTGCTTAAATAAAGATTCTATTAAAGTTAAATCCTCTGACTTACCTGAATTTGGAACTGGTAATTGTTTTGGAATCAATCTTCCATGTATAGGTGATCCAATGAATTTTAGCGCTAATCCAGATTCTTCAGATTCATCAAATATGACTTATAATTGGGACTTTGATTATTATTCTAATAATGGTTCAAATATTTCTTCTTTAAAAAACCCTTCATTTCTATATACTCAATCTGGAGTACATAGTGTTCAGCTAACGATAACAGATTCTAGTGGATGTTTTAGTTCGTGCGAAAGAACTGTTACTGTTTTACCATATCCCTCTGCAGATTTTAGTTTTCAAAACTCTTGTGATCAGACTCCAATAAATTTCACTAATCTAAGTACCACTACTTATGGAGGTTTAAATTATAATTGGAATTTTGGAGTAGCAACCTCAAATCTTGAAGATCCATCTAACACATTTCCTTCTTCAGGATCCTTTGAAGTAGAACTAATTGCCGACATAGCTGGTACTTGTCGTGATACAATTGTTAAAACTATTAATGTTTTTCCACTTCCAAATGCAAACTTTACTTTTAATGATACCTGTGAAAACGATACAGTTTTTTATTCAAATCAATCTACTATTTTAATTTCAGACTCTATAACTAGCTCCAAATGGAATTTTAGTAATGTTTCTGTTTCTAATTTTTATAATTCTTATTATGTTTATTCTCAAAATGGTACTTATTCAACAGAACTAAAAGTAACATCTTCCAATGGTTGCTCAGATTCTACTTCTAAATCTGTAGAAATTTTTCCTTCTCCTAGTATTGACTTTTTGTCTAGAAATAATCTAAATTCTCCTACGAACTCTTTTTGTTTATATGACACCATACTTTTTTATCCTAATTCAGATTCTCTTGTTTCATTTTGGGATTTTGGAGATGATTCCACCTCTAATGATACCAATGCTCTTAAAAATTTCAATAATTTTGGTACTTATAATGTAGAATTAACACAAACTTCTAGTAATGGATGTTCTTCCAAAAAAACAAAAAATATTGAAATTAATCCAATTCCAGTAGCTCTCACAAATTCTCCAAATGACCAATGTTTAGGTTTGCCAGTTTCTTTTGCTTCTTTATCTTTTGTAGACAATAACAATACCATTTCTAGCCATAGTTGGAATTTTGAGTATCCATTGCCTTCTACACCTACATTAGCTTCAAATCCCTCACCATTAATTTTTAGTGACACGGGCACTAAACTAATTGAACTTACTGTTACGTCTAATAATAATTGTATATCTAGAATATTAGACACTATTCAAATATTTCCCATTCCAAATGTTGATTTTGGCCAAGATTCAATTTCTACTTGTGGTACTTCTTACGTTTTAAATGCACCTCAAAATTGTAATAATTTTTGGTCCAATGGATTAACAACTGATAGTATAATTGTTAATTATTCAAATACTTACAATGTTAAGTCTACAGACTTAAATGGATGTATTAATAGAGACACTATTAGTATAACTTTAAACTCTTCATTTTCCCCACAAATATCTTCATCAAGCGCTTGTGATTCATCAGTTTTAGACTGTGGAAGTGTAGATGCAGATTATTATTGGTTTAATTCCAACTCGTCATATACATATTCCTATTCTAACGGTCAAGTTAATTTAACAGGGCTTATAGATACTATTGGAACTTCAAGATTTCTTAAAATTGATTCTTCAGGACTATATAAAGTCTTGGTTGTAGACCAAAACAACTGTCCTGGAGAAGATTCGATTAATGCTATTATTAATTTAAGTCCTGTTAATTTCTCTACATTTTCGGACACACTCAGTCCATGCGTTGGGGATAGTATGCTTACTGACAGTTTGCCCTTTGGTGTCAATTATTCTTATTCTTGGAATCCACAATTATCTTCAAACTATCCTTTAAATAGTAGTAGAATATGGGTCTCTCAACTAACCACTTATACTGTATTAATTGAGGATACAATTACAACATGTAATTTAACAAATGTTATCTCTGTAATACCCAGATCAAATCCACAACTTGATTTAAGTTTTATTAATAATTTTGGTAATGACTCTATAAATATTTGTGATTCAGTTACTGTAAATTCTGATGCTTTATCAAATAGTTATTTGTGGACAGACGCAAGCCAAAACTTAATTGGATTCAATTCTTCGATAAATATTAATTCTTCTGGATATTACAGTTGCGAAATTTCTTTTGGAACTTGCTCTAGTTCGGATAGTCTTTATGTTGCGGCATATGAAACACCTACTTTTCAACTTCTTGGTGGAATTACTGATACTTTACTTTGTAGCTACAATACTTTAGTAATGGATGATTTAAGTAATTATGGTGCTACTTTTAATTGGAGTAATGGATCTACAGATTCTATTTTATTTATTAATAGTGCAGGTAACTATATAGTTGAAGTAGGGGATAGTTTAAGTCCTGGTTTATGTAAATCTAAAGATACAATTCTAGTCAACTTTTCTCCCGTTTTAGATGTTGACTTAGGAACTGACTTGGTGAAATGTATTGGAAGTGATCTTGAATTGTCAACAGGTATTAACAATAATGATATTCAACATGAATGGTATAAAGATGGCTTGCTAATAAATAATTCAAATAGTTCTTCACTCTTTGTTAGTGATACTGGCTTGTATAATGTAATAATTTCAGACACTTTAAATTGTAATGCAAAAGATACAATAAAGGTAAACTCAACAAACCAAGAATTAAATGCTCAGTTCTTATCAACTTCCATTGTTAGTCAAGGTGATTCTGTAAAATTCATCAATCTATCTTATCCCTCACCTTTCACTTCTTCGTGGCTTATAAACGATTCAATTTATGATATTGATTCACCTATTCATAGTGTATGGTTAAATTCTTTTAATGACTCAGTTACCAATGATACGGTAACTGCTCAACTAACAGTAAGGAATACTTCTTGTATAGCATCACTTGAAAAGAAAATTGTTATTAGACCTAGCAAGAAAAATAGTCCTATTTTAAATGAAGAGTTTGCAGTTTACACAGAAATAGATTGTAAATTATATCCAAATCCTAATAATGGAAATTTCATTCTAGATTTCCAGACAAATAATGAATTTTTATTTGAAGCTTACATAGGTATTTATAATTTAACAGGAGAACTTTTATTACAAGAGAAAATATTCATATTTAATGATTTTCAAAAACAAATTCAAATTGACAACATACCAAATGGTGTGTATTTAGTAACTATTTACAGTAGTTTCTCCATTAAGACAATTAAATTTATAAAAATCTAATTTTGAAAAGAATCTTAAAATATTATTTTTCTCTACTAACAATTATATTAATTTCTAGCACAGTAGCTTTTGCACAACCATGTAAATACGGCTGGAATTATAGACAGGAAATCAAATTTAATAATCCAAGTTCAACATTATTAAGTGATTTCCAAGTTGAATTTGTTTTGCCAACTGCCTCATTAGTTTCTAATTCTAAAGCTCAAGCTAACGGTAGCGATGTAAGAATTGTTGATTTTAATGGAAATGATCTAAACTTTTGGATAGATGACGATACTTACAATACTTCATCTACAAGCTTTTGGGTTAAAATGGATAGTCTTGCACCAACTGGTAATACTTCTATTTTTATTTTTTATGGGAAAACTGGTGAAATTTCAAATTCAAATGGCTCTGCAACTTTTGAAATGTTTGATGATTTTAATGGATCTATATTATCATCAAAGTGGTCTAGTTGTGATTCCAATAATAATAATATTACTATTTCTAATGGAAATTTAATTTTAGCTTCATCATCTGGAAATAACACGTCTATAATTTCTGATTCAATTTTCAGTGATAGTAAACCAGTAAGAGTGGAAATGGATTTAGAAATTATTTCTAATGGAAAATTATTTTTAGGAATCGAGAGTTCCTTAACATCTTCTGGATTAGGAATGTCTTATAATGCTTATGGAGGAACTTCATTGATGGAATTAGAAACTTCTAGCTCTACAAATTCGGCTCTTTGTAGATCAACAATTTCATTAGCAAATTTTTCAGCTTTAAATGTTTTAGGTACCTGGTCGTATTCAAAATATGCTAGTAATTTTTCTTATTTATCTTGGCCTGGAGGAATTTACCCGAATTATAATGAATCTCAAAACCAGTTAGGAAATCATCGAATTTTACTAAGTTCTTTAAATCAAGGATCAGGAAATTCTTCAGCTAGTATTGATTGGGTAAGAGCTAGAAAATATTCATCTGCTAATATTACTTTTACAGTTGAATCTGAAATTGAGATTTTTGATGATATTAGTATTTCTAATACGGGTCCTTATTGCCAAGGTGATGAAATAAGTATAGTTGCTACCAACAACCCTTCCGCAACATATTCTTGGAAAAAAGATGGAGTTGCTTTACCTGCAAGTTTAGATAGCCATAGAGTTGTGATTCCTAACTCAACAATAGACACATCTGGTGTATATTCCTTAACAGTTCAAATAACAGGCGGTTGTAATTCTCAAACTATATCTTCCAATGTTGAAGTAAATTCATTTTCTAATGGTGGACTTCTCAAAACCCAATCATCAGTTTTACAAACCTCTGGTTTAGACAGTAGTGTTCATATTTCGAACCTGTGTCCGATTACAAATTTTGATAGTGTTTATCTGGAAAATATCAACGGTAGTATAACTTCCTGGGAATCATCATTTAATATCGGGGGCCCTTGGAATAATATTAATAATAACAACCCTTATTATAACTTTAATTCAATGGTAAATTCTATGTATTTTAGAGCTATTCTTAAAAATGAGGTATGTCCCTCCGATACTTCAAATTTTTTTAAAGCCAACATTTATCCAATAGTCGATGCTGGTTATTTAATTGGAGGAAATAGTGTATGTAATGTAACTAACAATGGAAGCTTAGAGCTAACTGGTCATGTAGGTTCAGTATCAAATTGGCAAAAATCAACTGATAACAGTTCTACTTGGTTAGATATATCTAATAATACAAATAAATTAGATTATACCAATTTAACAGATACAACAATTTATAGAGTGATAGTTAATAGTGGTGGTTGTATTAATGACACAAGTAATTCTCAAACAATTTCAATTTATCCTAATCCAGTATTAGGATTTAGTTACGACACGGTTTGTCAAGGGTCACTAACTAGTTTTAATGACACTTCTACTATTTCATCTGGACAAATAAGTTCCTACAACTGGAATTTTGGTTCTGGTTTAGGTAGTAATGTAAAAAATCCTTTAATTACTTTACCTTTTTCAGGAAATCATAATGTATTTCTTGTTGCATCTTCAAATCAAGGATGTACAGATTCTTTAAGAATTACAGATGTTATAGTAAATTCGAATCCTGTTGCTAATTTCACACAATCTGATGTTTGCGATGGTGATAATATGGTATTTTCTAACTCTTCAATAGGAAGTTCACTTTCCTATATTTATGATTTTGGTGATGGGACAGGATCCTATAATTCTTTAAATGGTGATACAGTTTATATATTCCCTACATATTCAAATTATGATGTTAAATTACGAGTTCAATCTAGCAATGGTTGCGCAGATTCAATAACTAAAGATGTGAATGTTTATCCCAGAGCTAATATTACATTTATTGGTGATAGCGTATGTTTAGGACAAGCTATTAATTTTATTAATACTACTGTAACAACAGCTTCTTCAATTTCATATATTTGGAACTTTGGAGATGGCTCTAATTCTGGATTAAATAGTCCATCTCATACTTATTTGGTTGCTGATACCTTCTCTGTAAGCTTAATTTCGAATACCAATACAGGATGTTCAGATTCTTATATTGATACTGTTATTATTTATCCTGTTCCAAACCCATTATTTACTGTAGATAGTATATGTCTTTATGATTCATCAAATTTTATAAACACTACAGATACAATTCTAACACCTAATTTATCTTTTAATTGGAATTTTGGTGACGGATTTTTTTCAAATGAATATAGCCCATCTCATTTGTATTCAAGTAATAATAATTATAATATAACTTTGGGTGTAAGTTCTACAGATGGATGTAGTTCCTCAACAACTAAAATTTTAGCTGTTAGTCCAATACCAAGTGCCAATTTTTCTTTTAATGATGTTTGTTTCAACGAAACTGCAATTTTTCAAAACTCTTCAGTTCCAGGTGGACTAAATTTTTCATGGGACCTTGGAGACGGGAATACTTCAATATTTAACGATCCATCTCATAATTATTTGAGTTCAGGAAATTATAATGTTCAATTAATTTCCTCTTCAAATTCAGGATGCCAAGATACTTTAGTAAAAATAATTAATGTTAATCCACTTCCATATCCTAATTTTACTTTTACAAATGCTTGTTTTGGCTCTGCTACACAGTTTGCAAATAATTCTTTAATTTCATCAACTGACTCTATTTCTAATTATTTGTGGGACTTTGGAGATGGTCAAAATTCTATTGTTGAGAACCCTTCTCACTTATATTTAAATGAAGGTATCTTCAATGTGAAATTGTCAGCAACTTCCCGTAACGGCTGTTTAAATGATACTCTTATTGATGTAGTTGTAAATCCTTTTCCAGCTGCAAATTTCACTTTTTTAGAAGCTTGTATTAATCAAGATTTAATTTTCACTAATCAGTCTTTAATTAGTGACGCTAGTCCACTTACTTTTAATTGGGAATTTGGAGATGGTCAAACATCTTCAATAGAAAACCCTATAAATATTTATAATAGTTCTGGTATTAAAACTGTGAAATTGATTAGTTCATCAAGTTTTGGTTGTAAAGACTCTATTGAAAAAACTGTTGAAGTTTTTCCTTTGCCAATTGTTTTTGCAGGAAAAGACACCTCGGTTAGTAAGGGCTACTCTGTACAATTATTAGCTTTTATTTCTGGTGGTATTAATTTTAATTGGAGTCCTTTAGAAGGATTGAATAATAATACTATTTTTAATCCTGAAGCGTCCCCAACTTTGACTACAGATTATATTCTAGAAGTTACAGATTTTAATGGTTGTATAAATAGTGATACTTTAAATATTGAAGTTATTAATGATTTTAAGCTTTTTGTAAATAACGTAGTTACACCTAATGGAAATGGTGAAAATGATACATGGTATGTTGAAAATATAGAATCATTATCTACAGCTAGAGTTTATATTTACAATCGTAGAGGAACTGAGATTTACTATGACGATAATTATAAAAATGATTGGAATGGATATTTAAATGATGATGAATTACCTGATGGCACCTACTATTATATTATAAATTTCACTGATAGTGATAAAGTATATAGAGGGGCAATAACATTACTAAGAAATAAATAATGAAGATATCTAAAAAAATATTTTTTCTAATAATTTTCACTTCTTCTTTAATTGTAAGGAGTCAGCAAATGGAATATAATTCCCATTATGTTTATAATCCTTATTTATTAAATCCTTCAATGATTGGTGACGCAGAAAAAAACATTTTTCTTGGTTATAGAAAACAGTGGGCAGGATTTGTGGGTGCACCTGAAATACAACAAATAACTTTTGATTCCCCTTTAGAAAACAAAAAAAGTGCAATTGGATTTAGAGTTTCAAACGATATAACAAATGTAATTGGTAGGACAAGTGGTTATTTAACCTATAAGTATAAAGTAAGATTCTCAAAAGAAAGTGATTTAAGTTTTGCATTATCTGGTGGCTTTTTTCAAACTAGAATTTTGTTTGATAAAATTATTGCTTTAGATAAATTTGAATCAGTACTATTTGAAAGTAATCAGAAATATACAGGTTTCGATGCTGATTTTGCTTTTAACTATAGGTATAAAAAGTTTGTAATTGGAGCTTTAGCAAAAAACATACTTCAAAATACAGTTGTTTATTTTAACGATAACGATACAAAAGACCTTAATTATAGTTTTATTCGTCAATATAATATTCATGCTCATTACAACTTTTCCTTAAAAAGCGACAATTTTCATATTACCCCAATATTTTTATTACAAAGTGTTCAAGGAATTCCTTTTAATTATGAAGCAAACCTTCTATTAGATTATAGAAATAAATACTTTTTCAACTTAAATTACTCTCATAAAAATAGTGCAGGAGTTTCAGCTAGCGTTTTATTTGATAACTCAATTCAAATTTCTTATACCTACGAACTTCCTACTAATTCTTTGCTCAATTATAGTTTCACTTCTCAGGAAATCTCAATAAAATTTCTTTTGCGTAAAAATCAAGATTTTTCTAAACTTAAAGAGATTGAGGATTTAAAAAATCAAAATAATTCTTTGTTTGAAAAAACAGATTTTATTGAACAAAAACAACTAAAACTTGATTTGGAAATCCAGAAAAACAGAGACAGTATAAATTCTTTAAAGGATAGTCTTAATGGTCTTGTTTACGGCCTAGATAGAGTAATAAATAATTTAAAATACGATACTAAAGAATTAGATTCACTAATTAAAAAGGCTACAGAAAGTATAAAAAATGATTTAACGTTTGAAAAAATTTACGACAATGATAAAATATCAGATCAGAATACTAAAAAGTTATATAATGTAATTATTGGTGCTTTTAAAGATTTTAATAATGCTAAAGATTTTAAACAAATTTATATTAGAGAATATAATATTTCTCCTAAAATTATAAGAAATAAAAATGATTCATGGTATTTTTTGTGTGATGAATCCTCTGATAATTTGAAAAAACTTTTAAAAAGAATTAAAGACCTTCAAAATTTAGATGCGAAAAAAATAATTCCTGGATACCCTTGGATATATTCTGAATAAATAACCTGCAACTATGAATGAGTCAATTCCAACATTTGATAATCCAGATAATTCTCCTTTAAATATGGATGAAAGGCCAACGTTGTTAAAGTTACTTTGTATTCTTAGCTGGATAGGGGCAGGTTTTCAAATATTTGTTTCTACTCTTTACTCATTGTTTATAAACGACACAGTAAAACAAAAAATGTTTGATATTCTCCCTAGTGATGAAATGGTAAGCATGTACAAAGAGATATTTAACTTAATGGATAAAACCTCCATTTGGTATTTAACTTTATACTTAATTAATATTGTATTTGTATATATGATGTGGAATTTAAAAAAAATTGGGTTTTATGGTTACATAATCATTCAAGTATTTATTTTATTGGTACCCTTTACTGTTAATCCTTTTAATTTAGGACAGCTAGTAGTTTCTTTAATTTTCCCAATAATTTTTATTGTATTGTACGGAATGAATTTAAAGCATATGAAGGATTAATCTTTCTTTCCAATAAAAGTATAGGAAAGAATATTTGCTCCCATTTGAAGCGCCTTAGTTCTGCTTTCTTCACCATCTCTGTGAATTTCCGCATCTTCCCAGCCATCTCCTAAATCACACTCAAAGTCATAAAAACAGATTAATCTTCCTTTATATATTAGGCCATATCCTACGGATGGTTTTTCATCATGTTGATGTATTTTGGGTAGTCCATTATTAAAATCAAATTTTTGGTGGTAAATTGTATGAGTATATGGAAGTTCAACAAAATCAAGTTCGGGAAATAATTTTTTAATCTCTTTTCTTATGAACGGATCTAGGCCATAATTATCAGAAATATGTAAAAATCCACCTGCTATTAAATAAGTTCTTAAATTATCAACTTCCTGTTGGTTAAGGATTATATTACCATGTCCTGTAAGATGAACAAATGGATAATTAAATAATAAATAGCTTCCGATTTCAACTTGGTCGTATTCTGGATTAATATTAGTTCCAATTTCTTTATTTGAAAACTCAATTAAATTAGTTAGAGCTGTAGGATTTGAATACCAGTCACCACCTCCATTATATTTTAATAAACCAATCTTATAAGTATACGGTTGACTTAATCCAGTAAAAGAATAAATGATTATTAATAAATAAAGTAATATTCTCATAATAAGAATTGAAATTCTTTTAATTAAAATCGTCGTGGAGGAACTTGTAATCTAAAGAATACTCTATTTTAGAAAAATCATTTTCATCGTAAAAAAGGTGTTTTCCATATCCAATAACTTCCTTAGCCTTTGTTTTATCTTTTTCTTTGTAATATTTTGCATACTCGATGATAGATAATCTTAAAAATAATTGCTGAGACTTGGTCATATGTTTAAGAGTGAATTTATTATCTCCACATTCTTTAAGTTTTGGTTCGCAAATCACAAAATACTCTCTTGCAGTGGTTCTATCTTTAGTTATCGCACATAGTGTAGAAAAAAGTAATTTGGCACCAAAATCATCAGGATCCATGTAAAATACTTTTCTAGATAATCCAAGTGCTTTTCTATAGGTTTTTTCAGTTGCTTCAAGAATATAATTTTCTATTTCTTCATAAATATTTAGTTTGAATTCATTTATAAATTCTTCCGCGTCTTCTTTGTAGATATATTTTTTGTCTTTTTTACGATACTTTGTTGTATAACTTATTGCGGTTTTATAGGCTTTAGGAAATTCTTCTGTAAACTTGTGATCCCTACTCATTCGGTAAGCTGATTTTGCGGCAAAAAGATAGGGTAGAGGATCTTTTTTAGTCTTGTCTTTTGTAGTGTATTTGATAGACTTATTAAAGCAATCTTTATAATCCTCGTTAACTAATAATACAAGTAAATCATCATAATTGTTATCTGATTGAGATGTTAAAGCTAAAGAAGTGTTTATCAAAAATAGTGTTAAAATTATTTTTAAGAATATTCTAAAATTAAGGATGTTAGTAAAAAAAGTGTTTTTCATTTCTTGAAAATTTATTCTTCATTATACATATAATTTAATTAAAAGTTTCAATTTTTAGTTTTAAATTATTAAAGTTGGTAGTTTTAAATTATGAAATGGATTGGAAATAGAATCTCTTACCAACAACACGATGGTTTCTTTACTATGATAATTACATCAAAAACTGAAGATTGGAAAATGATTGCTATGATTGTTTGGGTTATAATATGGTTGGGATGTGGAAGTATAATTTTTTACTTTTTGTTATTTACCAATGAGCTTAAAACTCAACACATTTATTTTTATACTTTCTTAGGCTTTTGGTTTTATTTTCTTTACAAAATTTTGAGGGCAATTATTTGGAGAAAATTTGGTCAAGAGTTTATTAGAATTGATGATGATAGATTTTCTATTAAAAAATCAATTTGGGGATATGGAAATGCTAAAACTTTTTTGACAAAAAACATTAATAATTTCAAAATACAACTGCTTAAAAACAATTCTTTTTCTAAAGTATTTAATGATTCTTTTTGGATAGTTGGTCAAGGAACTATTATAGTAGATGTTCTTGGAAAGGAATATAATTTTGGAGCTCAAGTTTCTAAAGAGAATGGTCAAAAAGCAGCTAAAATTCTAAACTTAAAAATCAATAAAATTAAATCAGCTAGTTAAATTAAATGCTACGGTTTTAATTCTTTTCGTTAACTGGTTGTTTATTTTTTCCTCTAAAACCATTTCTTTTGCTAGTTTGCTTTCTAGTACCTTTTTAATACTATTAATTTCACCAATTGGTATATTTTTCTTTAAACAAGATGAGAGTAAATATTGAGAAGAAATACTTTTAATTTTTTCCTTTAAAATACTTATTAATTCTATTCTTTTTTTTACTCTTTTCGGATTTGTTTTAAATTTTTTAACAATACTAATATCAAGAGAAATTATTTTTGAAAAATTCTCAAATTGATGATCAGTTCCAATTGCTAAGATTAATTCTTTATTGTCAATGGTTGTTACAATTTCTCCGTACGGAGCAATGTTTGGATGTAATGTCCCCATTGGTTTGCTCTGGTGATTTGCCATTAAATAATTTGAGGATTGATTCATTAATGAAGCGATAGCAGTTTCTTCTAATGTTGTTGAAACTTTATAAGGTTTCTTTTCTTTATTCTGTAAAATTAAAGCAGTTAAAATACCTTCTTTAATTTGATGAGCAGCTAAAACATCAATAAATGCAACTGGCATTTTAGCATATTCTTTGTTATTTCCAGTCATACTTATATATCCAGTTTCTGCTTGCAATACAATATCATATGCTACTCTTTTAGTATTGCTTTTAAATCCTGTAATTTTCGCATAAATAATATGGTCATTTATTTTTTTGCAGCTTTTAAAATCTAGCTTAAATTTTTTTTCATCTCCACTTTTAAAGTTTGTAATAATTATATCACATGATTTTATTAATTGATTTAACTCTTTGCGATCAATTTCACTATTAAAATCTAAAAATACATGTGTTTTTTTATAATTTACAGAACTAAAATATGCTGACAATTCGTTTTCTTTTTCAATAGGAAGTTTCCAATTTCTAGTTACATCTCCGCCTGTTAATTTATTTTCCACTTTCAATACACTCGCGCCGAGTTCTGAAAAAAACATTCCAACTGCTGGTCCAGCCAAAACACTTGATAATTCTAATACTTTTAAGTCCTTGAACATATTTATTTTGATTTATGACTGTAATATAAATTCCTTTTAGGATATTTATTGATTAATTTCAATCTTTTAATGGCTAGTCAGAAAAAATTTGGAACTTTTAGTGGAGTACTAACCCCTTCTTTATTAACAATTTTGGGGGTTATCATGTATATGCGACTTGGAAGTGTTGTTGGTAATTCATCTAGTATTTTCCAATTTATAATTATTATATTTTTTGCTCATTTAATATCTGTTACTACAGGACTTAGTGTTTCCTCAATCGCCACAGATAAAAAAATAGACAAAGGTGGCATATATTACATGCTTACAAGGAGTTTAGGTCTTCCAATTGGTGGAGCGATTGGTCTTACTATTTTTATAGCAACAGCATTTAGTATTTCTCTTTATCTTATTGGTTTTTCTGAAAGCTTAATACCATTTATAAATGAACAATGGTCAGTTGGTGGTATATCAACAAATAAATTAAGATTGTTTGGTTCTCTCGCTCTTATAATTGTACTTATAATAGCTTACATAAGTACAAGTTTCGCACTAAAAATTCAGTATGTCATTTTAGGATTAATTATATTATCTATGTGTTCTATATTTATGGGATCTTCAGAAAGTCTTAAAATTGGATCCGACATTATAGAATCACCTAATTTTGCTACTCTATTTGGAATATTTTTTCCTGCAGTAACTGGATTTACTGCCGGCGTTGCTATGAGTGGGGATTTAAAAAATCCAAAAATTTCAATTCCTTGGGGAACTATGCTTTCTATTTCCATAGGATTGATTGTTTATATAATATTAGCGCTATTTATATATTATAATATTGATCGTGAATTTTTAGTTTCAAATAATAATGTATTAATTGATTTTGGAGCGATTCCACTTTTAGTCCTAGGTGGAGTATGGGGTGCTACTTTATCATCTGCCCTGGGTGGGATTTTAGGTGGACCTAGAATACTTCAAGCAATGTCTTTAGACAATATCACTCCAAAAATATTTTCTAGAGAATCTGGAAAAAATAAGGAGCCAAGAAATGCTTTGTTTTTAACTTTTTTAATTGCTGAAATAGGTATTTTAATAGGAGAGTTAAACGTTATTGCAGAATTAGTTGCCATGTTTTATATGGCAGCCTATCTATTTATAAATTTATCATGTTTTTTAGAACAATGGTCTAGTCCCGATTTTAGACCTAAGTTTAAAATCCCTATATGGATATCCCTCTTAGGTGCTATTTCTACATTACTTTTAATGATTCAGCTTAATTTAGCAGCGACTTTAATTGCTGTTCTTTTAATGATGGTTTTTTGGTTTTGGCTTTCTAAAAAAGACTTAGTTTTAGGAACTGGAGATGTTTGGCTTAGTGTTTGGAATACTGTTGTAAAGACAGGTTTGAAAAACCTTCAAAAAAAAGCTATTCACAAACGAAACTGGCAACCAAATATTTTACTTTTTAGTGGTGGGACAAAAAACAGACCGCACTTAATTGATTTTGGAAAATCTATAACTGGAAGAGCTGGAATGGTATCTAACTTTGACTTAATTGAAACTAAATCGGCTAAAGTACTATTCCCAAAATCTTCCCAGAATATTAAGGATAGTCTTTTATTAGAGGACTCTATATTTCACAGAAAGTTGTATTGTCAAAATATTTTTAAGGGTGTAGAATCTATTGCTACAACATATGGCTTTTCTGGAATTGACCCAAACACTGTTTTAATGGGATGGGGAAGGAATACTAAAAACCCAATATGGTTTGGTCAAATGACACAAAAACTTAAAGATTTGGATTATAATATACTTTATTTAGATTATGATAAAAACAGAGGTTTTGGAGACTGTAGTTCTATTGATTTATGGTGGGTAGATTTTAATAAAGAAAATGAATTATCACTTCAATTAGTTAAGTTTTTAAGATCTTCAAAAAAATGGAAAAAAGCTATTTTAAATATTTATTTCGTTAACTCAAAAGATATTAACTCTGATGAAATAGAGTTTAGGATAAGTTCAATTATCGATCGTAAGAGGATGAATGCTAAATACCATGTTATTAATAATTTTTTAGATCAAAAAGACATCAATGAGTACATTAGAATTAAAAGTCATTTGGCAGATTTAATTTTAATCAAACTACCAAATTTAAAATCTGGCAGTGAAAAGAATTTTATTAACTCATCAAATGAGTTATTTAGTCAAATAGGTTCTGCATTATTTTTAGAGGCCTCTAAAAGTTTTGAAGATTCAACCAAATCCATTCCACAACTAAAAAAAATCAATACAAAAAGTAATATTATTTATAAAGAAAAAATTAGTGGTTCGTTATTACAAACTTTTGATGATAATTTTGATAACCAAACTACTTCTTGGCAAGATAACATAGAAAAAATAAATAAATCTTTTGTAAATGAACTACAGTCTTCCATCTTAAAATTTCAGGAATATTATATAAATGTTTTAAATAAAAATAAATTAATTGATGAATTAAAAATGAATCTTTATGATTTAGAAAAGGTAAAAAATATTGCCAATGATCTAGAGACTTCGATCATGAAAAATATTGAGGATTATTTTTATTTAATAAATAACACCTTCTCTAAATTTCCTAAAAAGTTAGATTTTAACTATTCAATAAATTTTTTAGAAAACTCTAGATTTAATCATTCAAATCATAATAAAAAACTAGTTGTTAATTTACTAAAAAATGATAATATCGAGGGGAGAATTAAAATTTCAGTTCCCATTATTAAACTTATAAAACATCACTTGAAAAATCGGTTTATAATTGATTTTAATGAAACACTTAAAATTTTTGGAAATATCCATTTAAAGTATCTTAATGTTTATAAAGACTTTATTAAACAAAATGATACAGAGAAGATTCTTCCATTTTTAGATAAAATTAATAGTGAAATATTTCCAACTTTAAATCAGGAATTAAACCAATTATCTACTAAACTCATTAATGCTATTATCATTGATCTTGGTGAAAACGATGTCAATCTTTTATCTGAGAACAGAGAAGAAGATTTTAATCCAAGAAGTTATAGAAAAAGATGGTCATTAGTGGAAGATTTTCCTTATAATTTTTCTAAAAATATTTTTATTTTTCATAATTTAAAAGTGCTTTATTGTAGTTCTTTAATAGTTGAAAATATGGCTTATAGACAGCTGGATGAATTATCAAATATGTTTAATCAAAATAATTTTATTCAATTAGATGAGATTTTAAAATTAAGCAGAGTAAAATCAGGATTAAAAAATGTTTTAGTTATCAATAACTCAATTGAGCAAATTCAAAGAATGTCTAGTAGCGTAATAAGATCATTTGATACTACTAATTGGTTAAACAATAATGAAGATCTTTTTGATAAGATCCCTTCGGGTATTAATATTTATTCGCCTGAAATCATTGTTAATTTTTCAACCAAACAAGATAACTTATTAGAGACAACTTACAATTTGAACAGTACACTCAAGTATTTATACAACGAAAACATTATTTCACCAATTAATAAAACCTTAAGTGATTATAAAAACTGGATCAATAAAGATTTAGAAGATATAATAAGTTCTTTCAAGCTTATTGTTTTCACCATGGAAAACCAAGATGATTTACGATTAATTAAAGATTCAGTTCAGAAGTTTAAAGGTAAAATGATTGAATTTGAGAAAAATTTATCTCTTAATAAAGAGCGATTTAATTCTTTCATTAATGATCTTAAAATTAACTCTAATAAGTTTCCAGATTACCATTATTTAATGTATAACGAATCAAAAAAGTATATTGATTCAGCAACTTCGTTATCTTCTTCAAGTCCTTCTTTTTATAAAATTCAAAATTTTATTTCTGAAAAGTTTCTTAATCTTGTAGATCTTTTAACAATTGATAATAGCTTATATGAATCAAAATCAAAATCAGATAAAACAATAGACATTAGAGATTTTGTTAATAAATGTACACCTAATGAGGCCGATTTAAATAATATTCCAAAATTATATCTTCAGTTATTTAGTAAAGATGCAAATCCTAATACATTCTTTTCTGGCTTTATTACAAAGCAAATTTCCAGTTTCAAAAAAGCGATTTCAAAAAAGTTAAATAGTGATCAAAATTTAGTTGTAATTTCTGGTGAGTCTAGGTCTGGAAAAACTTATCTAATAAAAAACATAATTAAATCCCTAGGTAATAAGAATTGTTATGCAATAGAACCTCCGTCTCATTTTTTTAAAGAACCTCTAATTGATGAAGTTTCAAAGCTCTTACATTTAGTAAATAACACATCTTTTGACCCTCTTTATTTAGATAAGTTGTCAGATAACTCAATTGTTTTTTTAAATGACTTTGATCTTTGGTGGAGAAAGAGCCCTAATGGTTATGATTTAATCAAAAGTTGGCTAGAAATATTTAAAAATTATAATAATAAATTAATTTTTGTAATTGAGGTTAATAATTTATTTCTAAAAAGTCTAATGATTAATACTAGTATTGAAGATTGTGTTTTAAAATTTATTTCGTCTTCTTTTTTTTCAAATAAACAATTAGAGAATATAGTAAAACATAAAAATTCTTTGGTAGGAATTGATGTATATAATAATGGTACTAAAATTAATTTTGCAAAGTCCATTAGGTCATCTTTAAATTTTAATAAAATCCACGATTTAGTAGAAGGAAATATTGGTTGGTTTAATAATTTTTGGATTTCTTCTTTAACCCTTAAAGAAAATAATAGTTTAGAATTTTATAATGATTTTAAAACATCATTCCCCTCAATTTTTAATGATCTAGAACTTATAATATTATTGCAAATATTTTTGCATAAAAGAATTAATTTAAAACATTTAGAAGAATATTTTTCAGGTTGGGAAGATAGTGAGATAACTGAACATATATCTTTCTTTAAAACTGAGAAAATTCTATTTATTGATGGTAATTATGCTGAAATCAGTCCATATGTAATGCCATATTTAAATAAATACTTAAAAGAAAATAATTTAATATTAAATTGACAGTTCTTCCCTACATATTTAATTTTATTATCCAGCTTATAATATTGCTAACTTTTATTACTCTCATTAGGAAGGCTTTAACTTTTAGTTTGAAAAATAATGTGTCTAATAAAAAATATTTATTTTTCTATAATGTTATTGTTTATCTAATTTGGATTCTATTTATTATATTAAAAATTGGTCATGCATTAAACGATAATTCTATATTTATTGGTGGTGCAGTATTGATTTTAATAGCCCTTATGTGGGAATATTTTAAAAATTTATTTTTAGGAATTATTTTTTCTTTTCAATATGGTTATATTTTAGGTCAAATTCTTTTAGTCAATAATAAAGAAGGTAAGTTAGTGAGCTATTACTCATCGTACTTTGAGATTTTAACTAACAAAGGTGAAGTTTTAAAGATAAAATATAAAGAAGTATTTAGGGGGAGTTTTGAAATATTTAGTGGAAATTTAAAAAGAGTTTTTAAGAAAATCCCTATTAATAAATCTTCAGATTTAAACGAAATCAAATTAAAAATAATGAATCATCCTGTTTTCTTAATGAATAATAATTTTAAATTCTATGAGGAATCAGATGAAAATGGAAAGCTTTGGTTTTGTTTTTATTTTAACGTGATGAACTATAAAGATGCAGTATCAATACAGCAATATATTGACAAGCTTTAGCCCAAGGATACTTTATTCTATATTAGTATTATTATAATTATGGGAAATACTTTTGGAACTATATATAAGCTTACTTCTTATGGGGAATCTCATGGCCCTATGATTGGTGGTATTATTGAAGGATGTCCCTCAGGTTTAAAAATAGATTTTAATGCTATTCAACATGATCTTGATAGAAGAAAACCTGGCCAAAGTAAAGTCACTACAGACAGAAAAGAATTAGATATTGTCGAATTTGTTTCTGGTATTTATAATGGAGAATCAACTGGAGCTCCTATAAATTTCATCATTAAAAATAATGATGCTAAAAGTAAAGACTATTCAGACATGGAAACCGTATTTAGACCCTCACATGCTGATTATTCTTATCATGCTAAATATGGAAATAGAGATCACAGAGGAGGAGGCAGGTCATCTGCAAGAGAAACAGCTAATAGAGTTGTTGCTGGATCAATAGCTAAACAAATTCTCGCTCATTATAAAATTGATATTCTTGCCTATGTTAGTTCTGTAGGTGAAATAGTCACGGAATTCGATAAAAACTTGAGCAGTCAAGAATTAAGAGCTATTTCTGAATCAAATATAGTAAGGTGTCCAGATGAAACAATTGCTAATAAAATGATTTCATTTATTGAATCTATTAAAAGTGATGGAGATTCTGTAGGAGGTCAAATATTTTGCACTATTTCTGGTGCACCCGCTGGATTAGGAGCTCCTGTTTTTGACAGGTTACATGCTGATCTGGGTAAGGCTATGTTATCTATTAATGCTGTTAAAGGATTTGAATATGGATCTGGATTTGAAGGTACTAAAATGCTTGGGTCACAACATAACGATGAGTTTTTTAATGAAAAAGGTAATTTACGTACCAAATCAAATTTTTCTGGTGGTGTTCAAGGTGGTATTTCGAATGGCGAAGAAATATATTTTAAAGTTGCTTTTAAGCCCGTTGCTACTATTCTATCTTCACAAAATACTGTAAATGAATCTGGCGATAATGTAGTTTTAAAATCTAAGGGAAGACATGATCCTTGTGTCGTGCCTAGGGCTGTTCCAATTGTTGAAGCTATGGCAGCATTAGTAATTGTAGATCATTTATTGTTGAACAGAACAGTTAAATTATGAAATCAAAAAATAAAAATTTAGCACTTCATTGGCAAGTAATTATTGGACTTGTATTAGGTGGGGTTTATGCCTGGTTTGCAGTTGCCAATAATTGGATTCATTTCACTATGGATTACATCAATCCATTTGGAAATATATTTATCAATCTATTGAAAATGATAGCCGTTCCATTGGTTTTATTTTCTATTATTTCAGGAATAATTTCACTTAAAGACATTACTCAACTAGGAAGAATGGGTATTAAAACGCTTTGCTTATATCTTGTGACAACCTTATTTTCTGTTTCTTTAGGATTAGTTTATGTAAATATTGTTAATCCTGGAGAAAATCAATCTCTTGAAATAAGAACCGAAAAACGAATTGAGTATGAAATTTGGCTTTCTGAAAACCCTCATGTTGAAAGAGTTGATGATATTAATTTTTTGTCCGACCCTTATTTTTCTGAAAAAATTGCCGAAGTAAGAGCTCGAATTAAAGGGGAAGAAATTACTGGATGGGTGGCTGATAAGGTAAATAAGAGAGCTAAGGAAAAAACAAAGGGACCTTTAAGTGCATTAGAAGATGTGTTTTCTTCCAACATATTTAGATCCTTAACAGAAAGTAAAATGTTACAAATAATTTTCTTTGGAATACTATTTGGTGCAGTATTGTCAATGATTCCTAAAGAAAAAGCAAAACCTGTAATGGATTTAGTTGAAGGTTTAAATGAGGTTTTTGTAAAAATGGTAATGGTTATTATGAAAGCAATGCCATTTTTTGTTTTTGCATTAATGGCTGGTCAAATTGTAAAAGCAGCTGGAAGTGACCCAGATAAGTTTACAGAACTAATGAAATTTTATCTGTGGTATGGAGGAGTCGTTATCGCTGGGTTAGTAACAATGGCTTTTATTTTTTATCCAATTATTGTTAAGATTTTTACTGGATTAGGGTTTAGAAAGTTTTTAAGAAGTGTAAAAGATGCTCAAATTACTGCCTTTAGTACAAGTTCATCAGTTGCAACATTACCTGTTACTATGGGTTGTTTAGAAAATAATTTAAAAGTATCTAAATCTACAACTAGCTTTGTTCTTCCGATTGGAGCAACAGTAAATATGGATGGAACTAGTTTATACCAAGGTATTGCAGTTGTTGCATTGGCACAATTTCACATGGTTGATTTATCTATTCTTCAACAGCTTATTATTGTAGGAACTGCAACGTTAGCATCAATAGGCGCAGCAGCAATACCAAGTGCTGGTTTAATATTAATGATGGTCGTTTTAGAATCCGTAGGATTGAACCCCTTATGGATTGCTATTATTTTTCCTATTGATAGAATTCTAGATATGTGTAGAACTGTAGTTAATGTTACGGGAGATGCTTCTGTAGCAGCAATTATAGCTTATTCTGAAAATGAAATCAATTCAGTTGATGACTAATAAAAACATAATTACAATATTTCTATTACTAATTAATTCCTTTTTTTTTGGTCAAATTAATGAATGTGATAATCAAGTCCCATCGTCAATAGAGAAACTTTATTTAAAAGGAAAAAATTATAAAAAGTATGACTACAAAAACAGGTTAAAATTTCTAAAAGACGCTATTGAAATTGAAGAAGAAAATATTCCCTGCATATTTGAATTAGCTAAAACATCATTTAGAAGAAAATATGGAAACGGAGGCTCAATGGAATTACCTAAAAAATATTTTCTTCAAATCGAGACTCTTTGTTCATCATATCATGCTGATATTTTTTATTATTTGAGTTTAATATATTACATGAATAAAGATGACTGTAAAGCTGTTGAATATTTTAAAAAATTTTTAGATTTCTCTTCTGAAAATAAAAATAGTTTTTCTTCCAATTATCTTTTTCAAAAAAAAAATATTGAAGAATTATTTAAAATGTCCAAATACTTTTGTGATTTTTATTCTAACCCAGTTCCTTTCGAACCTAAAATAGTTAGAAATATATCTACTGCAGAAAGAAACGAAATACTTCCTGTTATTTCACCCGACAATGAGCATATTTATTATACAATTGAATTCGACGAATATATAAAAGGAGATATATCAGTTCATCATGAACAGTTGTTTGCATGTGGAAGTAGAAATAGTTTTAATGAGGACTTTAATATTGGAAAACCATTAAAAGAACCTTTTAACATGGGACCAAAATATGGAGGAGCATCTATGTCTGTAAATAATAAAGAAATGTACATTTGTGCTTGCATTAATAACGGAGGTTATTTTAATTGTGATATTTATGTCACAAAAAAACAGCTTAAGGAAATATCAATACTTAAAGAAGGAGTAAAGTTTGATACTGCTTTTTATGTTTGGTCTCCATTAATTAATTTAGGTCCAAATATAAATGGTTCTCAAACTTGGGAGGGTCAACCATCATTATCTGGGGATGGTAATACCTTATTTTTTTCATCGGCTAGACCAGGAGGTTTTGGTAAAACTGATATTTATTACTCTGTTAAAAATGAAGATGGTATTTGGCAAAAAGCAATGAATATTGGAGAATCAATAAATACTTCAAAAAGTGATAAATCTCCTTTTATTCATACAGACAGTAAAACTTTATATTTTTCTTCAGAATCTTCCGATTCAAGGTGGGGTGCTGGTGGTTTTGATATTTTTTTTACAAAACAAGATTTAGAAACCAAAAAATGGAATCTACCTAAAAATATAGGCTTTCCTATTAATAGTGATCAAGATGAGGAATCACTTGTTGTTAGTCTTGATGGACATTTTGGATATTTTTCTTCAAACAGAGAAAACGGATTAGGTGGTAAGGATATTTTTTATTTTGAAATTCCAGAACAAGCAAAGCCAGATAAAATTATTCTTGTAAAAGGAAATGCAACTTTAGACGACAATACTAAAATAGTTCTTGTAGATAATAATGGAAATAAAAAAGAACAAGGCTATAATTTAGATGATGAGGGAAAATTTGTGGTTGTTGTTAATGTAGAATCTATTAAAGGAGACGCTCTTTTGAATGTAGAAAGTAAAGACGGGGTATTTGAATCAATTGTTATTTCTCAAGAAGATATTAAATCTACTGTGGTTAAAAACAAAATAATAGAGAATAAAAAAATTGAAAAAGGAAAGCCATATACCCTTAACGATATAATGTTTAAATCAAATTCATCCTCAATTAAGGCTTCATCAAAAATAGTTCTGGATGAATTTGCAGACTGGCTAAAAAAGAAAAATAGTATAAATATTGAAATTCAAGGCCATACGGATGATCAAGGTTCTGAAAAAGAAAATTTAGCTTTATCTATTGATAGAGCATTTAGTGTAATGGAGTACTTATTAAATAAAGGAATTGATAAAAAAAGATTAAAATTCACAGGTTTTGGTGAATCGAAGCCAAAAGTGTCAAATAAATCAAGTATGTCAAGATCTATTAATAGAAGAACAGATTTTTTAATATTTTAGTTAAAAATTGAAGATTTTAAATATTCATATTGCATTATTTTTTTTAGTTACATTGCTTATTGGTTGTAATAACAATAGTGAATATTCTAAATCTAATGAATTATTAAACTCAGGAAATCAATTATTTAAATTAGGAAAATACAAAGAAGCTTTAAGTACCTACCAAGAAGGTGTAAGTCATGAATCTACGGTTATACTTTTGAGTAATATAGGTACAGCTTATGAGGAATTAGCAGAATTAGACAGCGCAGAATTCTATTTTAGAAAAGCTGTAAATAAAGATAATAATAATGCTATTTCCTTAAATAACCTTGCAGAATGTTTAGAAATTAAAAATCAATTTGAAGAAGCTCTAAAATATTTTAATCAGGCTATAGAAGTTGATAAAAATTTAAGTTTATTATATATTAATAGAGGAGAGCTATATCTTGAGATGCGGCTATATGAACAGTCTAGAAATGATTTTGACAAAGCTCTAGAATTAGATTCCATGGATGCTTTAGCTTATAATAATAGAGCAGAACTATTTGAAGTTACTGGTGATTTTAACGCTGCAATTCAGGATTTAAACAAAGCTTTATTCCTTGATTCAAGTTATGCAATTGCTTACAATAATCGTGGGTTTTTATTAAAATTACTTGGCCAATATGAAAATGCTTTAAGCGATTATAATTTTGCAATTGGCTTAGATAGTAGGCAAGGTGTTTTTTATTTGGATAGAGGAATATTAAAAATGGAGATGGGTAATATGGTTGCTGCATGTGACGATTGGGTGAAAGCTGGTAATGCAGGATATGATATTTCTTCTTTTCAATATTTAATTGATAAATATTGTCAACAATAATTTTTTAAATATGTTTTTAGAAAACAATGTAAATCATCTAAAGAAGTTGGGTTGGATAGAGGTAATATGTGGCTCTATGTTTTCTGGAAAAACGGAAGAATTAATTAGAAGATTAAAAAGAGCTGAATTTGCAAACCAAAAGATTATAATTTTTAAGCCAATTACAGATATTAGGTATAGCCAAAACAAGGTAGTGTCACACGATTCTAACGAAATTGAATCAATTCCTGTAGCTAGTTCTAAAAAAATACTTGAGTTATCCAAAGATGTAGATGTGGTCGCATTAGATGAGGCACAATTTTTTGATAATGAGGTAGTAGATGTTTCCAATCAATTAGCAAATACGGGAAAAAGGGTAATTATAGCAGGTTTAGATATGGATTTTGAAGGTAATCCTTTTGGTCCTATGCCTTATTTAATGGCTATTGCGGAGTTTGTTACTAAGGTTCATGCAATTTGTACAGAAACTGGAAATTTAGCCAACTACAGTCATAGGATTTCTAAAAATAAGGATTTGGTTCTTTTGGGAGAACGTGAAGAATATCAGCCTTTGAGTAGAGCAGCTTTTAAAGAGAAATTAAAAAAACGTTAAAAACATCATTTTTTGATAAAAAAGCATTAAAAACAGCATAAAAGCTTTAAAAAATGCTAAAAAAAAGATTTTTTATGAAAAAAACAAATTTCAAATTTTGGCAAGGATACATAGGTATTTCAGTATTTATTGTTTTTAATACTATTGCTATGATTTTATATCCTGGGGGAACTTATTTAGACTCCAAAACTGAAGGATATCACTTTTTTTATAATTTTTTTAGCAATCTTGGGGAGTGGGTGGCAAGAAATGGAGAGCTTAATACTTCTTCTGCTTTATTATTTAATACCTCATTAACGATTTTCTCAATATCCTATTTTTCATTTTTCATTTCTTTTTTGAAGCAAGAGGTTAAATATATTGAACAAAAATGGCTTAGTTTTTTCTTAGTAGCCAGTATATCTATTTCTATACTTTCTTTTATTTTTATTTCTATTTTTTCTGCAGAAGAAACTTCGAAAATTTTGCATTTAGTTTTTGTGAAATTAGCTTTCAGATCTTTATTTATTCATGCTTTAATACAAACCTATATAGTTTTTAAAAATCCAAAATTTGACCAATTTATTTCTTTTGCCTCTATTGGGTTTACTATTCTTCTTTTTATATTTTTATTAATAATGGATTTTGGTCCTAATGCAAAAGAAAGTATGGAAGCTCTATTTTTACAGGTAACAGCTCAAAAGGTAATAGTTATTGCAATCATGATTTATTTTTTTTTCCAGATTAGAACAGCTCTAAAATTATTTTCATAATTAATTTAAATTATTTCTATTTTTTAGATTAATTCAAATTGATGATATTTGCATCAAATTACTAATCTAAAATTTAAGTTGCTGCATAAATTTTTTTCTAAAGTCTTTTTGTTTGTTTTAACTCTAATAATTATTTCAATTATTAGCATTTTCATTTTAATTAACGTTAGTAAACCGTCTAATGATGGAGAGCTAATTATTAATCAAATTCTTGATTCTGTTTCTATTAAAAAAGATCAATGGGGAATACCTCATATTGAAGCAAAAAATCAACACGATGCCCTTTTTGCTTATGGATATACCGTAGCCAAAGACCGTTTATTTCAAATGGATCTACAAAGAAGATTGGCTAGGGGAGAGCTATCAGAAATTATGGGGGAAGACTTACTGGAAATAGATAAAATGTTTAGAAGCTATTTAATTGCTCATAAAGCAAAGCAATACATTTCTGATACTTCTAAAATAAATCCAAATGCACTTAAATATGTTGACGCCTATATTCAAGGAGTTAATTATTTTATAAAAAAGGGACCTAAAACAATTGAACATCGTTTAATAGGAGCTGATGTAAGACCCTTTGACAGGCTTGATGTTGCTAGTATGACTATTTATATGTCTTTTTCTTTAATGGATGGAATAAGAAGAGACATGCTATTCTCTATGCTAAAAGAGAAAATATCAAAAAGTGATTTGTTACTAATTTTCCCTGATTATGCAGATAATAATTTTTTAACAATTATGGAGGAGGAAATTGATTCTATTCCTAAAAGAAATTATCCAAGTTTAGATAAAATGAACGACTCTGCTTATAAAAAATTAATTTCTTACTTTGATTTAACCGAAAAAGTAACAGGTTTTGTTCCTCCGTTTCATGGAAGTAATTCGTGGGTTCTTTCTCCTTTTCGTTCCAAAAGTGGCAACGCAATTTTAGCAAACGATCCACATATTGGTCTTTCAAAACCAGATGTTTGGTATGAAGCGCATATTTCCTATCCTGGTTACAATAATTACGGTTATTATATTCCTACAATTCCATTTCCATTAATTGGCCACGACGATTTTAAAGCTTGGGGAATGACCATGTTTGAAAATGATGAAGTAGATCTTTATAGCGAAACTTTTAATCCTAAAAATGAAAACCAAGTACTTTTTGATGGTAAGTGGGTAAATACTCAAGTGTTTAAACAACAAATTAAAGTTAAAGATAAAAAGGATAATAATTTAAGTATTAGAGTCACTTCACATGGTCCTATTATAAGTGATTATATCGATGGATATAATGGATCTCCATTGGCATTTTCTTGGGTTTTTTACAATTTAGAAAATCCATTTTTCGATATGCTATATGAAATTACAATTGCCGATAATATTTCTGACTTTCAATTGTCTGTTTCAAAAATTGCTTCTCCTGGACTAAACTTTTCCTATGCTGATAAAGATGGCAACATTGCCTGGTGGGCAACAGGAAGATTGCCTCTAAGAGATTCTATTGTAAATGCCAAGTCTATTTTGGATGGTAGTAATCCAAATCATAATATAAAATCATATGTTTCTTTTGTTAATAATCCTCAAATGATTAATCCAAAAAGTGGAGTTATTATTACGGCCAATAACTTACCTACCGCCAATAAAATAGAAGGTATTCCAAGGTTAGACGGATATTTTAGATCTACCGATCGCGCACAAAGAATATATAGTTTATTGGACAAACAAGAAACTTGGTCCATTGAGGATCTTAAAAAAGTACAAAATGATGATTTTCTTATTTCTTCTTTAAATCTCAATAATGAGATAATAGCCTCTTTAAATACTCAGATTAAAAAGTTTTCTAATATTGAAACCACAGCATTTGAATTATTGAAACAATGGGATGGAAATATGCCCATTGATTCTAAGGGAAATAGTATTTTTCAACTAACAATTTATCATATTTTAAAGGAAGCATTAGAGCCTAATTTAGGTAAGGATTATTTTAGAATCTACATGAATAATTTAGACCATTGGGATTTTTTTAAAAATTTAATATATAAAAAATCGGTTCCTTTTATAAGGGATTCAAGCCATTCCAAAGAAGAAGTTTTTAATAATCTTATTTATAATGGTTTTAAAAATGCAATACTAGAAATCACTAAAAAATTAGGTAATAATTCTGATTCATGGGAATGGGGAAATATTCATACTATCAATTACGAGCACCCTTTGGGAATGGTAAGTCCACTAGATTTTATACTTAATCTTGGACCATTTCCTATGCCAGCTGGAAACAATGTGATTAATAAATCTATGTCAACACCTGGCAATCACGATTACAAAGTAACTTCTTTACCTTCTACAAGAAGATTAATTGACATTGGAAATCCAGAAAACTCCTATTCTGTTATACCAAGTGGGAATTCCGGAAATTTTTGGAGTAAACATTACGATGATCAATTAGAGCTATTTTTAAATGGAAAATACAGAAAAATAAATTTTTCTAAAATTCAAGTTAACAGCAATTCAAAGCATAAATTATTATTAACTCCGAATTAATCTTTTAGTTTCTAAAATTATATAAGTGGTGCAGATTCTTCGAGAAAAGCTTTAAAAAGTTACCTGTTTACTACTTTGATTCCCCAAAATAATTAAGAATACACTCTGTTTCAACCAATTAAATTAAAAAAATGTATAACAACATTGTTTTTTAAAAACATAAATATTTTTTTGGTTAAAATAATTAATTGTTAATCTCTTTTTATACATAAACACTAATTTAAAGTATTATATGTAAATATAAAGTTTGGGAATTTTAAAGATTGTAGATATTAATTTCTAACTATTTTTTTAAAAAAAGTTTGAGAGCCGTCATTAATCTCTAATATGTATATTCCAGATGCATGAGGTAAATTAATTTGACTACTATTACTTTTAATATTAAAACTAGATAATATTTCTCCTCCAATATTTTTAATAGATATGTTATATCCAGATTTTGTAGAATTTTTAATCATGAATGTTCCATTAGATGGATTGGGGTAAATAGTTATATCATTATCTTTAAGGTTATTTACGTTAGCTGTAACATTTGTAATTTTTGAAATTCCACTGCTAGTAGTAACCCATACTTGATCTTGATCATCAATAATTAAATCTGTGATTACAGGACCAATTAAACCATCATTCATATTAAAATCCACCCAACTGAAGCCATTATACATAGCAATACCACCATTTAACAAATAGTCTATATAAATGCCCACCCATAATAAGTTTCTAGAATCAAAAGCTAAATCCATAACGGGGTTCAATGTATCAGGAGGAGGTAGTAAATACATTTGGGTATAGTTATTTTGGAATATATTTTGATTGTTAAAAACTGACAGCCCTTCAGAATTCCCCACCCATTTATTGTTTTGAGAATCTATAGCTATTCCGTTTACTCTATTATTTAAAAGTCCATCACTCTTATTATAAATAGTAAAATTAGTTCCATCAAAATGTATTAATCCACCAAATCCAGATCCCATCCATGCTTCAGAATTGTTGTCAAACTTTATACTTTGAATTCCTCCGAAAGGTAGGCCGTCTGACATATTGTAACTAGTCCAATTTGTACCATCATAAATTGACAATCCATCATATTCACCAATCCAAATTCTGCCATCTGAAGATTGTTCAATATATTTAATTCTATCGTCTCCAAGACCGTCTGCAGATGTAAAGCACTGCCAAGTAGAATTAGAATATTTACAAACTCCAAAATCTGTTCCAACCCATAAGTCTCTATTAGCCATAGATTTAATAGCAGTAATGGTATTACTAATTAAGGCAGTATCTGTTGTTGTAGTAATGTTTGTAAAATTTGTTCCATCAAATTTTGAAATTCCATTTTGAGTTCCAAACCACATAACTCCGTTTCCTTCAAAAGTTCCGCAGCTTACGTTATTATCTACTAAACCATCGGAAGAAGTGTAATTTGTGAAAGTTTGCCCACTTAAATTGGTCACTATAAATAAGCATATAAAGGTCTTTAAGTATTTCATGTTAATCTTTAATTATTTTTTGAATCGAATTAATTTTAGAGCTGTTTAAATATACGAAATACATCCCTTTTTTAAATGATGAAGTATTTAGAATTAATTTATGATCCATAGGTTTAACTTTTTGTTGTAAAATTATTTTTCCTTGAATATCACAAATACTAATTAATGTTTCATTTGGATTTTCTAGTAAAATATTTAGATGATTTTTAAAAGGGTTTGGGTAGCAACTTAATTTTGATTGATTTATAGAACTTACAATTGCAAAATCATTGTCATAACCAAATGAGGGAGTATTGTAAACGAAATTTCCAGTGCCATTTGGTATTCTAGCATAACCAACATTTGTTGACTGGGTTGGGAAATTCAAATAATCTATAATTTGTCCAGAATTATTAGAAAGAATTAATTTTTCGCCACCATTAGCAAGTTTGAAGTTTGTATGCTTTATTCCTTCATTGTGTTTTTCGTCTGCCCATAGAATTAAATATCCATTTGCTGGTATATTTATATCTGGAATATTCCACTTTAGTAAATTGGTACTATCATCAGTTAAAAATAGCTCATTAGTTGAAAGTGAAGAATTGGTATTGTTATAAAGTTCAATCCAATCGGCATAATCTCCAAATTCATTTTGTACAACATTATCATTAATAGCTAATATTTCATTAATAACTAAATCTTCAGATTGGATAGGGGCATAGTACTCATAGAATTCATAGGCAGCTCTTTCTGGTGAGAATTGCCCAGCACTGTCATTTTCGGCATATATAAAATATTGGGTGTTGTTTCCAATATTTGGAATTTTGGCTCCATATATAAAGTCACCAATGGCGCCATCATTATTATTTCCGTTATCAAGCATTAAAGTTTCTTGAAAAGCTCCGCTACTTTTAAATCTGTAAAATAAAACAACTTGGTCTGCATCTATAATGTTTGCAGTAATCCATAAATCATCTCCTATTGATAATATGTTATTGTATTCTTTAATAGAATCAATAGTAATATTATGATTATAACCAGAATAATTACTTAAATAATTCATTCTATTACTCATAAGATCCTTAATTCCAGGATAATTAATGGTATTTGTTACTGTGGAATCTATATTATTTTGAAAATCTAAATAGCTATAAAATTTATTACTATCTAAGTTTACACTTTGATCAATAATTTGATGCATTTTATTGGCACTATCTAAATAACTTAAGTTTGAAAAGTTTTCTTCCATAATAGTTTTTAAATGGGCCATATACATTTTTCTAAACCTATTATCATTAAAAATATTTCTCATTAATGGTCTTGGGAATACCGATACGTTATATAAATGAGAAAGGGGATCTAAAGTTTTTGCTTGAGAGATATTCATACCAGAAAAGTAACTCGATGCATCTGTCAACCTAAAACTACCAAAAGACATGTTTAAATCCCATAGTATAGGATTAAACCTTCCCGAATTATCTTCGTAGAGGTAATAGTTTTGAGCATAGCCAATATAACTATCTAAATTTACTAAACTATAATTAAATGCATGCATCCATAAAGTTCTATCTACATTTAGTATTTTATTTATGGAAAAAGGATAGTTGTTAAGTGTATCAATTAGTTGATATAATTTACCCCATCCATAATCAGACTTTATACTGTAAAACGCTTCGTAATCTAAGGAATCATTTCCTGGTGATAAACTTAGATTTGAATTTTCTCCAAAAAGGTCTAAACTGCTAGGATTACATTTAAAAAAAGAGTTATTCCTAGATTGATAATGCTTGCTTAGAAAATCTTTATTTACCGCTTCAACATTAGAATAAACTCCCCAAAGAGTATCATTTATATACAAATTAGCAAAATTAGCTTTTGAAGAAGGTATATATTTTCTTGCTATTTGGTAGGAAAGTGCTTCTCTTAAAAAAGAAGGGTCGTGAATAACATTACTCAGTTTAATTTTATTAAATCCCTGATGTTCCTGATCATTTATTATGTAATCCAGTTTAATATTAAATGGATTTTTAGTTTGAGTAATATTTACAGAGCTATAACCTTTGTATCTTATACCAACACTGTCATACTGATAGCCATCAATTGTAACAGTGCCAATGATTCTTTGCTCATCACCTAAAACATATAAACTATCCAAAAGATATTTCCAGTTAGGTTGATCGAAATTAAATTTAATTTCTCTAACAGTGTCTATGTTGTAAAAAGTACTTTGACTAAAAATATTATTCGATAAAAATATAAGGACTAAGCAGGTAATTCTAAAATTCATTTTTATTTAGAATCATTTTTTTATTTGATATGGTACCGTTGGAATTATTAATATTTAATATATATATTCCATTTGGCTGATTAGAAATATCAATTTTAGAATCTTTTAATTCAAATGGTATTATTTGACCAAAAATATTTAAAATTTTGATGTCTGTATTTTCAGTTAAACCATCAACTGCAAATATTCCATTAGAAGGATTAGGAAATATAGAAATTTCTATATTTTCAATTGGATTTAAGTCAACACTACAAGGATTATTTAAAAGTGAAATTATACCAGGATACTCACATTCGTACCTAAATGCTTTTGGAGGGCCACCTCCATCGTATTGCCAAACAATATTATTATTTGCATCAACTTCATACATGATTCCGGCACCACCTTGTCCTGATGAAGTATTCACGAAAATATTTCCATTAGACATTCTGTTTGAAGCCGATTGTCCTGGTGAAGAGTATTGGCAAGTATATCTTGTATCGTAAGAAGATGGTCCATAGGCTTGTCCAGGATTTATTTGATAAGTATATCCATTTGTTAAATCTAAAGGAGGAAGAAAAGCGTCTACAGTAGATTGAGTATTGCTAATCCCTCTGTTATTAAAAATCTGAAGATAACCTCCATAAGGTCTTCCATCATTTTCAATCCATCTTATGTCATGTACTGCTCCAGGAATTACTTGACTCCCGTTCATTCCATAATTTGAAGGATTTCCCCATCTGTATAGTATGTCTCCTCCCATTCCAGAATTCCCACCAGAGTTGCTAGCTGCCTCTGCAGTTGTTGTACTGTGATCAATTATATAAACTTCACTTGCATGCCTAGATGAAAAAGCAATTTGATCTAAATCCTCGTTATAATCTATTCCATTAACATGGAACCAATCTCCGCTACTTCCACCTGGACCACCACCTGACGCTGTAATCATATTAATATCAATAAGTTCGGGATGATTAGCTATTACTCCATAATTATTTTTGTTTTGATCATAATCTTGTATTAAATGATCCCAAATATGCCACTCCCATACAACTTGTCCTCCAGTACCATTTTGAGCAATTTCGACAAAGTGAGTTGGCCATTTATCAGATGAAGCACCATCATAACCAGCTTGTGTTAATTCATTAGCTGTTTTTACTTCCCAAGCAATTAGCATTACATTGTCTCCAATTAAAGTAATGTCATGATGAGAACAATGGTTGGCATTAGAGTAAATATATTCCCATACTACATTTCCTGAAGGATCAATTTCTTGAACCATTCCACCAATTGCAGCTCCATTAAGAGCATTTTGAGCATATTTACCTCCCCTTACAATATTTCCGTTTTCTTTTAAAAGAACTGTGTAATTACATGCAACACTACAGTTCCAAGTTTTAGCAATAGTACCATCTTTATCAATTAAATAGACAGTATTTTGATTAGGGTTTTTACCATTATACAGTGCATAGCCATTAAAGGAGGATTGACTTAATATTGAAAATTGAATAAATACAATTAAGCTAAAAAGCAGTATTTTTTTCATAAGTATTTTGTTTGTTTTTAGATTTGGACGATAAATATTTAAAAATCCTTTATTTAATCAAATTTAAAATAAAATAATTATCATTATTGAGATTAATTTTTAACATTTATTCTAATTCTAGAAAAAAATATAAAACTATTTAAGAATACATTTGATTAAATAAGTAAAGTATTTCAATGTATAAAAACAAAGTCACTTTTAGAAAAGCATTTAAAACTATTATTTGGCCCAGGAAAAAATTACTTTTCATAGGTATTTTTTTAATAATTATTAGTAAAGCTGCTGGTTTAGTAACCCCTATTATGATGAAACCATTTGTTAATAATGCACTTGGAAAAGATATGGATCTAACACTTCAAATAGTATCTATAGTTATTGTTTCAATAATTATCAACTCATTAACATCTTACCTTTTAACAAGATTTATTGGCGTTGAAGCACAGCATTTAATAGCCGAATTACGAACTAAGGTCCAAAAGAAAGTACTGACTTTACCAATAAATTATTTTGACAATAATAAATCTGGGGCATTGGTTTCCAGAATAATGTCTGATGTAGAAGGGGTTAGAAATTTGGTTGGAACTGGATTTGTTCAACTTATTGGTGGAATATTAGCATCAGTCTCTGCTTTTGCTTATTTAATAACCATAAGTTTTAAACTCACTATTTTTGTTCTTTTACCTATGGCTTTATTTGCTGTAATTGCTTTAAAAGCCTTTAGTTACATACGTCCAATTTTTAGAGAAAGAGGGAAGAAAAGCGCTGAGGTCTCTGGTCGTTTAACAGAATCTTTAAATGGAATCAGAGTGATTAAGGGATTTGGAGCAGAGAATCAAGAGTTACATGTTTTCAAAAATGGAGTGGATGAAATTTTCCAGTTAGTTAAGAAAAGTATGACTGCACAGGCATTAATGTCTAGTTCTGGAGTGCTTATGATTGGATTAGCAAGTGCTGGAGTAATGGGAATAGGTAGTTTTTTGGGTTTAAATAATGGAGAATTTATTTCCTACTCAGCTATGATTGCATTTATGGTGGCTCCCATTCTCCAATTAGGGAATATAGGCAGTCAATTTACAGAAGCCTTTGCTGGTTTAGATAGAACGGAAGAAATTATGTCTTTAAATCCTGAAGAAGATCAGGAAATAAGAACTGTAGAATTAAACTCAATTGATGGTGAAGTTATTTTTAACGATGTTTCCTTTTCTTACTTGGAAGATTCAGAAGTAATTAAAAATATTTCTTTTAAAGCAAAAAAAGGGTCTGTGACTGCTCTTGTTGGAACTTCTGGTTCAGGAAAATCAACTATTGTAGGTTTGGCAGCATCTTTTTTAAATCCTAATTCTGGAAATATAACAATAGATGGAATAGACCTTTCTAAAGTTAAGCTAAGCAGTTATAGGAAAAAGCTAGGTGTTGTTCTTCAAGACGATTTCTTGTTTGAAGGATCGATAAAAGACAATATTCTTTTTTCAAAACCCAATGCTAGCAAAAAGCAGTTAGACAATGCAGTTATAGCTGCTAGTGTGAATGAGTTTACTGATCGATTTGAAGATGGTATAGATACTTTAATAGGTGAAAGAGGTGTTAAACTCTCTGGTGGCCAACGCCAAAGAGTTACTATTGCTCGTGCAATAATCGCTGATCCAAGAATATTAATTTTAGATGAAGCTACTTCTAATTTAGACAATGAAAGTGAATCATTAATTCAAGAAAGTTTAAAAAAGTTAATGAAAGGGCGAACAACTTTTGTTATTGCACACAGGCTGAGTACAATTAGACAAGCGGATCAAATCTTAGTTATTGAAAATGGTAAAATTGCTGAAAAAGGAACCCATGACAAATTACTTTCTCTTGAAGGAAGGTATTATAATTTGCACAAATATCAAGCTAGAATATAAGCTATGTTTTAACTGCTTGTAAACATTTTTATTAAAAAAGTCTATAAATTATGTTTTACAACAAAAATTTAATAGTAGTTTTGTACTTTATTATAAATTATAAATTATGAGTAACGGAACAGTAAAATTTTTTAACAATGCCAAAGGATTTGGATTCATTACCCCGGAAGACGGTGGTAAAGATGTATTTGTACACAAAAATGGATTATCAGATGAGATTAATGAAGGTGACAAAGTAAGCTATGATGTAGAAGAGAGCCCAAAAGGCTTAAACGCTATAAATGTCAAAGTAGACTAAAATTCACTTTTTATAAGTAATTTCATAAAAGAGCTTGTCATATTTGACAGGCTCTTTTAGTTTAAAAAAAATGATGGCTTAATTTTTTTCCATTAATTAATGAAAAACATTCTTAAAACATATGCTCTTCACAAAAAATTTGGGTTACATTTTGCGCTAAAAGATCTTAACATTACTATCCCAAAATCCTCAGTTTATGCTATACTAGGTCCGAATGGCAGTGGTAAGTCTACAACCCTTGGAATATTACTTAAGGCTTTGAGACCTTCTTCAGGATATTTTGAATGGCTTGGAAAGCCAAAGTTTAATTACCTCGAAAAGGTTGGAGCGATGCTTGAACAACCTAAGTTTTACATGTATTTAAACGCAATAGATAATCTAGCTATAATAGCTAAAATAAAAAAAGTATCTAATAATGGCGTTGAGGAGAGTTTGAAAAAAGTTGGTCTTTTTAATAGAAGGTTTGATTCTTTAAATACTTATTCTATGGGTATGAAACAACGTTTGGGAATTGCAGCAGCAATTTTTCATAGCCCCGATATTCTTATTCTTGATGAACCTACAAATGGACTTGACCCAGAGGGAATTACTGATATTAGAAATCTTATTTTAAATCTTTCAAAAGATGGGTTAACTATAATTTTAGCAAGCCATTTACTTAGTGAGGTTCAAATGGTAAGTAGCCATGTTTGTATTCTTAAAAAAGGTTCATGTATTTATGAAGGTAATATTTCTGAATTTATTAACTCTAAGGAAAATATTTTTCAGTTAGGAAGTTCCAACTTAGATAGTCTTAATGTTGCTCTGGTTAATTTCAATAAATTAAATAAAATTGAAAAACATAAATCTGGGAAGTATTTCATTGTTCACTTTAATAAAGATGTTTTCCCAGATGACATTAGTAATTATCTTGCTCAAAAAGGAGTGTTTTTAAATCATTTAGTTAGACAACATTCTACGTTGGAAGATGAATTTATTGAAATTTTAAAAAATTGACTCGTTTATTATACATAGAATGGGTCAAGTGGAGGCGTTTTAGACCTTTTCAGATACTTATTTGTTTATATACAGTTTTATTCTTTTTAATTTGTTTTGGTCTTGATGATATAATTCTTGATAAAGTCATTGGAAACTTAACGATGGGTAATTACAGTTCCTCCATTATTTTAGAAGAATATAACCCATATAAATTCCCTTTTGCCTGGCATACTTTTGCTTTCATAGGTAAATTTTTTAAAATATTACTTGCTATTCTTATTATCAATATAATTAGTTATGAGTACCAAAATGGAACTTTTAAACAAAATATAATTCAAGGTTTAAAAAGAGGGGAGTATCTCTTTGGTAAATTTATACTAGTTTTTTTATTAAGTACATATTCTACTTTATTAGTATGTATTGCAGCTATTATTGGAGGGCTTTCTCATTCAACTATTTCAGAAATTAATTTTTATGAAAATTCATATTATCTTTTTCTTTCATTTTTAAACACTTTCACATATTTAAGCCTCTCAGTTACAATGGGTGTTATATTTAGGAATACTATGACAGCTTTTGTAATTTTAATGTTACTATGGTTTCCAGGAGACATGCTTTGGCTGTTTATTATTCCCGAAAATTTTAATATGTATAGACCCTTTGAGGTCATTGATGAATTATTGCCATTTACTGTTCATCAAACTTCAGTTTGGAAATTAATTACTGTTTCCATCTGTTATCAATTTTTTTACTGGATGGTTAGTTATTTTAAAATGAAAAAAGATTTAACATAAATTTCATGTTTTAATTGAAATTAAATAATAGCTGTTACATAAAAAATGAACTAAACAATATGAATAAATCAAATGTTATAATTCTCATATTATTTTTATTTTTTTTCTCTAGTTGTAAAAAAGAAAGCGATTTTTCCAAAATAGATCAAGGAATAATTCTTCAGTATATTTCGCAAAATAATCTTAATGCCCAATCTACTTCAAGTGGTTTACATTACGTTATTAATGATCCTGGCAATGGAGAAACACCTAATGTTAACTCAACAGTTACAGTCGCTTATAAAGGAACATTAACTGATGGTACAATATTCGATCAATCTGATTTAAGCGGGGCAACATTTCCATTGTCAAATGTAATTCAAGGTTGGCAGGAGGGTATTCCATTGTTTAAAGAGGGTGGGGCTGGTATTTTACTTATTCCATCTGCTTTAGGATATGGAAGTCAAACGGTTAATAGTATACCTTCAAATTCAGTTTTAATTTTTGAGGTTACACTTATAAGGGTAAATTAATTGTGATTGATTTTTAACCAATCAAAAGAATAAAAAAGTTTAATTATACAATGACGCCACTAAAAGTACCCAAGGTGGGAGTAAAACAACTGAAGTTCATCATAAAAAATATGCTCGTATAAATATTGGAAGAGAACCTATTAAATGGTTAGTATCAATATGTAGAAAATGCCACCAAGAAATTCATAGTTGATTACTTAACCTCCCTTTGCTTTCTTAACTAAGTCAACTTTTTCTTACTTTAATGGTTTAAAACTTATGAAATGAAGAAGCTTATAGTATTTGTATTAGCAGTAGTAATATTAACAGGATGTAAACCAACTACATTTTATCAATTATATAATGTAGCATCATCACAGAAAACAATCAAAAAACAAGACTCTGGCTTTGAATACGAAAATAAAGATTGTAAAATAAATTATAATTTATGGAGTGCAAGTGGAGATATTGGTTTTGTCTTTCATAATAAAACTTCTAAATCAATCACATTAAACCTTGATGAGTGTTTTTTTATTCAAAATGGATTTGCAGAAGACTATTATCAAAATAGAATATTCACTAATACAAAAGGCAGGCAAATTTCTCAATCTAATTCATTAGGAGCATCTAAACAAATTACAGGAATTAACCTATCTGGCTACTTGCAAACTAATGGCGCATCTGCTTCTGTTAACTCTACAGGAACTTTAAAAAGTGAGAATTCTATCTCATATAAAGAAAGACCTAAAGTTACAGTTCCTGCAGGTTCATCAAAATATATAAGGGGATTTATACTTAATAGTGAATTGATTAGAGATTGTGACTTAATAAGATATCCAAAATCTAAAAAAAGTTCTTCATTAAATTTCTCTGAAAAAGATAGCCCTTTACAGTTTGAAAATATAATATCCTATACGTTAGCTGACAAAAAAGTAACAACTAAAAATCAGTTTTACGTCTCAAATATTACAAACTACACATCATCATCATTTTTTGATTATAAGACTGTTGAGTTTTGCGGTGATAAAAGCTATAATCAGAAAAAAATCTTCAAGTTTTATGATTTAAACAAGTTTTATGTCAAGTATTCAAAAACAGCTGAAGACTATATTAATCACTAGCAATATGAAGTATCTATTTTTTCTTTTTATTTTAATTCCAACAGTATTAAAGTCACAAGTCAAATATGTCTTCTTGGAAAGTGCTGTTATTGAAGAATCAAATAAGACATTATACCTTAATACACTTGGTGCAGAGTTAAAAGTTAATCTATCTAGAAAAAATTCTTTGAGTTTTAAATCATCATGGATTGGGGGTCCTGTAGGTTTGGTTTTTAAGCAGAATTTCATAAGTAAAAATAATTTAAATTTTTCTGTAATGAGTATGGTCATTTCATCTGGATCCATTAATAAAGGAAAAACTTTTGGTGGTTTACATATGGGGATTTTGACATTTGGTTCTTCTCGTAAGAATATAAGTTTTTCTGGTGGATTTGCACACATTAATTGGACCGAAAATCCAAATAAAAATGGAAGTGTTTTTATGGAAAATGCAAGGGTTATTGGCAGTAAAACTTCTTTTAGTTTACATGACTTTAATCACCCTTATTATATTCCACATGTTAACACAGGTGGTAATTCTGATTTTATAAATGCTTTTGTAAATACTGTTAATGGAGGAGATAGATATTTACATGGAAGATTTTACAAATCAAAACAATTGGCTTCTGTAATTGGCTTTTCTGGCTTATTCTTCATTAAAGACCGAGTAAGTATTATATTAGAATCAATGTTATTTTACTCTAAAATACCTCAACTTAAGTATATTGATAGAGAAATTGATGTTACTTACACTTACAATACCTTCGATGCATCTACTGGAATGTCTTTTTCCCGAACAGAAACCCAAACAGTAATTTATGGCGAAGGCGTAGAAAGTAATAAGAAAAATATAAATACTACATTATCAATATCACCCTGTATTAGATTTGAAAAAAAGAATATTTTCCAACTAGGATTAACTGTAATAGCTAATAATGATGCTGATAATAATTCTACAATATTTCCAATCCCTCAATTTTCCTTTGTTAAAAGGATGTAATTATCCCATATTAAATTAGTACTAATCACTTTATTATCAATTAAATAACCCTTTGTAATTACCTATTTTTGTTTAGAGTGGTAAATAATGGGCTAGGGGGTATCCATAATGTCTTTACTTCTCATTAAAAAGTAGTCAGCAAGATCATATCCTTGTTCTTTTTCATATTCATTTGCAGCTGATTCTAAAGAGAAATCTACTGATGCATTGGAGATAAAATTGAAACTATTTACAGTTTTTGACCAATCTTTATAACATCCTAAATCAGGAAATAGATGAATTTCTTTGTCTTTAATTGGTAGTAGTTTATTCTCATTTAAAAATTTTTTTCCCCCCGTTGAGAGCCATAAAAAGTCATTAGAATGTAAACTACATATGATTGCAGACTTCTGACTTTCTACAATACCAATTTTTTTCTTTGGATACTTATTGATTAAATGTAAACCGAATAAACATTGTCTTAATTCCTCATCATCGTTCTTTAGTCCGCAATGTGTGTAGTTGTTATAGCTCTTGATTCTCTTACCGTTATCTGGATTATATAGCATTATTTTTCCTGTTGTGATTCTATACTTATCATCTATTTGCCAGAATATTGTAGACCCTTGCTTTTTTTTGGAAGTGGTTCCTATCATATAATCATCTAATACTTTAAATACTGAATCCTTGTCATATTTACTCAATAAAAATTGAACGAATTTATTTTCTGAATATCTATTTAAAGTATGGATTATATCTTCTTTTTTATGGTAAAAAGTCTTAAGAGTCTGTATGGGTTTTAAACTATATGTAGCAGGCGAGTAGGTGTTTTTAAAATGCTCTTTCGGATGTTTGTGATAACCACAGTTATTTGCTCTATTACATATGCCAACACTATCATCAACATATTCATTAGTTTCTAAATCAACATATCTAGTGAATTTTTTAGGTTTTAAACAGTTCGGACAAGTAAATCTAGACCTGCTTCCATTATATTTTTCAAGCGAATATCTATAAGTCATATCAATGTGTGTTAGTGTGTTAACATATGTTATTAAATCGGTTATGATGTGTGTTATGTTACACCCCTGTATAGGGGTGTAACTAACATAACACAACAATTAACTTTTAAAATCAATTAAACCATTTGACAAAAATGAGTCACTTAAGTATAAATCAAACTTCTTGTCACTTCCTCTGTTAATAATATAATTTTCGGATAAATAGTAAGTAATAAACTCCCTGCATTTTGAATCTCCAATAGATACATTGTTATCATTCCAAGTTTTTTTAAGAGAGTAAATTAGATTTTTATGAGTGTATGATGAATTAGTTTTGTAAACCTCTGAAAGTACCTTAAAATGCATTTTTTTATCAAACATAAACGGCTCGATTGATTTTTTAGAATTTGATTCCTTAATTGGTTTATTACATAACTCAGGAATACCCTCAGAATTAATCATAAATGAAAATGGTTCAAACTCTTTTCCTCTCATATGTTCTGAGCTTACAGTTGATATATAAGAGTCTTTTTCTTTTGTAACGTTTATAACAGATTCACACTTATTCATTAACTCTGTACCTAGATGTCCTCTAGCGAACTCATTTCCCTTATTTTGATGTAATACAGTAATTATATGTTTATTTAGTCTACTAGACCATTTCATTAGTTTTGTAACAAGTTTTAGAGATTCTTCCGGACTATTAAAGTCATATAGTAAATCTCTCACACCATCAATTACAATAACCTTATTTTCTTTAAAGTAGTCATCAAAAATTACGGATTCAATCTCTTTTAACCTCTCTTCTGGAGATAACTCCTTAAGCATAAAATATGATATACTTTCTTTAATATTACTATTTGACATTTTATAAATCCTCTCTAATACCTTGTAGGAGTCGTAATTGCTTTGCTCTGTATCAAAATATGTAACTTTTAGATTCTCACCGTTATTTGTAAAGCCAAGAATAGATTCATTAGAAATAGCTGCTGCAGCTATTGAGCTATTGAGAAATGTTTTCTTTGACTTAGCCTTACCAGTTATTAAACTAATATTTCCCTCTGTTGCGAATCTAGTTTCATTAATTGAAATAAGAGTTGGTGGTAGTGATGGTTTGTTGTCAATATTAAGAAGATATTTTTTCCAATTAGGTTCTATCTTCTCTGATTTTTCCTCTTTATTATTTTCAAAATCTACATTAAGAAAACTATTATTTGTATCTTTAGAATCAGGGATTAAGCTCTTTTCTACATTGCTGTGGAGGGGGCTTTTTTCATTCATATCATACATCATTTCCTCCTTCCTTATTTAAAGCATTGATTACATCACTGTAAATAAAATAGACTCTATTTCCTATTTTCAGGTTTTTAAGATCACCTGACTCTGTCCATCTCCATAAAGTTGAAGCAGATATATCTAACATTTTCATTACTTGTTTTCTTGTTAGAATTTCATTTTTGGTATTATCCATAACAATTTATTTTTCGTTAATAATTTATTTTGGAGCAATAAGAAAGTGCTGAAAAAAACTAAATAATTCAGTGGAGTACAAGAGCAAAAAAAACTCTAAAAAAATCATTCAGACCTCACAATTTTATGATAAGCTCTATAACTATAAATATACGAATTAACAGAGGGAAAAGCAATCATTAGTATTCAACAAGTTTCAATAGTTTTCAACTTTTTCTATTAATAACTCCCTAATTAACAGATTGTTAGGTGTTTACAGGGAGTTCTGGCATATCTTCCTCTTTGAGTTCTGCTACTTCTAAACCTCTGAGGTAGGTTAAGGATACATTTATCGATGAATGACCCATAGCTTTTTGGAGTTTATGAATTGAGCCAGTTCTTTCAAATATATTAATTGCTCCACTGTGTCTAAATGAGTAAAGTGTTTGATTTTCTAATAGTAGATTTGACTTTTTTTTATACTTTAACCAATAGGACTTAAAATAGCTGATGTTGAACGGTTTAACACCATTTGAGAAAATATTTAAATCTCTTTCTTTTGGCATTAATTCTTTAATAATAAACATAGGTACAGGTACAATTCTATTTTTCTTTGACTTGTTTCTAGATCCAGAAAGGTTAATAAAGCTTAAATCATCAGAGAAATCACCCCACTTTAGCTCTCTTATCTCTCTGTGTGGCCTCAACAAACAACCATATGTAAGTAGACAACACAAATATAAATTGGCATTAAACTTCTTAATATCCTCTAATACTTCTTTGATATTATTGAATGGCTTATGTAGTTTTTCTTCTTGTCTCTTTCTTTTGATATGCTGCATCGGATTATGCTTAAGACCTAAATTCATAGCTTCAACAATTAAAACGCTTAAATGTGTTCTAATGGTATTGTAGGAAGTGGCATTGACATAATTACTCATTAGTTTTTCTATTGTTTGTTCATTTACTTCTCCATCTTTAGATATTTCTTTAATCTTCAAATAAATAAACTCCAGTGTTTCTATGTACTTTTTAGAGAGGTTTGATTTAAGTTTTCTTTCTAGAGCTAAGTTCAAATACTCAAAATCTGTTCTTGTATTATTTTCGTCAGTTGCTCTTCTTTTGAAAATGGTGTTACCAGTTTGGACGTACTTATAAATCTCAGAAGCTAATAATTTGCCCATTTGATATCTTTCTTCAACAGGGTAGGTGTTTGGCATTAATTTAATACCAATTCTATCTCCATTATAGAGTCTAAATCTTTTCTTATTTATATAAAATGTTACGAATACTTTTGAATCTTTGTCAAAAGAAATTTTAGGATATGCTAGTTTCATTCTGCCAGTGTTTTTACAGTTGGTTAATAATTAGGCAGTTTTGAGCACTCTTTTCGAGTCTTTTT
>Ga0206682_10000312_pt1 | contig 52525 bp, 45 predicted proteins | sample M240m12015metaG_FD_155444 | JGI IMG/M metagenome (GOLD analysis project Ga0206682, IMG submission 155444) | Ammonia-oxidizing marine archaeal communities from Monterey Bay, California, United States - M2 40m 12015 | ecosystem: Environmental > Aquatic > Marine > Intertidal zone | place: USA... | reverse complement strand
TTGTACGATCTGTCCCATTGGTGTGTCCAAAATGCGTGCCTTACCCACCACATCCTTACCCTCAACTTTGAGGTCAGTTATGAGATGGGAAACTTTATCCAAGTTGACAGTAGGGCCGTCGGGATGATTTAACTCACCTACGGCTCGTTTAGTTGCAACTTGTTCTTTGGAGTATTTATTTACCGCAGCTTCCATAATGGCCTGTGGATATATACGTCCATTTCTATTCTTTTGTTCAGCTTGTGCGAATACGCCTTCGATAGTATAATTTTTACCACCGCCCTCCTTGGCTTCCACCAAGCATTCGATATTTTGTTCTGTGTATTCAGCAATAAGCTTCATTAATCTACTTCCCTAACGAATTGCATTAACATTTTCTGCGCGTGCTTTTTCGTGTCATAAGTGTCTAATTTCTCACCGTCTACATATGCTTCAAACTTGTCATACTTCTGTATGATTTCTAAATTAAAGCCCATATATTTTCGTTTATATACCGTACGTTCTTTTGTAACAGTTTCTCTAATCGTCTTCAGTGTCTTCATCGGAGTCGTCTGTATCATCTTCGTCGTCAACATCTACGTCATCCTCTTCAGAATCGTCATCTTCGAGATCTAATTCTAACTGTTCTTCATCCTCTGCTTCAAGTCCATTATATACTTCTCCCGATACCTTAATGCGCTCTTGATCAAGAGCATCCGTCATTTTAGCAGCCATAATTTCTGCAAACGTTTGTCCACCGCTTGCGTAATCTCCATCAGTTGCCTGTTGTATCAATTGCTCAATGTTTTCCATAATAACTCCGTTTCCTATTATTTATAATAAAATTATTCTTCATCAGGAAGATTTTGTTGATCGTCTGTAGGTTGCTCTTCATCAGATTGTTTCGCAACTTGTTTAATATCATCGTCATCAAATTGCAATACGTTTTTCATTACCCACTCTTTTGAGAAGTAATCTCCAACGTACTGACTTACTTGATCTAAAGTTTGTAATCTTTCTCTTAGTAGTTCAGCATCTTTTAACTCTGTAAAGTGATTGTCTCTAGTGTAATCAATGATTAAATCGTTTTTCCACTCATTCCAGTCTTCTTCAGTAATTAAACCTTTCATCACAAGTTGTTTCTTTAGAATCTCTAAGAATAACATTGAGAAACGACGACGAAGTCTATCGATAAATTTCTGAAACTTTAATTCGTCTCTACTTATTTCTGTAGATCTACCTAGGCTAAATTGTTGTTCTTGTTCAAGTCTAGCTATAGGAACGTTAAGCGATCTGTAAAGACGTTTTTGGAAGTATACGATGTCATCAATCTGCCCGAGGTTTTCACCTCCTGGTAAGGTAGATATCTCAGTGCCTCTACCGCCTTCGCGCCGCGGCAACCAAAAATCCTCAAGCATTGACATATGTTTGCGATCATCTCGTATTTGTCCTGTGTCTGCGTCATATACAAGCTTATTACGGTAACGAGCCATAATGTCTTTCATATATTGTTCTGATTTACCACGTGGTAAGTTGCCCACGTCAATATAGAATATTCGCCTCTCAGGCGCCCGTGCAAGCCGGTAGATGACCAGTGAGTCTTCCATCATTCGAAGCTGATTGATTGGCTTCAGTGCTTTATGTAAATGCGATACGACCTTCTTTCTATCAGCTGACAGAAGTCCAGATGTAACATAACTCACTGAGTCATTAGATAGTTTTACCCCTGATGTTTGACTTCCAGGTTTTTCCTGATAAATGTAATATTCATCAACACTTTCTACTATCATAGCTCCAGTGATGGGATCTTTCTTTTTCTTTACTTGTTTAACTTTACGAACCTTCGCAGAATCGATAGGACGGATTTCCTGAATACCTGCTTTAATATTAGATTCATTTACAACAAGGTGATGATATAATCTGCCATCAATGTACCAACGCTTAAACATGTCGTGGCCGTTATTGGCAAAGTCCAACATAGAAATAATATTGTCGAACTCTTCGGTAATTCCTTTTTTAATCTGATCTGATACTTCAACCTTATCAAGCGTAACTTTAACTGCTTGTTCGTTCTCTGACGCTGAAATAGATTCGTTGATAATATCTTCGATTGCGGCATCAACTTCTGGATGTGTTGATACTCCACGGTATTTCATAATCATTTGATGATTGTCTTTAGAATCATCTCCATCAATATTAATATACTGACCATAATGAGAACCAGAAGCAGTAACATATCCAGCACCATCGTCATCTTGACGAGGTACAATAGACTGTAACTTCTTGTCTTCTTCTTTTTTATTTGCTCTTCGAATTTCGAAGCCAAATATTTTTAATGCATTATTGTCGGCCATAATTCATCCTAAAATAAGTGAAGAGAGGCCAGCGAACCAGCCTCTCCAATACCAACTTATGTAGTTGTGTTTGATGTCCAATATTGGTAAGTCCACTCAATTGTGAACTCTTCAATCTGATCATTCGCATCATATGCAAGCTCAATAGGTGAGATACCTGTTGGGAATGCAGCGACAAAGTTATAACTCTTAAGGACTTTTTCATCCTTATCTAGTTGTTCAACTTTTAAATCAGCTTGATAGTTTATTGGATTAACTTCTCCGGTATTCAATGAATGAGCATTAATGCCATTCATCCATCTTTCCATAGAGTTACGGATTGTGAAGTTTGTATCATTGATACAAGTTACGCTCCATGGCTCAAATGTGCGATCACCAGCCATTTGCAATTGTCTGCCCCTGAAAGGAACAGTCATAGCAGGAATTGTAGAGCCAGGCAACTGCGCAGCTCTACACAAGAAAGATGTCAATTCAGCATCCCCATCGGTGGGAATAGCTGTTGGAAAGTTAACAGTAACTTTAAACAGATTGGGACGAGCGCCCCCACCTGCTAGTTTTGCTTTAAAATCGTCTACGCCTAAAACCATCTATTTGACCTCCTATACACCAGCGATTTCTGCGAAATCAACTCCGGTACGTACAGCAACAAAGTTAAGAGTAACAAAGTTGATGGAACGTGCAGGCTTGACTAAGACAGTCGCGACAAATTCATTTCTATCTATAACTGCACCAGTGTTGTTTGTTTCGTCACAAATCACACGGAAATCAGTTATGCCACGACGACCTTTGATGTCTCTTAAGAATGGTTCAACCACGCCAACAAATTCTGCTCTTGTGAATTCATCATTGAATTCGAACATAACGTTGCGAGCAGCGATTCCAATCGCTCTTTCGATAGTCAAGAACAAACGACGTACGTTAATACGATCGAATGCAGAAGGTCTTGCAAGCTTTGTCTTATCACCGAATAGTAGCAACCCTTGACCAGGAATATTCGCAATCGGGTTAATACCGTTACGATATAGTACATCTCTCTGAGATTTGTTCGGAGAGTATGAGATACCTGTCACACCAAGATATTGACCACGTCGTGGACCAGCTGGTGAGAACCAAGTTGCCGCAGTTACATCAGTCGCAGCCATAACACCTGCGGTTGATGAGTTTGCGGGGATAAAAATAAACTCATCGTTATATTTATCATAAACTTTAAGATAGTTGTTATCAACTACTAGATATGATGACGCTGTAAACGTGGCTGCCGTCGCGACAGCATTAGTATTAGCAGCGGTGGCTTGTAGGCCTACAATATCTGATCTAGCGGGAGATGCAACGACAACGCAATCTTTACGTTGACCTTGAGCAATACTTACAAGATCATTAACTATTGTAGTAGTATCTGTCCTTGAAGTCATTTGAGGAGCAATCATAAGATCTACTTGGATATTATCTTTGTCTTCAAATTGATCAAAACCAGTAATATAGTCACCTACGTCCATATTTTCTGATTCATCACCTTCGGTAAGATCGTAGTTTTTAGCAGCCAAGACGCCAGATGAAAGTTGGAAATCAACGTTTGTATCAGCGTCTAACCCAGAATTTGCAACTGTATAATCAGAGTCATGCCCAGCCATCCAAATGTATGATGACTTTCTATTGATTACGTCTCTTACATAATTTGTAGATCCGTCAGGTGTCTTAGCATTTTTTGCCAACGACATGAACGGATATGTTTCTAAGACTGTGCCTTTAGTACCTGAGAATTTGCCAAGGTTGTCAATTACAGCGACGTGAACTTCGTCATTAGTAGCTGTTTTACCTTCAGCAAACGGTGAAGTACCTGGTGCTGTGTCAAAGTTGTCTTTATATGCCCAAGCGTCAAATGCTGAATCAGCACCTTGTTGTGGGCACAAGGAAACTCTTAAGCTATTGCCCAATGCGCCGGGCCATTTAGCTATAAATGTGTGTTTATCGGAATCAAATCCTGCAAGCGCTGCATCCCATGCATCACCGTCTTTGATTCTGACATTTGCTCCATTTGCTGCTTCGTTGTGGTTATAAGCGTTATAACCGTCTGTATCGCCTAATACGCGAACAACTTGAAGAGCATTTGTATACTTGAGAAAGTACGCTGCCGAATGGAAATCGACAGATGTTGCAGCCGTAGGAGTGCCGAAAGTGTCTGCCAGTTCTGCTTCATTTGAAATCAGAATTGGTTTTTCGACTGGGCCCCAACGGAAATTACCAACAAATGCACCGGTAGAAGAAGAAACTGCTGGCACCACACCAGATGCGTCAACCTCTCTAATGGTAATTGCTGGAGATTCTGAAAATGCCATAATTTCTGTCCTCTCGAAAATTTAAATTATATGCGGGTTCATAATGCGGATTCTTTTTCACTCAGTCTTATTTATAATATTTAAATATCTGGCAAATATTCTATAGCCCACTGTCTGCCTCCGCGTTCTTCTTCTGATGGTATTCCATCTAGACCGTCATCTATAAATCCAAAAGGAGGTAAATCATCTTCAATTTCTTTCATCTTATTTTTAAACATCATTTCTTTTAAGTTAATGTCTGTCATATCCGAGAAATATTGTGTTGATACAAAATAACCTAGCATCACTAAATTCATAACTAGATCGTCATGATTACCGCTAGAAGCTTCATAAGAAACACCTTTAGCAACAAATGTAGATATTTCTAATATAGTATCATCATCAACAATATCTAACTTATTATTTTCTAATATATCTTTAAACGACGAACATCCAAGTCTCTTAACTTTACGAGTCATCTCTACGCCTAATGCGTTTGCTTTAATAGCAGATTCGACATGCATATTTTCATATTCTAAATCATGATAAAGACCATTTGTCACAAGCGAACCCTGATCATTTGACTCAATTACGACATATGCCTTATTATAAGAATTCGCCCACTTATATATAATATTAGGGAAGAGTAATGGAGAGATAGTATTATTGCGATATACGGCCACCTGTTTAAAAGGTCTAGAGCTTATGTCGATTAAATTAAATGTAGAATAATCCTGTCCTCTTCCTTTTGAAACATCTACTAGCATGATATACTCATGTCCGCTTTGTGTTTCTTCATATATTTTAAGGTCGCCTCCTTCCAGGAAGCGCACAGGATTTTTCATTCGAAGCTTTAATAGAGTTTCTGCGTTAATTAACGTATCACCGGTGCCAAAAAATGTATTACCGAACTCTTGGTCAAATTGTAGCTGAGACGTATTTGCTACTGTCTGGGTTTTCCATTTCTCATCTCTGCCGGGAACATCCCACCAATCAACGCGAAAAGGCTTAAAGTCGTTTACGCCCTGAGAAGCCCCTTCCCATATCTTATGAAATACATTACCAATACCATTTGCAGTTGAGGTAATAATAATTTTAGTATCTTTACCAGATGAAACAACCGGATAAGTCGATGTATAAAACTGAGCATCATTTTCAACAAACGCAAACTCGTCTAAATACAATAACGACACAGACATACCTCGAATCGAAGATCCAGATGTTGCTGCCGCAACGATACGCGAATTATTTGAAAACTCGATTGAACCCTTATTCAAAGCCTTACAACCAGGCTGCAAGAAGAAGGGTAAATTTTCTAGCATAAGCGTAATGCGCCCAAGCATCTCACGTGCCGTAGCACCTTTGTTCGCCATTACCGCAATAGTTTTTTCTGAGTGAAATAACGCATACCATAAAAGATACGCAACAGAAGATATGGATTTACCAGACTGTCGGCATGCTAATACAATATTAAATCTGTTTGAGTTAAACTCATTAAACATTTTCTCTTGATATGGATATAGCTCAAATGGAACTAATCCCTCGTCAAGGGAAATAATTTTACAATACGTTATAGCAAAATACGCTGGATCCTTCATGCAACGAGCGTACTCAAGGACTTCTTCATTTGTCCATTGAGCTACTATTCCATCTCGTTTTACATTAGGATTGCCTAGGTATGTGTCATTCTTTTGGAGTAACATCAATCATTTCATTTTGTAGCATACGCTGTAGATCTGCCGTAGATCCTACAAACACATTATTATTAGTAGTTCCACCTGGTAAAGCTTTAGTATTTTCTTGATGAAAATCTTTTTTCTTCTTATGCATATCCATAAGATTACCATTGATGTCAGCAATGTTTTTCATCATATTAGATAAAACTTCAAAGGCACGAGGATGTTCAGTCGCTCTTGCAACCTCCATCATTTCTTCCATAGATTCCGATCCCTTTGCTAAAAGGTCGTGATATATTTTACGAGCGTATTCGAAATCGTTATTAGCAGTATTTGAATCCATCATAATGCACTGTCAATTCCTATAATTGTATTTGTAAATCCAAAGTCACTATCTGGGCTGGCATCGGAAGGATTAGTAGTTACTGTAATTCTTTCTAAAGGAATATCAGAATCGTTTAGACCTGATCTAATATCAAGAATATCTGTAATAGCAGTACGAATAATACCTGAACTAGAGACCGGACCATGGAAATTAACATGCATGTCAAAGTCCATAGTATATACTATAGTTCTCCTAGAAGCAACTTCTCCTTCATAATCGTCATTCATTGTGACGCCAGTCAAAATAATAGGGACGTCTTCTTTAATAGTTTCAATGTCTTCGAACGGTTGTATTGATAATGTGTATTGAGGATTAAAGTACGGTATAACCTGCTCAACTACTTGCAACGCATCATCTTGCATTTTTGCAAAAACGCTTAATTGAAAGCTGATAATATACGGAACACCTACTTCAATTTTGTTTCTAGACAAGACTGTTCCAGCAACACTAGGTCTAGCGGTGATATTACTTTTTGGCAGCTGCCTTGCAGGATCGTACGATATATTCATTATTTCAAACGACATACGTGGTAGCTTTATTGCTACTCTAGCTTCTTGTAAATCTGGCACTTCTCTGATTCTATCGAGAAATTTAGCGCGTGGTCCATACGATAGCGGAACCTTCTGTGTGTTAATTATACCACCACTAGAATCTTTACGTAAAACGTACACATCATTAAACATTGCCCCAAAAGTTGCAACTGCTTTACGTATTCGTTGATGATAAAAATAATTGCCAAACATTAATTAGGATCCCCAAATGGATTTGTTTCGCTAAAGTCAATAAAGTCTAGATTGCCAAAATCATCATTTTGCTCATTACCGTGTAACTGATTATCTTCTGTAAACGATGTAACTGTTCCTGTAGCATTTGATTCTGCGCCAGTAATTATCTTAGCAGTTGAAGGCAGATGAAATTTACCATCATTTCCACCTAAGTGTATAATAGAAAGCGAATTAGTACTGGATACCCATTTAGATACTTCAGCTCCAAGTATTGTTCCATCAGTAAGAGTTTGTGTCACTCGTTCTCCAACGATAAACGATCCTGTTACTCCGCTTAATACCATATCAAACTCGTATGCATTAGTTTGCTCTATAGTATCTATCGTAGATAAATCTGTATCAAGATCTTCACCACTATATTCAAACAATTGACAACGCATCTTAAATGTTGGAAGATTTGCTAGCTGGTAAAAGGGTTGTTCATGCTCTACGTGCATAACTTCAAACATAGATTTAGACATAGGTAAGAATATAATATCTCCTTCCCTTGGTCGTTCTCCGTCTATTTGGTTATCAACCTTACCAACCGTAGTATTCCAACGTCGTTTAGACACAATGAAAGTTGCTTCATCGCGTATTTCAACTCCGAACTTAGTGAATAAGTCTCCTTCGCCATCGAATCCATCCGTGTTTTCTATATACATTTCAATTTTATACGAGTTGCTAAATTTAGAAGATACATCTTCGCCAAGTATTCTATTCTCATTAACAATAGTTCTAGGAAGATAATACAGATCTTGACCATACATCTTTAAAGATTCTATGATTATATTCTCGTAGAGCTTTTGTTCAGATCTTACAGATTCTGAAAAATAGATATTTCTTGCCATATTAACCTACAAAAAAGTTAGGGGGAAGTTCGTGTTCTAAGCGAATGCGTTCTCTAAGTCTATCTAATTCTGCTATAGCATCATCAAAAAGTTGTCGACCATTTAGCTGAACTCCTCCTGGAAGAACCATTCCTTCAAATTTAATTAAGTTTGCACCCCATTGCTGTTTTATCAATTGAGTAGAATAGTCTTTAAGCCACATATCATCGTAGACACTCGTGTGTGTATCCGGATCTACAATTTGATATATTTCGGCAATAATATATTCTCCAGCCTTGATTTCTTTGTCAGCAAAAGCACCATGAATATATAGTCTATCTTGTCTCCGTGCAAATTCTACTTGAGGATGACCATTTAATTTAGAATCTAACAACGATAGATATTGTTGTAATTGCTCGTAATAAGCCAGATCTCCTGCAAAGTTTTGCATATCAGCAATATCATTAAGCATCATTTGATATTTAATGTCAAAGAAGTTTCTAGACGAACCAAACGCAGAATTAGTCGGTAAGAGCCGTGATACATATATAATATCAGAAGAAATAGGAATGTATTCATTAGCTACATCATCTGCAGTAACCAGATGCTTTAGATAAGTCTTTACGGTTGCATCAGAGTGAAATTCTTGGTATAGCTGTAAAGCATCATCGATTCTTTCTTCAAGCTGATCGTCATCTACGTTTATCTCTATCACAGGATCACCGAGTCTACGAAGACAATAGTCGATTAATCCTTGCCTTGATGTGGGTGCCGCCATGTTCGTTCCTTTTTCAAAAACTTTTATCTATTTATACGTTTACAATCACTAGGAAATGTGTTATAATAATATCATGAAAACAGTATTTACAAATGGATGCTTCGACATTTTACATCGAGGCCACTTAGATTATTTAAAAGAATCTGCCTTTTGGGGAGAAAGACTTATTGTCGGTATCAACTCAGACAGTAGTGTACGCAAACTAAAAGGTTCAGATCGACCAATAAACAAAGAAGAAGATAGAAAGTTTGCACTAGAATCTTTAAGCTTTGTTGACCGTGTTTATATTTTTGATGAGCCAACGCCTTATGAACTAATCAAATATATAAGACCGGATATAATTACAAAAGGCGGTGATTATGCACCAGATAATGTTATTGGTAACGATTTAGCTAGAGTAAAAATTATACCGTACACGCTAGGGTATTCTACTACTAAATTTATTGAAAGGATTCGCAATGACGCAACTTGAAGGCTTTGTCGAAAAAGGCTGGGGCCATGAAAATATCTTTGCTACTAACGATAAGTACACAGGGAAATTATTAGTATTTAATGAAGCTGCAAGGTTTTCAATGCATTTTCATGCGCTAAAGGACGAAACATTTTTTGTTCTTGAAGGAGTCTTTGATTTACTTACTATTGAAACAGAAAGTGCAGACGTTAAAAAACAAAGGTTAAATCCAGGAGATTCGGTAAGAATAAAACCTTTAACACCACACCAAGTAATCTGCGTTAAAAAAGGAACTATTATAGAAGTTTCTACTCCAGATTCAGTGGAAGATAATTACAGGGTTGCCAAAGGCAATAGTCAAAAATGATAATATGGGGTATGTCAAAGAACGGTCATGATTGGTCTGTAGCTATTTTTAAAGACAATAACTTAGGAAATAGATTTAAACTTGTAAATACTATTTCAGGTAAAGGCTCTAGACACACGCCAGAATGTATAGATGAAGCCAAGAAAAACGGCAAACCTGATTTAGTTATCTGGTATGAAAATCCATATCTTAAATCTATTAGACAATTTATAGCAGGACAAAAACATCCTTTTAAAAGAAATAACATTAAAAGATATTTACGAGATCTTAATATAAACTGTAAATGGAAATACGTAGGCCATCATGAATCTCATGCTGCAGCCTTTTACAATAGTGGATTTAAAGATGCCACTATTGTGGTTCTTGATAGTATTGGAGAATTTGATTGTACATCTATATGGAAAGCCAAAGACGGCAAACTTAAAAAAATAAAGTCAACTAAATATCCTCATAGCATCGGACTATTCTATTCAGCTATGACAGATCGAATCGGATTAAAGCCACAGCAAGATGAAGCTGTATTTGAAAAAATGTCTAGATCATATACACCATTTTCACAATTAGTAGTACAAATGGAAAATGATATAATAAAACAGTGGGATCCATTACCTAAATTTAGAGTAAACTTTCACCGCGGCGCTAGGCAAATGTGGTGGGACAGCGGTAAAAAGGAAATAGCCAGCGCATCGCGTACAATTTTTGAGAGTTTAGTAACTAAAGTTTTAATTCATGCAAAAGAAATTACAGATAGCCGCAATATTGTGTTAAGCGGTGGAGTCGCATTTAACAAATCTGTACCAAACATTGCAAGCAAAATATTTGATAATATATACATACCACCAAATCCAAGCGATAGTGGTTCAGCAGAGGGCGCAGTATTAGCGTATTTAAATAATGGTTGATATGAAAGCAATGCAAATACCTGACTATAATCCAGCCCAGGTAGATAACAACAATATTCAAAATATGTGGCCTAAAACGTTTCATAAAACTAATATAGCGTTTGAACGAAAAGATGTTATTACGAAAGGAACATCGTTAGAACCAATTGAAGGAGCTTTAGAAGCCATAAAAAATTTAAGACTAAAAGGTTATAAGGTCGGATTAATTATGGACGAAGCTGGTTCCACTGAAGAAAAATCAGAATCTATGCTACAAGGACTTATGAAAATATTTGGTGATGCTGGCATTATGTCTATTGACTATATGTATTATTCTATTGGAGTAGAAAGACAAGATTCTTTTGTAAAACCAAGTACTGGAATGTTTAAACGAGCTGAAAGCGAAAATCCGCAAATTAAATTTAAAGGAAGTATATATGTTGGAAAAACTATTAACGATGCAAAGGCTGCATTTAAAATAGGCGCTAGAGCCATATTAATTAATCCAACAGAAGAAACTGTTAAAAAATTAGGTTCCTTTGCTAATCAGAAAGTAAAGAAAAAGACTCGAATATTTCAATCGCTGCAGGAATTTGAGAAAACCCTAAAATAATAATAGTTGTCGTTATAATTCCCTTTATAGTAAAAAATATTATAGTGGCTAATCCAATTTGTTTAAGTCGGTATTTCAGGGAAGAGACACTCATCAATATACTTTCTCACTGTTAAAGGATCTACGCCCATGCTCTCCATAACTCTCGGAGTGTGTGGGTTTTTCTTTTGGTTTATTGCGTACCAGTTATGCTTATCCGTATAGTCGTTGTCAGTGCTAAGACCTATATTGTGAACAAAGTAGTCTAAGTTATTAACAGCAAGATCTAATAGCTCTTGTAGTTCGTCAGGATCTCTAACGTTTCCGGCTGAAACCATTGATCCACTAAAAATTGCTTTAGCCCAGTCAGGTAGTTCTCTTTTCTTTGATGGAATAAAACTGTGTACATTCTTTTTAAATTGTGATAATATGTGACTATTAGGATCTATAGGACTAAAGTCGTGAAAGGCTCCAGTGACTTTATTTGGTCCTGCGATAACATCAAATCCAAATATTGGAGCAGGATCATTTGTATGAGGATACACGCACAAATGCATCATCCAAAGTTTACGATCTTCTCGTGCATCGATAATATCTAAATCGGCTCTTCGCCAAATATCTGGAGACAAATAAGTATCTGCAGGCCAGGGAAAATTGTGAGTATGTTTTGTAGTGGCAAGGCTTTCAACTATTGCTCGCATTCTTTCGCTTGTATCTATAAGTTTTTCAAAGACCATATTCTTTTTCTAACTCCTTAAATAGCGCTGTTGCATATTTAAAAACGCCTTGTGCTTCTTTGTACATATCATCATCTAGCTTAGATCTAACGTATTCTATAAGGCCTTTTTTATCTTCAAATTTATACATGTTATGTAAACCAAAAGGAATACGTTTTGAAATCATATTGCCTCCATACATATCTCCAAAGTGACGAACGTACATATGTGCCCAGCATTGATATTCATCAATGCCTTCTACATAATCGCAATATTCTTTTACAACGGGATATAGTTTAAAACTATCATTTACTTCTAACGAACGAAGGTCTTCTACAATTTTATGATGTCTTTTAATATCAGGTATATCTTCTAATATGCCAAGTTTATCTGCCCTTTGCTCTAACCTAAAATATATCATTTCTTGCTGATATAAATAGTTAGCGTACTGATGCTTAGATATAGCACCTGACATGAGCAGCTTTGCAAACGGGCTTTCTTCTGCTTCAGTATGTACGTCTTTAACGAGATCACGTAACGCCATAACAACTCCATTGAAATAGGTATTTATATAATGATTTATGTAACAGGTGATATGATTATAGATGAGTACATCTATGGTACTACAACTCGAATTTCTCCAGAAGCTCCAGTTCCCATTGTAGATTTAACTTCTCGCGAAAGGCGTTGGGGAGGAGTAGGAAATGTATATAATAATATTTCATCAGTTTATTATACAGCAAGATTAGCTTGCTATAAAGATGAATATAACGCAGATTTATTTACTGATAATCCCAATCATACGTTTTTTCATACGCATAAAATACCACTAAAAACTAGAATCATGTCTAATAATAGATACATGTCACGCATAGACGATGAAGAATATATAAAGGATTCTAAATTAGAAGATAATATACTAGAACTTTGGAATACTAATTCAGGAGTCATAGTATTATCTGATTATAATAAAGGGTCTATAAAAAATCCATTAGAGTTTATAAAAAAAGCTAAATCTAAAGTGCTAGTAGATCCTAAACTTTCTTTAGATAATTATAAAGGTGCACATATATTAAAGCCAAATAGAAAAGAATTTGAAGATTATGTAGGAGTTTGTAAGACGCCTAAAGAACTAATGGCAAAAGCGCAACTTACAAGGGATCATTTAGAACTAGAGCATTTGGTTGTGACATTAGGAGAAGATGGTGTATTATTAGTAGGAGATACAATAGAACACTATGAGTCACAAGTTGAAGAAGTGTTTGATGTTACTGGTGCAGGCGATACCTTTATGGCTGGATTAGCCTTAGGTACAGAAGCTGGTATGTCTATATCGGCTTCAACTAGAGCTGCAAATAAATTAGCTGGTATAGCAGTATCACATAACGGAACATATACTATCTCAGGTGAAGACTGGATAGAATCAATAAAGGAATTACAATGAAAATTTTAGTAACAGGATCAGATGGATTTATTGGGAAAAATCTCGTAAAATCTTTAAAAAAAGACAATATTGAAGTTATTGAATATCCAGTAATGCTAGATATGCCTGATCTTAATGAGGTCGATAAAGTTGTGCACTTAGGAGCTATATCTAGCACTACTGAAAAAAATGTAGGTATGATTATGGATCATAACTATGATTTTAGTTATAAGCTTTTAATGCACTGTATTGACAAACAAGTTGATTTTGCATATGCTTCTTCAGCATCAGTTTATGGTTCTCCTATAACATTTGATGATGTAACTAGAGAAAGTTTTAACGCGGATGGAACCTCAGGATTTGTAGAAGAACAACATTGTTCTCCACAAAGCCCTTATGCATGGTCAAAGTATATGTTTGATCGTTTAGTGATAAAAACATTACAATACGATTTACCTATAGAGATTCAAGGATTTAGATATTTCAATGTGTATGGTCCTCATGAAGAACATAAGGGTGAACAAGCTAGTGTTATAAGTAAATGGGCAAAAAACAAAGAAATAAAATTATTTACCGGTAGTGAGAACTTTTATAGAGATATGATTCATGTAAAAGACGTATGCGCAATACATAAAAAGTTTTTTGATATCAAAGAATCTGGAATCTGGAACATTGGTACTGGCAATGCTTATAGCTTTCAATTCATAGCAACTCAATTATCAAATTTTACCGATATCGAAATAGAATATATTGATTTTCCAGAACATTTAAAATCACAATACCAATGCTTCACTAAGGCCGATACGACCAAATTAATGAAGACATTGGTTAATCATGATTTTATAAGTCCAGTAGATCCAGCACTTTTTATAAAAACTTAATTTTTTATTGTAATTAGTTTTTCGTATTCTGGTAAAAACATATATTCTATAGCAGAGCTTTTTAATGTACGTATAGCGTCTTCAAAAGTTTCTACTAATGGCTCACCGCCTAAATTAAACGAAGTATTAAAAATCATTGGAATTCCAGTTTGCTTTTTAAATTCTTTAATTAAATTATAATAATGGAGATTTTGCTCCTTATTTACAGTCTGAATTCGGCAGGTTCCATCTACGTGTATAATAGATGGGACCATTTCAGCTACCCCATCTTTACAGTCAACAGCGTACATCATATGAGGAGTGGACTCCATGCCTCGTAGATCGAACCAATCGTGCACGTCTTCTTCTAGAATAGTTCCAGCAAATGGTCTAAAGTATTCTCTACGTTTTACTGAGTTTACGTGATCTTTGCCATTAGGATCTCCTGGATTATATAATATACTTCTATTTCCCAACGCCCGCGGCCCGGCCTCTGATCTTCCCTGGAATATTGTAACAATATTATTATCTTTTATAAGATTTACTACGTCAGAATATGAAGCATCCTGCGTTTCATATTCTAATATGCCTTTATTATCTTCAACATAGTCTTTAGAATAATTATATTGCGGACCTAAATATATCCCGCTGACGTCTTTTTTAGTATTTTCATTAATTAAGCTTTGCGACATATGATAACATAATAGTCCTGCACCGATACATGTACCCGCATCGCTCGATATAGGCTCAACATATAGTTTAATTGGAGTATCAATTAAATGTTTTAGATACTCGTAATTTGCCACACAATTTAGTCCGTATCCTCCAGACAGAACTACGTTTTGTTTTCCAGTTATATCTACTGCCTTTTTAATTAGATTTACTATTTCATTTTGAGTTTCTTGTTGCACCTGATAAGCGACGTCTCTACGATTTTGTAATTTTGTAAGATCTTTGCTATCTCCACTAAACGCCGCGTACTTATTAGTACTGTGTACATACGTTGCTGAATTCGGATATGTAGGTAAAACTTTACCACGATTTACCAAAGGAACATTTAAACCGTCTAGACATACTTTTTCAAACAAGGGTTCTAAATCGTTATTAGGTTTTCCGTATGGAGCCAGCCCCATTGTTTTTCCAGCTTCAATCGAACTAAATCCACAATACTCTGTGACGGCTTCATATGCCTTTGTAATTCCAGCTCTATCCGTGAATACTATATCAAATACGTCATCTCCTAACATATCCGGACCATTAAAGTCTTTTATCATAATCGGTGCTATATTTTCAGCATGGCCGTGGTGTTTCCATTTATTAGCAAATGTATATGGATAGCTGCAATCAATAATACTTTCTGTTTCATATGTCATTACTTGCCGAGGCTCACCTCTACCTCCGTCAAACGCCATTGGAGCAAACGTACCAGCTCCATCGGCAATAACCGCAACCGCATCTTCAAATCCGGATCTGTAAAATGCTGCAGCTGCATGTAACTTATGATGAATCTTAGAATAATCTAATACTTGAGGGTGATCATAGATATTTTGTTTTCTATCAATAAGTCCTAATTTTCTAGCCAAACCAGTATATATGTTATCGCCAGTAAAGTCAATTTTACCTGCTGTTTCAGATACTGGTTGAGTATGGGCTATTACAAGATAGTCAACTTTATCTGTATAGTCTAATACCTTTATCATTCCTGCTAATGGACCGCCATCATATTTATGGCGGCTAAGTCTTTCTTCTTCTAGCATGAATACAATTTCGCCGTCTTTTAATAGACATGTGGCACCGTTATGCCCGCGGGCAATTGCTAAAATATATCCAGTTTCCATTCTAATATCCTTTTACCACATCTAGAATTTCTTTTTTAGTTGAGTCATCCATAAGCATTAGGCCTTCATTATTTAAATCATAGGATGGATCATATGTAACTCTCATAGGAGAAAATCTTCTTTTTCCTTCACCTAAATCAAATATTTTAAATTTTTTATTATGAGGATATGAAATATTTTCTGGAGCTGTTCCTCCAATTACGACTGTTGCTGGTTTATCCAGGGCGTGAGCAAGATGCTGACCTACTGAATCACAGCCAAAAAATCCGTCTGAGGCGTTTACTATTGCTGCCCATTGTATGAGATTTAAATCTTTTGGTGTTAATATACCAAGATCTTGATCTGTTGGAATAGGAAAAGTAGACATCATTATAATAATATATTCTTCCTTTAGGGCTTCTATCATATGTAACGCATCAGATAGTTCAAAACTTCTACCAGTAGAATCAATAATAAATCTGCCCTCTATAGAAGCTGCAGAACCAAACGGCTGAAATACGATACACTTTTCTTTTCTTAAGTTTTGTTTTGCATCATCAATAAAATTATATCCAAAAACCTGATCTCGTTTTGAAATTTCTAATTTTAATGGTTCAATATCTGGAACTTCATCTAAATCATTAATAATCATGTCAAAGGCTTGACTTAGATTACATTTCTGATTATAGTATGCGTTGAGCCTATAAGGCTCTGGGGTTATGCATTCTCTATTTAATAATTTGTCTTCAAATAAATTTTTTGTATTAGGAACATAAGAACAATCTCTGAGAATTGGACTCATTAGAAATAGCTCTGGCCAAGCTTCTGCTACAATAATATTATTTGGATTTTTTTGAATGCTTTTTTCTAAAGCTGGAATAGCAGTTAATACTCTTCCTGCGCCCCCATTCAAGAAGAAGGCTTTGTCCATAATCTACCTCAGTTCAGTTTAAAATAATTTAAGTTTATGTTCTCGTGAAGCAATAGTCCCGTTAGATACAACGTCTGCAGGACCATATACGTGATTATATATATTGTCTGGATTTACGTCCATGTAGTTGTCTTCATTGATAAGACTTTTTTGAAAATTAGACGTTAGATCTATATCCTGGCCCATCACTAAACAGTTGTATACTTTTTTTGCTAAAATTTCATGATTAGGCTCACTAAGATGATTTAGTCTTTGATCACATCCGTGCCATTTGTCGGAAACGATATTGTGCCACGTTTTTTTTGCACTACCGTTTTCATTACCATCACCCATTTCTTCGGTAGATATTGTAGTTAAATTTCCAAAAACATTGCACATCTTTCCCATTGGGCTAATTTCTGTAATTTTATGTGAAAGATGTTTATAAGCAGATTTACCATTTTCCGTATAATTTACTGTAACATGTGGAGTAAACGCTGGAAGTACGGCAAATTTTATTCCATGGTATGAGCATACATGGTTAATTATTCCTATTGCTCCATAGTATAAAGACATTAATGATGCTTCATTTTGTAAATGATTTTTATACGCATCAATAGCGGCTACTACTTTTTTAACAGGATATTGGTGGTATCCTCCCCGCATATTTAGGTTTCCCCAATCAGGTCTGTCCTGTATAAACCATCTTCTACTTGGTTCGCTTAAAACAAAAATAGCGTAATCACCTCTGCTCATAGCATCTTTATTTTCTAAAAGCATTGTAATTAGATAATCTAAAGATGAGCCATTAACTGCTGTGCTATGCACGTCAGCGTGTAGCAACATTGCTATTTGATTAAACCATGTTTTTTGTAAAATTTCGGTAGGGGTACCTTTGGGTTGTTCGGAAAGAAAACTGTCTCCGAACAACCATAATTTTTTATCAGAAGTAACGCTCATATATAAAAGGATCTCGCTTTTTCATCAATTTTTCAGTTCTTCTTTTTTTAAAGAAGTATTTAATATTATACCATAAATTAGTAATCATGTACATACCTATTATATATTAGGGACAAATAAAGCTAATCCTTACAGCTCCACCTCTACCAGCGTCTCCACAGTTACTATTACCACCCATTGTATGAGTCATAGTACCACCCAGACCCGGCATACGTCGCCAACCAGTATTAGTGTTGTTGCAACATGCTGCGCAACACTTACCATAACAAGTTCCACTTGTCCAACAGAAATTACATCCTACGCAACACGTCCAGTTATAGTTTTCTCCACACATAAATGGAACACCTGGTTCAGTAGTATGTCCGTAGTTATTTGTGTCGTAGCAATATCCACCGTAGTGCCCTTGAACTTTGTAAATAATTGCTCTTGGCGAACAGCCGTAAGCAAACATTCTACTTCCTACATTAGCTATGCATCCGCATGATGCGCAAGAGTTGTCGAAGCAATAGAAGGTTGAACACTGACACCAGCATCCACCACCCGAGTTATTGAACTGACACCATGCAACCCCAGCCCTACATGTACACGACATACCGTTATTAAACGCTTGCAGATTTTGAAAGCTGTGTCTACCTGGATCAGCACATACTTGGCACATGCCTGGGCCGTTGACCCATGTAGGTCCACCGTTGTTATAATATACATCTGCATTTCCTGGATAACAACAATATGCACAACCAGCACAAACCGTATAGGATTCTCCTGCAGTTACAGGAATAGTCGTAGTAAAGAAAGCGCCTGTAGATCCGTATGGAGATCCACCACAACCTGGTGATGCACCACTAGAATTACCTGGACCCCACCCTGTAAATTGTACCTTTGTAACGCCAGCTGGTACAACAAAATTACAACATGAACCACATCTCCAATAACCGTTGCAACAACAGTTTAGTCCAGTATTATTTCCGTTAGATCCAAAAACATTGCCATAGGGTAGTGTGTCATTATCTATAACCCAGATGTGGCACCTTTCGCTCGGACAGCTGCCGTCTTTATAAGTGTCCGGAATACAGCACCAAGCTTGACAATATGTATTATAACCTCGGTAAGAATCTCTTTCTAAACACTGATTTAGCGTAATAAGTCCAGCTAAGCCTGCAGCTGCATTCTCTTTATTATATTGAACACAGCAGTAACAACATTTACAACACTCCAAGCACGTCTTGCACTGGTTTAGTGTACTTTGTGCCGTTTGGTATTGGTTGTTTGCCCGGTTCGCTTGTTCGGTTGCTGCCGTTAGCTGAGTATCGGCATACAAGTACTTATCTAATGCTGCGTAAAATAATACGTCTGCCATACTCTAATTCCTCTTAATCTGTTATTTCTTTATAGAAGTCTGTATGACTTATTGGCTCAGGTAATTGATACGGAAGCCTGTCGCGAGGATCGTTAACCGGGCCTGTGCCATTAGTATGCCCATTGGCGGTTATTTCGCCAATTGTTAATCCAGCATCACCAGCATCTTTTACAATTTTAATAGCCTGATTTACTGACAATGGTATTTTAGGAACTAGGCTTGTTGACGGATGGGTTGTATACGCCCATGGCCATTTACCTTCTTCACCTGCAATAAATGTATCTAGCTTGGCTAAATACGCACCTGCATCAGATTCGCCAGCAGCACCTAAGTCATACGTATCATAATAATGTTGTACGGCCGCTTTACGTGTTCTCGCAATAAACGCATTGTGCGATTCTGGTGAACGAAGTATCTGTTTAAATTTTATATTATCAAACTTATTGCCATCAGAATCTATATCTTTACTAACTTCCATCTGAAATACTTGATGTATATTTGGATTTGTTGATACTTGATACTTGACGGATGGGTCGGCGGCTAAAGTCTTTTCTTCAAACACTTCTTCGTGTGGCATGTCTGTTCGATCTTCGTCATGAAAATTCTGTAGATACCAGCAAGCCATAGCATGTTTATTGCTAGATGATGCTTTTAATCTTATATTTAAAGTAGGTGATCCATCACCTAGTAAAGCATCACTATTCATATCATGTGCGCCATCGCTATCATAATCAAACGATGTTCCAAAGACTTGACCGTCTGCATTAGCATACAAGGTGACTTCATCTGGCCCATTGTATGTTGTAGTTAAAGTTTTACCTTCATCCCAAGAGTTTACATATTGCTCATCGGGAATTGGATATGTAATTGTAATTGGCATTTTATATCCCTCTTAGAGAATTAAGAATTTTATTGTTTAATATATTTATACTCATTTTATATGCAACCCCAGCGTGCGTACACAGCTCCGCCGCGGCCTATGTCACCGCACCAAGCAGTACCGCCGCCCATTCCGTGGGTACCCATACCGCCTGCACCTGGAGATCGTCTATGGCCACAACAGTTTTGACATTCCTGTCCACCCCAACATGTTTGCGATGTGTAGCAATAACATTGAACACATGGAAATTTAGGAGTACCTTGAGAACATATATTTCCGTACTGATCTTGGTTAAACATTCCTTTTGGAAGAATACTTGGTATGCTAAAGCACATGGCTGGAACTGTTACAGCTGACCAACTGCCTGAGTTTATTGCTTCGTAATTTATTCTACATCTAGATAGCTTATATGGAATAGTACACTGACAATACCCATTTTGTCCCAAATGGCTTTCATAACCTCTAGAACCTCTACTGTTGTCATGGCACATCCAGTAACCTTGTGTACATAAACAGTTACCAGATCCCCAATAACCTTGGCAATAACCCTGTGCTGCAGAACCACAACATGCTTCTCGTTCCTGCATCTCTTGATACAAACTAGCGGCTCCGCCCTGAACACATAGACAAATACATACGTTTGAACCAGTTGCTGAAGTACAACCGTACACCATGCTGGCTGAACCCGAATTGGATGCTGGATATCCGCCTTCACAACCTTTTGCATAGCAGCATATTGCACATCCTGATATAAGACAAAAGACATCTCCCGGAGCTACACAGAAGACGTTTGAATAATAACCTCCTGTAGCTCCATTAGGTGCAAATGCGCAACAAGATCCCCAAGTAGTAGATGCTCCAGGACCCCATAATTCTACTTGCAGTCTATTAGTGCCTGCTGGAACTGTGAAGGTACACTGAAAACCACATTGGCCATAACAGCAGTTAGTACTAACTCCATCAAGACAAAGACATCCTACAGATGAATATCCAGGCAAATCGCATACGTTTCTAATATGCTGCCATGAACAAACACAAGATATATCATGTGAATAAAATGCAAAGTTACATTCGCTTAAACCTAGAAGTGAAAGATCACCGCCGAAGTTGTCGATATAGTCCTGTGCGCTGTCTATTGCGCTATCATAATTAGCGATCGAATCAACGACTAATTGTATTTGTGCTGGTAAAGTACCACACGCAGAATCAGCTGAATCTCGTAATCTACGCTGTGCAGCAATCTGCTCAGATTTCGCGTTGACTGTTTTTATCAGCTGATTATATTGTAAAACGTTAATTGCCATTTTTTACCTCTACCATTATAACACGGTCGTTTGTATTCGTTCTATTGATCCGTCGCTATTATATGTAATTACGACGTTCTTTTCTTCTGTAAAGCCAAAGCCTAAAACCATTTTTTCTTTGTAAGATTTAATTTCATCAGTATATGAATCATAATCGATGTCAGAAATAGTTATTGGGCCATTTACATATCCTAATGCTCTTCTTCCACCAGAGTCTCCACGATCAGAGTCAAGGAATGGATTTCCTGTATTTGCGCCAGTCGCCCAAGTAGTATTAGCAGAGTCGTAATTTCCAGCACCTATAGCATCAACCAAAGAATTAAGTGCTTCATCTACATAACCTTTAGTTGCTTTCTCCGTTGGAACAGCAAGGTTTGAGTTACCAGATAACGTTGCATCTGATGAGAACTCGTTAATTGATTCACCAATTTGTGCACCAATTGAACCAAGTCTCAATGATGTCAAACCAGAAAGATCAAATGCAGATGCATCCAATGTTGCTCGTCCAGTAGCCTGATCGATTCGGAAATAGTTACCAACTCTAAAGTTACCATCTTGGTCAGTCGAGATAAAGTAAACTCGACCAGGAGCAGTCTCAACAACTTCATTTCCTTGAGAAGCAGCTTGCGTTGGAGTTCCAGGATAATTTGTTGTGGTTACTCCACCAGTACCAACGCTCAAGAAGTCGTGACCCGTAAGTCTTACCTGAGAATAATTAGTTCGTATGGTAGCAGCTACGTCATCAGCAGAAGCATTTGTTTCTAGTTTTTGTTGTGACAGCGTTATAGTAGCATCGCCACCTCCGTAGCCAGACACACTAGATATAACATAGGCTCTTGCGTACCCTGCACTATCAGCATCACCCGCAAACGATATCGAAGCACCGGGTTTTGGCTCTCCAGTTAAAGTATCAACTGTCACGATATAACCGTATTGGCCTCGGTAGAAGTTTGAGTTAGCAAGACTTGCATTTACTGCGCCTTGGCTAATAAGCTCACCGCCGGAAAATCCTGGGAAAGTAATATTTTCTACGTAGATTTTATCTTCGGATGGTTGCGAATTAATGACGTCAGCCGTAGGAGCTTCAGCGTTCCAATGAGCAGAGTCAAAGTAATCACCTGAGTCCATCAGTCTAGCTTGACCACCAGAAGTATAAACGCTATATGATTGAGCATCGATAAACGGAGGATTAACAATGTTGATTGTACCCCTCATTTGAGTTCCGTTTGCCGCACTATCCCAATGGTAATAAAGCGTAGACGGAGTTGTAGGTCCAACTTCAAAGAGTAGTCCGTCTACTGTACTATCTAGAGTAGAATCACCATCAAGGCTGTTTCTACTATTTAAAATTCCAGTTGTGTATTCATCTGTAAAGTTACTTGAATCCCAATTAGTTCCAGTAGCAATGTAGAACCGGCCGCCTTGAAGAGCAGTGCCATCACCTATGAACCGGTAACGAGAACCTCTGTAAAGAGTTATATCTGGTTGGTTGGTTGAAGGTACAGCTACCCCACCAATATTTCCTCCAGCTGTGAAGGTGGTTGTGTTAGTAGCGCCATCGTTGCCTACTGTAATCTTTTCATTTTCTGCTATTCTTGCAAAAAGAGTAGATGCAGATGTAGCAGCTCCACTATCAAACGTGACCCAACGGTTATTCATTTGAGTCATACCACCAACACTTTGTATATAGTGAGGAGCATATGAATCAGCGTTTGCCGCAGTCGTAACAGTTAATCTTACTGGGTTTTGACGAGCAATATCTGTAATTGTTGTACTAACAGTGTTTCTACCGCCAGCATTTTGCGTATCAATACCAGTAGATCTTGCTGAGTCGATATAAGGTATAAAGTTAGAAGAGTCTGTAGCCGTAACCCAATAACTATCAGCCGTGAACAATGACGCCCATGTTGAAGGTGTCAAACCTGTAATAGATATTTTTTGACCAGTTGTTAGGCCGTGATTGGGAGAATGGAAGGAAACGTTAGCAGCACGAGTCGCTCTATCTATTTTTTCATTGCTTGTCTCACCAACAATCTTCGATCCTACAGAGAATTCAGTACCACCAGTTATTGTATTACCGTCGTAATGAAGTGAAGTACCTCTAATTTTACCTGTAATTGCAACTTCGTTGGAATCAAATCCTTCAGCAACCGCGCCGTAAGTACCATAAGAGTTATTACAGTTAAGAGCTCTAATCTTACCACCGCTAGATGTTACAAGGCCAAAATCGCAATAATATGTAAAGCAAGAAACGATTTCAGATTTACCATTTTTGCGAACATGGAAACCAGCGCCACCGTTATGTACTTGCGTAAATGTGTGGAAAACCATAGAACCTTGGTTTGCTGGATTACTATTAAGTCCGCCATCGATAATAGCTCCAACACCACCGGTTGAGAATGCTGTTGATTCTTTAATATATGGAGATTTTAGAATAACTGCAGTTGGGTCAAGTCTAAAGTAAACTCCACCAATTGTAGCGTCTTCAATATCGTGAGGATTAGCCGAATCTAGCGCAAAGCCAGTAAGTCCTGTAAATTTAAGTTCTTCAACAAGAACTCCACTATTTACAAAGAACATAGTTTTGTTTGAGTCACCAGCGGCTGGATGAATTTCGGTGTTCCTTTGACCATCACCCTTAAGTGTAATGTTAGCAGGAATTGTCATAGGTAAGTTTTCGCGATATTTACCATCTTTAATAAAGATAGTAGCTGGACCAGTCACATTTTCTAATGCGAATTTTAAAGATCCCCAAGCTGTATCGACTGTTTGACCTAAATCAGAATCTGCGTTACCGTTTTCAGCAACATAGTAAACTTTATCAGCTTTACCAGGATATTGCCAGCTATAAGCAACACCATCTGTAGATCCTAAAAATTTACCTTTATCGCTTGTTGCAAGAGAAGGAAGAACCGAACCGCCACCAGCAGCGAGTAATTCCCATTTACCAGCTGTTAGTTCGTTACCAAAGTTTCCAGAGGCAGCAAAATCCTGAAGAGCTATATAAGAACTAGTACTATATTGTACAACATCGTTAATTAAATAATTAGTACTGCTATCATATCCGCCAGCTCTATAGTTTAGACCGTTTGTTAATTGCGTCCAATTGGAAGCATCAAGCGTAAACGTAGCAGCAGACGTGTGAGTAGTACCGTTTTTAATGTATGACTTGTTACCATCAATAACAATATCACCATTATAATATACTGTAGTAGATGCCCAATTTCCACGAGTATTTACGCCAGAAGTTAGTTCTTCCCATTGTGCTGAAGATGTGTCTGGTATATTATTTAAGGTAGCTTGTATAGCTCTATAAAAGTTATTACCATATTCAACGGCATCATTTTTATAATATTGTGTTCCAGATTGCCATGCGCCTTTTGGAGAAAATCCTTCACCTATTAATTGCCAGTCCGTTGGGTTATTATCGGGTTGTGAATTAAATATGTTATCGCGGAGGCCTCGATAAGTTTGCGCGCCCCACGTAGTAATTTCATTCTTGTAATATTTAGTAGAAGGAGTATACGAATCTCTCCATTCTTGTCCCTGAATAATAGAATTCCAATTGCCAGCAACATTAGGAGAATCTCCTGCTGCAACATCTGCCTGAGCTATATAAGAGTTTGGACCCCATTTAACTACTTGACCAGGCTTATATGCTAAATTGCTATCGTAGGCATCGTCAAAGGATATTCCGTCAGAAAATACTTGCCAATACGCAGCTTGTAATGGAACTGATCCGATTGGAGGATCTTGTGTAGCAATGTATGACTTTGGACCATACTGAACAATATCTGACTTTTGATACTGAGTTGCAATACTCCATGCGCCTTCATACTGCAAACCATCTGTAAATGTAGAATATCCAGCATCTGGCGGACGTGTTCCACTTATACTATTTGCTGTTGTGATATAAACGACACCACCATAGGAGAATCCATCACCTATATTATATGTAGCATCTGAATCATACGCACCTTCAAACTTAAAGCCTTCTACCATCAGGTCCCAATACAAGGAAGCCGTTTGTGGAATGTTGCCTGAAGTTTTTAAACCATATTTGTAAACGTAAAGATTGCCGCCATACTTGACAACGTCATTAGCCTCGTACGTAGTAGCATTCGTCCACTCGCCACGATACTCAAATCTTAATTTACCGAGATCTATTACTGTTGCCATCGATTATTTACTCCGAATCATTAGTATACAACCATTTCAAGGTGGCCGTTATTTTGATTAAATCTAAATGTTATTGCGTCCATTGACCAAAAGTGTGCTCTATACTCGTCAGGGTCAGCAAATGTTACTCCTAAAGAATCCACGTTAGAATCAAAGTATGAGGCTGAAACTTTTGATGGTAGCTCAACAACGTCGCTGTCATCTGAACGAATAATCGTACAAGTTAAATCTCCGATACTATCCAATCTAAAACCATAAAAGGTTTTATCAGAATAAGAAGTACCGGTATATATGCCGCCTTCATTATCGTGACCGTAACTCATGTTTCAACTTCCTCTACTACTGTCATAATAATACTGAACGCATCATCAACAGGCGCAGAAACTTTTATTACATCGCCATTTTGAATCATTATCTTTGAGTTATTTATAAGCAAATCAACTGTATCATTTGCTAAAACTCTTTTATTATATGCAATATAAACTGAGTCAGATCCTTGTACCAACTTTGCGCTTATAGGTATTGCAGATCCAAATATATTTGTAGCAACTAAACTTACAACTAGGTGTCTACCAGTAAGCCCTGGTGGAGCGGTATACAGAGTAGCCTCTGTGCTTCCTACGTTTTTGACATAGCTGGTTGAAAATGTTGCTGCCATAATTCCTACTTCTTTTACCTTATTTATACAAATATTACATTACATATTAATATAACCTAAAAGTCCTCCGCCGGCACCACCACCGCCACCACCGAATTTTGAAGCCATAGTATCGCCTCTAACTTTCACAAGATTTCCTCCAGTTGTACCACTATACATTAAGAAATATTCTTGGTTATTAACCATTGAATCTGCATAAACTTCTCTATGTCTTAATATATGTCTTGTATGTAGAGCAAATCCGCCATTTGTACCATAGTTAGAATCAAAAGTAAGATCTCCAAAGCTATCAGCATTATTTTTTATATGTTGATAAAATTCAGCTTCAGATGGACCAGTATATGTAAATGTGCCAGTTGCCGAGTCATATGCAAGTGATCCATCTCCTCCGGTGTCATTAACTTGAAAGTGAGCACGTGCTTCTGTAGGTGAAGGACCTGTATATGTAAATTTACCTAGAGCGCTATCATACGTTAAACTTCCGTCTCCGCCAGCATCAAGCACATTTAAATGTTGTCTTGTTTCTGCAGGACTAGGGCCGGTGTATGTAAATTGACCAGCCGCAGAATCGTATACTAAACTTCCGTCCCCGCCAGCATCGACAACTGAAACTGAGTTCCTTGCTCGTTGAGTTGTAAAGTAAAGATTTGTAGAACCTTCAGCAAGACTATCAGTATTATGATTTGATATATCGGATACTTGACCAGTTACGTTGCCAGTAAGATTACCAACTACATCACCTGTCACATTGCCTGTTACATCACCATAAAAGCTGTCAGCCTGAATGTTACGATTAAATACAAACCTTTGGCCGGCATGAGAATATGTAAACGATGGTTTGTCTACAATGTTTGTTCCGCCTAGCGTAATTCCTGCTCCATGTAGCGCAGATGAATCGGCGGCTGAGTCACCTAGTACAATGTTTTTGTCATTGACAGAAACCGTAGTAGAATTAATAATCGTTTGTATACCTTCGACTTGAAGGTTACCAAGAATCTTAACTGTACCAGTATTATCACCAACAGCTGCTGGATCGATTATGAACTCTGCTGGACCTTGTAACTGCCCGGTCTGAACAATATTATTAAAACGTACATTACTATTTGAGTCAAGCGCCTGATTAGTTGTTAACTTACCAGTTGCAGAATCGTATGTTAAGCTTGCGCCAACATTAATATATTTTCTTACTTGTTGACGAGATGAATCAGATGCAAGATCTGTTCTAAAATATTGACGTATTCTTGTTTCAGACGTGCTATCATCTAATGCACTATCAAATCGTGCACGTGTATAATATAGATTGTTAGGACCTTCTACAAGATTATTAGTTGTAAAAGGATCTAATGTAATTCCGACATTAAAACTATCTGTCGCAGTTGTAATCTTAAGATTGCCGGTAGCAGAATCATATGTGAAATTATTGACTGTTGATATAGGAACGTCAACAGCACCAGTAACAATTCCTAATGAGTCTATTGTAAGCTGAGAAACATTTGTCGCATCACCATAAGTTCCAGCTGTTACACCAGAAGATATAATGCGATATATTCCGTTAGTATTGTCATACGATAAACCAGGGCCAGCAGACAAAATGCCTTTCGTCTGAGCAGAATCAGGTAGCTCATCTATACGTTTATTAATAGAATCAATCGTTGGTCCAGTTAAAGATCCTTGAACCTCTAATCCAGTATTTACTAGAAAGTGCTCATAGCTATCAAGATATAGCATAAATTTTGTAGCTGAACCGGCACCAATAACAAAACCGCCGCGGTCTACACTTGCGGGATTACTATCATCTACTGAAAAGATAATTCTATTGTCGGTGGAATGCAAAAACGGAGCATCAAGTAAAATTCTGTCAGCTTTTAGAGCAATTTCTCCACCTTCTATACTAAGAAGTGAAGTAGGATCAATTGTAGAAATACTATCAACAAGTAATCTATTTGAAATTGTAGCTCTATTAATAACAGCAGAATCGGTAACTGTCAATTGGCCTGTAACAATACTACCTGTAACAATGTTAGCAGAACTATCTAATCTAAATGTGCCGGTAGCTTCATTATAATCAATTCCAAGACCACCTTCAAAGTGAGCTCTTACTTCGGCAGGGCTTGGTCCAGTATATGTAAATACGCCACCTGATTCGAAATATGTAAACGAACCATCTCCACCAGCATCAACGATACTAAGCTGTGATCTTAAATCTAAAGTACTTGGTCCACTATGGGTAAATACACCAGTTTCCTGGTTGTATGTAAGATTTGTTCCACCTTCTTGATCAGACACTACGCTAAAGAGAGCGCGGACACTATCATCTTCTAATTTAAGCGTGAATTGGCCTTTACTCGAATCAAGGGTAAGTTTACCCATTGAAAGAGAATCAGTAGTAGCTGAAAGAAGGCTTGAGACATCACTGACACCAGGACCAGTATATACTATTCTACCTTGTTTAGTATTATATGTAAGAGATCCTAAACCGCCAGAGTCTTGTACAGTTAAGGAGTTCCGAATGTTCGAATCAGTAGTACCACTAATAGTAAGTAAACCGGTACTAGCATTATAAGAAGCCCCACCATATGGGCTAGAATCGAAAGCAGTATCACCGACAAAATTAACAGAGAAAACATTACGAGCATCGCTATCTCCATAGTGTGGTCCTACGTTTACATCAATGACACCAGTATTAGGATCATATGTTACATCGTTAGACCCACTAAATAAGGATCTGATATCTGCGTCTGTTCTTTTATTATAGCTAAACTGACCAGTAGTTTGATTATAACTAAGGTCACCAGCAGCAGATAATGTTCCTCTTATATCAGAGTCAGTAACTTTTGTAAATGCAAATTGACCTGTGCCCGCATCGTATGCAAGCGACCCGTAATCACCAGCATCATTTGTAACAGAGAATAGTGCTCGTGTTACAGCTGAGTCAGTAACATCGACGCTACCAAGATCCACACTAAATACGCCAGTCGCAGTATCGTAACCAAGATCACCTGATACATTAAACAACGCTCGTATTTGAGCATCTGTTTTCTCTGTAAAACTTATTATGCCGGTCGATTGATTATAATTTAGATCGCCAGCTGCTGATATAGCACCGCGGATATCGGAATCATTTACTCCAACATGAGTAAATAGCCCGGTAGATGAATTATATGATAGCGATCCATAATCGCCAGTACTTGAAACAGTTAAGGCTGCTTGAGCATCTCCAGCTCCAAAATCGCCACCCAAGTTTCCTGTAAATGTAATCTTACCTGTTGCCGAATCGTATGCGAGATTATCGCCAACACTTAGAACGCTCCGCGTTTCAGTTTCAGATGGACCAGTATATACTATTTGTCCTGAAGCTGAATTGTACGTAAGGGAACCAAATCCACCAGCGTCACTAACTGTAATAGCTGCCCGGCCGCGGGAGTCGGTATAGTAAAGGTTAGAGCCTTCAGCTAAGTCATCAGTAGTCTTTAATGCTAAATCAGAATCAAATCCAGCAGAAGTACTAGGTACAGTTACACTAAATTCGCCAGTAGCCTGATTATAGTTTAAACTATTAGCACCACTAAACAGTCCACGTATTTGTGCTGCAGTTGGACCTACGAGATGCGTAGTTCCGCCAGTTTGTGTTAATGTTCCAAAAGAATTACTGTCATATGTTGCGTTAAAGAGAGTTGTAATGCTATCAGCACTTGGACCAACATATGTAAGCGTACCACCGCTTTCTGACAATGAACCCATGCCAGACGCTGCAACTGTTAAACCGTCAGATGCAAGAGCAGCAGGCGATACGTGTTTAAATTTACCTGAGGCAGAATCGTATTGAAGTATCGTGTCGTGCGCAAGATTTACGGAACCATTTACATCGTCTAGACCTGTAAGTGACCCATTTGCGGCAGACCCCACACGTAATGGAGTTCCAACTGTAATTTTTTTAACGATCGTGTTTTGACCAACAACAACCTTCATGCGGAATTCCTTAAAGCTATGTCACGGATGGTGTGACTGTGATTGTGCCTTCAAGAATTCTTTCTATCACTGTTTGTGCATCGCTATCTACGAAAGAAATTTCTACATCATATACGTATCGCCCGGCTTTAAATGCGCCTGTCTGAGTATTTGTCAATGAAAGATTTACCACACCGCTAGTAGCAGGAGCTACTAATTCGGCAGTAAAAGATGTCGCCTCATTGTCAGGTGTATTGTATGTTTTTTTGACTTTACCTGCAACAGTGTGATTCGTTAGATTTTTTGGATTGCCGCTTGTATCTTCCAACTCAAGTTGGAGAGTAATATCAGTACCCTTATCTATTGATAGTTCTTCGTATTGCGCCATTGTACAAACACTCTTAAGTTACTTTGTTTCTATTTATATCTTTAATCCACTCCATTTTCTTGTTTATAAAATGATATAATTTTGCCTTTGGATCTATATGACTGGGGTCAGATACTAATTCATCAACTAACCAATGCCATTCTTTTGCCAGGTATTGTATTTGTATCTCTCTAGATTTGACCCAGTATGAAAACACGGTTTCGTTGTCGTAATTAAATACTCTCTGAATATTTTTAGGATACATAGAAAATTCATCATGCTTTACATCGCTCATGAGTTTTATAATATATTCAAAGTCTTTAAAATAGTCTATTTGTTTAATTACCTCTGACGATGCTGCCATAATTCCAGTATTAAAAACATCATTCTCAGGGTCATGACCTTCTTCCATAAGAAGAGCGTGAGTGTTCCAATATTTTGTAGCAGGATTTCGTATGCAAAGATTGTAATTTTCTGACTTCATTACTTTGCCACGAATAGCAAGTCGATTTGATTCAGCGACAGCCATCATTTTATCTACATTATGAGATTGAAATATACAGTCAGTGGTATTTGGTACAACGTCGAAATCTAAGTAGCAGACGTACTCGTACTGGTCCGCTAAGTCTCGCATAACACGATGTTTATAGAAGTTTACTATATCATATTCGCTGATCTCTGTAAACCTATTTTTTATATCATTAAAGAACTTTTTATATGTACTATCATATTGAAATAGTATATAGTCAGCTCCAATGTAGTTTGCATATTGTTTTTGGCGTTCGGTTACAAGTTCGGCATTATTAAGTAAAGCTAATTTTGTTTGCTTACTTTTATCCGTTACAATCTGTTTACCGTTTTCCCACCATCCTGGATTATCTAAACGATCTTCAGGAATATCAATAAAAATACTAAATACTACTTTATTTTCCAATGACGGTAAACCTCTTAAAATCACCTAAGTCTATTGTATCAATATCAGCCACCCAATTAAGATCTAGACTCTCTGCAAATACTTCAGCTGTAGGATAACAATTAATATGTGAATCTAAATCTACATAGTTATTTGATTGAAAAGCGACCCAACAATCTGGGTCCTTTGATTTAACTATATTAATTAAATCTTTTTGTTCCATATGCTCACAAGAGGTGTTTACAATCCCTGTATATTGTGGTATAATAAAAGAGTCATTTATGTTGAGGGTGGAGAATGCAATATCATAATCATGAAATAGTTTATAGCCGTACTCTTCACACATAGGATCCATATCAGTAGATTCTATATTCATTTGTTTTTCAGGCCATTGCTTGCGTAATTGATAAGCCATCATGCCGTACCATCCGCCGAGTACTAATAATTTACCGGCGTCATGATTGTATAATTCGCAAAACTTCTCAGCAAGTAATTGTTTACCGATCCAATGATTGTTATCTACAGAATGTGATAGATCTTTAATTCTATATAGGTCATCGATACCGTACATAGATTCATTATAAATTTCTTCACCTAGCTTTATAGTTCGGTATAAGATCTCCGAGTTGTACATCTATTTCCTCAAATGACACAATAGCCGCGTCTTTTATTTCTGTATTGTATTTCATAGACCGTACGAAATTACTTTTAAATGTTTTTAAAATAATATCTTCATGAGCAAGAAATCTATCCATACCTCCTGAATATTTTCTCATATAATAATCACGCAATCCACTATTAAAATACTCCCATATTTCATGATTAGTATTAGCTTTCCATGACATAACAGAACTATGTATAGTTACGTCATAGTTAGATAATCTTCCATATCTTTGTTTATCATTTTTCCAGGGCGCGCCACACACGTGTAGTGTGTTCCAATCATGATCTGTTAATCTAGTAAATATACAATCAGACACATAGGTGTCTAGGTCTATGTAAATATTATGCCCCGATTTAAAAGGCATATCTGGATCAAACAATCTAAGTTTGTTCCAGACACCTTTTAATGTAGGATCACGTCTGGCATCAATTACCTCAATGCCAGGTATTAATCCTTCCGGATTATCAGTGTAGCAGTAAAATTTAAACCTGCTAGAAATATAATATCCTCGAGAAAAATAGCTAATGTCCCTATATAGTTTGTTAACAAAATCAGATGTATATTTGTTTCCAAATTTAACTGTTACTATGTTGTATGTCATAATATGCTGCAAATATTTCTGGTACAGTTTTTGCTTTACGTACCTTCATTTTCATTTCACGATTTTTGCTATTTTTAACTTCAGGCAAATTAAAAATTTCTAACTTAGTTTTGAAAATTGTGTCTTCATCTTCAAAATTATCTATAATATATTTTGCAACCTTTTCTGGCGAATACACCACAGGCGAAGGAGAAGTAATACTGAATTTTTTAAGAAACTCATTTTTCATACCTTCAACTTCTTGATGTTTTGATTCTGCTTGTTCGTTAATTTCTTTTTGCAGAATTTCTAATTGTTCTTCTTTGTAAGCATCAGCTTCTTTATATCTATTTTTTATTTGTGCATCTAACTCATTTTGTAGAATAGATAATTGTTCTTCTTTATAAGCTTCTACTTCTTTAAATCGACCTTGTGTCTGCTCATCTATTTCTTTTTGTAGAATTTCTAATTGTTGTTCTTTATACTCATCAGCTTCTTTAAATCTATTTTCTATTTGTACATCTATTTCTTTTTGTAGAATTTCTAATTGTTGTTCTTTATACTCATCAGTTTCTTTAAATCGACCTTGTGTCTGCTCATCTATTTCTTTTTGTAGAATTTCTAGTTGTTCTTCTTTATAAGCGTCTGCTTCTTTGTAACGTTCTTCAATTTGTACATCTAATTCTGCCTGAAGAATTTTTAGCTGTTCTTCTTTTTCTGCCTGAACGCCTTTGAATCCTTCAGAAACTCTACGTTCTACTTGCGCATCTACTTCAGATTGTAATACGCTAAGTTGCTCTTCTTTATATTTTTCAAATAATTTATATCGCTCTTCATCTTGCTTATCTAGATCTATTTGAGCATTAGCGATCCAGTCCGTAAACATTACTTCCGCCGCGGCGTGAACACTCTGTGATTTAGTTTTATTAATATTATCATAAAACTCTCTAGTGTTATCTTGAAGTTGCTCAATACTAAGCTCTTCCAAGAGATCTAAAAAATCTTGACTATTATAATTTAATTCTAAAATGTAAGTGGAAAGTGTTACTGATTCAGGAGTTTGTTTATACAATACTTCAATTGTTTTTTCCTGATGATCTACAAACTTTGCAGTTTCAATCTTATTAGAAAAAAGTGCCATAATAAACCTTTCATTATGATAAGCCGACTCCTAAATATTTAGTAGTCTGGACCGAAGGAGTTCCAGTCGGTACGTTCTGAGAATAGTATGTACTTGAATTAGGCTGTTCATATCTTCGTAAGTATGATGTAGTATATGTATCAGTTATACCAGATCCTCTAGTATTATAACCAATACTCGTAAGGTATGCTGAGGTTCCAGTTTGGTATCGTAAAGCTATATTATAGCTGGCTCCCCACACAGCAAAATATTGCATTAAATGTAGAATCATATCCTGATACACACTACGGCTCATAGTATTAATACTATGTTCAGGATCTAAAGTAACTGCTGGAACAGTAAAAGGCACCTCTGCAGGAGTATTAACTCGGTGAAGATAATAATCAACGGTTTGAGAATTATCCGGCTGATCTTGTGTTTCGGGTAAAGATCCGACAGCAAATCCAGCTATGTCTGCTTGCGTGTCTTTAGCAATTGGATTAGGTGATACTAAAGTAGCATCTGTTTCCGACGTATTGGTAGAAACAAAATATGTTCCTGCAGCTGCAGCCGGAGTAATAGCAGATGACGCAAGACTTGTAAGTGCTGGCGCTATGATTGTATCCTTCATATCAACCCAGCTTGCAGCTTGCACTATACCACCAGAGCGATAATATATCGGATATGATTGATTGGCATACGAGCTACCAGCTCTGTTTTTATACGGAAAAGCTGTTCTCCATGTCATATTCAACATCATAGCTTCATACGACGTTGCAACATATGTTGAAGCTGCAGGGGTTGGCCACGGGCTACTTCCTGTTGCAAGAGGACTGGCCTGCAATCGATTTTCTACTATAGCGCCAAGCTTATATTGAAAACCTGTGCCGTCATCTGAACCTTGATCATACGATAGTTCAATACCAGGAGCAGTTCCATAAAGTCGTATAGCTTCATTAATAAGAAGCTGGACTTCTCCAGAACTCATTTCGATTAAGTCCCCTGACGCACTTAATTTTAGGGGCCTGATTACAGCCATTTTTAAGCTCCTGCGCCATACAACTGCTTTAAGAGCGTTCCTGCAGAATCATAAATTGCTAAACCTTGTACAGTTAAAAGCTGATCTTGTCCAATTGCGTCGTTTGCCATTTTATCTAAAGTAACAGATGAGTCAGCAAGATCCGAAGTATTTACTGGAAACGTTCCACCAACAAGTGCTAGAACTCCGGCAGAATCTAATAAGCTTAAGCCAGCAAGTGAAACTGTGTTGCTAGTCACTTCAGTATGTAATTCGTTAATGGCTTGGACGAGATCTGAATCGCCGCCTGTGGCAAGATTAGTCAAGTCACCAATTTTGTAACTTAGCTCGTTTGTTTTTTCCCGCCACGTGTTGACAAGGTCATTTAAATCTACAAAGGTTCTAGCCATTTTTGTCCACCAATTGTTGTAGCAAAGATTTTATGTCTGACATACCTTGCTTCATTTCTTCTACGTCTTCTTTAACCCGTTCAAATTCTAAAGCTTTTTTCTTTCGTTCGGCTTTTAATAATCTAGCTCGTGCAATGCCATCTAAATCAGTATTTATTATTGCGTTTGTAGAAGGATCTCTATAAAGATTTTCGGACCCTTCTACCTTTTTATATTCTTTTCTCATTATACCGCCAGCGCTATAACCCGTAAATCTTTAAACTGTGGAACTTTAGCGTTATTGGAAGATCTCATAACAATTTTAATTATAAATCTGTTAAACGGAACTGCTAATCCTCCAGGTCCACCGACTAAATATTCATAGTCCCTGAAAATGTTAGGATTCTCATCAGTAGGTAGATTAACTTGTCTTTTTATTTCTACCCAATTTACTTCATCGAACGTAGCATCGTCACTGATAACTTTATAATATACGTCAAAATCTGCAACAGAAGATCTGTTAGCAGCAAGGATAATTTTTAATCCTAGCGCGCTAGCTGCAAGAGTAACTGGTCGTGTTATGTGTTTAGATAGTGAAGTACCACCAGTTTTATCTGTCTCAGCAACAAAATTAATAGGAGTATTAATATTAGTTAAGCTTGATCCGGCAGAATCTTGATTATCGATTTTGTTATGTGTTAACCACAACGATGCTCTTTGCATATCAAGTACAGGACTAACGAATTGTGAAGAAGATTGCATATCAACTTTAATATCGGTTGATTTTTCTCCTGCAGGCAAATTAGCAGTTTCTATAGTAGAGTTGGCTACTAGGGCTGGAGCACTAAGAAAGTTATTTTCTTTCAGTACAAGATTTACATATGTAGTATCTTTACTATACGGAGTTTCATTTCCAGCAATCGATTTGCCTGAAGTAAATCTACCGCTTACCTGAATTGCAGTAGATTGTGGAATGTTAGTTTCAATATATGGAAATACACTTTCAAACGAATAGTTCTGAGAACTAGACATAAGCAATCCGCCAAGTGATACTGATGTACCAGCAGCAGAATCAGCATCAAACGTAAATGTATTATTATCAGCGCTATCGATAACTCTATTACCGATAATAGATGTGGCATTTATTCCAGCGTATGTTTGCGAAGAATCTAATCCTAAGATTTTTACAGTATCTCCTACCTGCATCCCGTGATCATCATGCGACATGATCATACGTGTGTTACCAGCTTCGGTTACGATAGGATCTGTGTCTAGTAGTCTATTAGGAATATTTGCATTTCGTAAAACAGCACTTGAAGCTGCAGTACTAAAGTCCGCCCTAAATAGTTTAAACATCATATCTCTTGTTTGATCCGCAGACCATGTAGTAGCATTTTGTGATTTAAACAAAGAACCAAGAGTAGGCTGTGAAGTAATTCGTTTTTCGGTAGAACCTAAAACAAACTGCTCAGTTTCTGCTACGTAGACATTATAGTTGTCTGTCTCTGCAATAAGAACTATAGCATATTCTTCGTATGGCATTAGGAATACCGGCTCATCAAATTCAAACGTAGTCGCAACAGATGCATTAGCGCTTGTAGATATAGAAGATGGCGATTTAAACACAACTGAACCAGGAATAACATCAGTAGAAGCGGGGCTTCCTTGAATCATTGGTCGTATTTGCAATTGTACTGGAATAGTATCATCTTTAGTTTGGAAGAAAACTTCAACCTTACTTAAGAAAACACCATCTTGATCTGGAACAAAGAACGACTGAGCTAATGGATCTATTTGTCGTACAGTTCGTGGAGGAGTAGTAACAACACCGTTAACACGGCGTTCTCCAGTTACTACATTCCAAATATTAATATTAGCTTGGCCGGCTCGAGTTGAACTTGAAGAAGAGCTGCTACTTGTAGTACCAGTTACAATATTTCTAACACGAGTAGTTTGAATGGTGCGCTGCCGTGTTTCTAATACTCCGGTTGAAGCAAATGCAGCTACCGCTACAGATGTTGCATCATTTTCATTATCGGCTGAAATATCAAGAAATTTAAGCTCTCTTGTACCAGTTCTAAATACTCCACTTTGAATAAAAAATTCACCTTCTACAACGCCTTCAGCATTTGTAAATAGAGAAGTAGCCCCATCAGGGTGTCCAGTGTTTCTATTATACCTATTGCCAACTTCATTATTAGTTGTAGCAATTCTAGTAAATGTATCTGATTTTACCCAGTTATCTACATTAACGCCATCAAAGAATGGAAATACTCTAGTGTTAGGTTTCATGCCTTGACATTTAAAACTAACTCTTCGAGATCTCATAAACGGTATCATTGCAACATCAATAACTCTATTTCCTACAACACTTCGTATTGTAGAGAATGAGCTTACTCTAGCAGTAGCACTTGTTGTTGTAGTAGTATTTGTTACTGTAGTATTAGTTCTATCCCATGAACCTCTCCAGTTACCAACGTTTGCGACGATACCAGAATTCTGCCTTGAAAAACTTACATTGGAAGATGATGAAGAGCCAATAACAGTCGACCTAGATGAGCCGACATTTGATCCAGCCCAATTCCACTGTGAGTTATTAAACAGCTGAGATTGATTTCCGCTAAATGCATTTACTGTACCACCGCCTGTTACAACATCAGCAGCTTGTCTTGTTTCTCTCCATTCGTCTGATGAAGGAGAAAGCTCAAGCGCTCCTAGGTTTGTTATAACTGCAAATGGGTTAATGTTCATAACACCAGATACTTGTGGCTGATCAATGTATTCTACATGATTAAATTTCTTATAGACGTTATCACCTTTAAGAATAGTATTAGTAGAAAGATCAGAGTCGTAAATTAAGCGAATGGCTTCTTCGCTAAACGTCGGTCTAAGTATTTCGTTTTGTGGATCGATGGATGCTCTATATTCAATATTATTAAAGCTAGAACCAAGTTGATCTTTAAATCCATCAACTAAGAATCCGGATTTAGTTCTATCATTTCCAGTTGAGTCAAACACTGCAAAATTAGATAAGCCAGTTTCAATAAGTGATAGTGCTGTCAAGTCATAAAGCGCATCTAATTTAGATGAAATGCTACCAATGTCGTCCATGTTATATAGTTTTGTTTCATGAGGAGCAAGACCCAAGTCAGAATCGCTTTTAGTAAAGCTCTCTAGCTTAATATCTGTTAGTAGCAAGTCGCCGTCTGGAATTTCAGGAAACTGTGGCTCAAGTGCTGAGTTACCTTGTATTACCTTAATATTGCCATCTTGATCAATTACTATTTTATCAAATCGTGGAAGATAATATTCAGCATCAAGTGTAATAAGATCTGTGTTTGTAGGTATTTCGTTAATACGAGCAGTACCACCAGTAAAGTCTGAGTCTCTATCAGTTTTACGTGGTCTAAAATCAAGCACGTCAGTTAAAGGAATAACCGAACCGTCGTTTAATGTATGAGATGGAATATCTGAAAAATTCACCTGGCCGGTATAAGAGTTAACAGCAAAGAAATCGCCTGATGCGCCATGCGTAAAATATCTAAACCGAGCAAAAACGTTTCCACTTGGAGCGGCTTTATCACCTTTAAGAATTAGTCTTGCTGGACCATACCAGTTATCTCTTTGTCCGTTATCGATAATAAAGTCGCTTATCCTATCAGCGCCATCAGAATCAGAATCGCGCAATCGATCTAGTTTAAACAAATCTGGTTTATCTAGTTTAATGAATGCAGTACCAGTACCGTCAGATTCTACTTGTTTTATAATTGTAGTTTCAGCAAGCGTTTTAGTACGAACACTGCCTGATGATTTATTGACCTTAGCAATAATTTCAATATTTGAGTTTGTTGGACCACCACTAATTGTAGCAGCCTGAGTTCCGGCCCCACTAATTGTAGGAGAAATAATTGCCCCATCGGAATCAACAGAAACTACCCAGTCATTTACACTACCAAAGGTTTCTCCGGTAGCAGTAAGAGTAAGAGTAGCAGCACCACTCGGGTCAAGCGAAGCGTTAAATGAACGATATACCTCTAGCGATATATCAGATAATGTTTTAGGTCTTGGGTTAGGTAATGCAAAGAAGAGATTATTACCACCTACGTCATTTAGAACTGCGCTACCGCCTTCTAATACTAGGTTGGCATAGTCAAACGCGTTACCGCCGATTGACTTTACGTCAGCAAAAGATTGACCAGCATTCATTGAAATGTCAAAAATATAATAACGGTAATATGCTCCGTCTTCTTCAACAGAGCGAATTCTACATGTACCAATAGTAGATCCGCCATGGCCTACAGCTGACCTAAGATTCCTTTGTTGAAACACATTAACGTTTGGAAGACCAACTAAATCTGTAACAGTAATATAGTTACCATATGATGCAGCAACAACCTCGTTGTTTTTTATAATAGTATCTCTGGCCTTTGGAACTCTGAGACGTGTCGGAAATGTTTTTTCTACTCTATAACCATTAACATAAGCAAGGCCAGAAGATATTACGGCTTGTAAAATGTCATCATCAGAGTCAGGTTCGTAATTTATAATAAATGGATTTATAAAGAAATCACCATTGATGTCTTTAGTTCGTGTAGCCAATCTATCTTCAATTTTTGCGTAAGCATCATTTCCAGTTACTGCGTCAAATACTACACCGTTTCGCACTCTACAATAATATACAAAGTTTTGATCCGAGTCAACTTCAGTATCTAATGCTAGTGTCATACGAATGCGATATCTGTCAGCACCCGGGGCAGATGTATTAGGAGTAGCACCCTGGTTGTCATACAAGAGTTCTGAATCTGAAGCTGTGACAATATCTTGGGTAACTTTAAATCCTACTGTACATGTAGGAAGTTGATCGTATTTACTTATAATCTTTGATTGACGCTCACAGAAAACAAAATGTCCCTGTGTAAAAAAGTCACCGCGGTCTACAGAAAAGCGTGTACCAAATCCAGTTGCCGGGTTTGCAGTGGTATTGGTAGTCTGTACGGTAAGTGTAACGCCTGAAACAGTACCAACAATATCTTCACCTGCAGAAACCGTATTAGAAGATTCAAATGAGGACGCAGCTAGCGTATCTGTATACGTAACATATAAAGTAGCAGGATCCGTAGCAGTTGCAGCTACTATTTCCAATATCTTAAATTTAAATGTTGAGTTTTGTCCGGTGAACTCATCTCCAACCACAGTAGTTAAATTTGCTGGTAGTTGGTTAATCGATGTATCTAATTTAATAAACTCATATCGTGTATTGATACTTGGTCCGCCAGGATTTACTGATGAGCCTTCTTTAAATATGTTTCTGGCAAATCTCTCCAGTTCTTTGTGCGCAATAGTTTGGGATTGAGTTAACTCCCGAGCCTGTAGAGCACGACCAGAATTAAACATAATTCTGTGGTAGTTGTTACTATCTTTATAGTCGTCCTTATACGTGTCGCTAAAGACTTTTTCTGTGAAATTTGTCGCCATTTATTAAATACTCTACAGTTGGATGATAACTTTAATATCTTCGGTTTGTGCAGGATCTCGTTCGATCGCAGCTCTATTGTCGATGTATAACAATTCGCCTGACAAAGGACTGACTGTTCCTTGTATATATGCGAGTGTGTCACCGTCGACAGAGGCAGAATCTAAGATGCCCTCGCCGTTACCATCGGTTTCAGTAATAGTTTCGCCTTCAATAAATGAAGTAAACCCAGTTGAGTCAGTCTGGTGGTACCATACATAATTAGAATCCGCATTATCAATATATGCTTTAGCTGCTGAGTTAGATCCTAATATAATTTTATCCTCGCTAAATACCTGAGCTATAGAACCAAACTTAAGTTTGTTCAAGACATTACCAGCAGTACCCTCAAAATCAGAGTCAGTTAATAGTGGACCAACTTTAGGATCTTTTATGAGACCGATTTGTCTATAATCATTACTAGTAATCAATGCATTTGTTTCATCGCCAATAAGCTTAGTATTGAACATTAAGGCCGATGATCTAAGATCGTCTCTTGGATCTCCTCCGATTCCTTTTGGAGTAGAAATCACTGCTCTAGCATGTGCACCGCTTCCTCCCCCTCCGGAGAATACTATTGAGGCATAATCGTAATTTTTACCAAAAGCTTTACCTGACCCAGAATCATCCATTTCTACTTTAACAACCGAACCGTTATAAACAGTTGCAGTAGCTAATGGCGTCTTCGTACCGTTTCCAGTAAATGTAATAGTTGGAGCAGATGTATAACCTGTCCCACCGTTGTTTAATTTAACTCCGATGACTTCTCCAGGTATTGCAGCATTTTGAATAGCGTATTGTTCCTGCTCAAGAGCTGGATAAGTTGCATCTGCAGAATCAATAAATTGAATTGGAATGTAATTGGCCGAAGTATACTTAGTAGATCTCAACGCTGTTTGACCATACAAATATTTCCATACATAACCATCCGATGTAGTAAAAGGATCTAAAAGCGTTCCGGTAGGTTTAGTAGTTGACGTAACCGCATTACCTTGAAGGTCCCTACCTTGTTGCAGGCAAATATAAACAGCAAGCTCGTCGGTCATAACATAATAGGCGTTTGATGGATAACCTTGAATATGATCATCGTATCCACTATAAATTGTACCAGAAGACCAGTTATAGCGAGGAACGACATATGAGACGTCTTCGCCCTTTTTCATAGATTGAAGATTAAGACGAAAATCTCTTTCTTCTTTTGCTGTGTTTAAGGGCGTAGGAGCTGCGTCAGTTGCATTCCAATCATTTGATCTGCCAATACCTACATAATACGTAGCAGCAGAATCTGTAACGTTTGTATAGATGTCGGCTAGAACCTGCCGTTTAAATTTATCTGTAATAATTGCAACCATTTTAGATTCCTTAGCTCACTGTTCCGCCGTAATTACCAATCAACTGCCAGTTGAGTCCATCCCATATCATTTGGCACCCTTGATGTTGTGCAAGAGAAATGCTTGTTCCAGGACCAAAAGTAGTAGGAGTAATTGTGGCAGTACCTGCGCCTTTGTTCGTAAATATTTTATTCTCTCCAACTATAGTTCCGTTTGCCATACCTACAGCAAGAGCAGTACCAGAGTTACATATAATAAACGTGTGTGATGTAGAAGCATTTCCTGCAGATGTTATTTCTGAAGAAGTATATGAAGCCTTTTTCAGATTAACAGAACCCGTACCCTTACCTTCAATAACAATATTAATATTAGTGTCATCTCCGCGGGCCGCTAGTTTAGGATGCGCCCCCGCTGCTGCATTATGTACATCGATATGATTAACTGCATTTGCTTCTGGAGATACGCCAAATATCTCAGCACCGTTAACATCATTAAGGGACGCTATTATAGCTGGAGTATTTAAAGCTGGAGAAGTTAATGTTTTATTTGTTAATGTCTGACTCGCATCTGCAAAAACAAAAGTATCACTATCGGTCAAGCTAGGTAAATTAAGATTTTGATTCGCAGACAATGAACCCGCAATAATATCATATGTATGAGAAGCATCAAGATCTTGTATTTTAACTAAACTTAATATAGGAGAAGTTAATGTTTTATTTGTTAATGTTTGGGTATTGGTATCTAATACGATATTTCCAGAAGCATTTGGTAAATTAATAGTATGATCTAGTGTAGGATCTATTGCTTTAAGACGAGTTTCATAACCGTCAGCTGTCACTCCTTCAAATGCTAGACCGTTCCCTGTAACAGAAATTTCGCCAGTCAATACATTACTATCTCCACCAAGTTTTTGGTAAAGTTCTATAAAGTTTTCATTAATTTTCTGACCAGCCTGACGAAGCGTATCACCACTTCCATCATTAGCATATGTGCCGGTTGCTAGGTTTTGACGAGTCATTCTATACCTCTAAACGTTTAATCTATTTATACTACTTTACTGAGCCTAACCGCTCCAGATAAGCCAATACTTCCATCGATTTTAAAATCAGCAGGATAAGGCGTACTTACAGGAATGGTTGCCTGATATAGTATTCTTCGATCAGCTCCTTGGAGTTTGTTATAATCAGTCCATCCTGAAGTAGGACTGGTATCATCTATACCTTCATACATGTCAGACGTTGACTGCTCATCCACATTACTCTGAATCCAGTTACGAAGATTCTCATATGTCCATGCCCTGTTATATTGCATTACTGTTGCAAGAAATCCTGCAGCAACAGGGCATGCCGCGCTTGTACCACTAAATCTTACATCTCGACATTCAGCTATAGCCGTTAAATCAGCATATACCCCATCGCTTCTTGAAGTGTCAGTTCCGTAAGAAGCATCTGGACAAGCTGCTAATGTACCATCACCTGGAGCAAATAAATCTATGGCACTTCCCATATCGCTATAGTTAACCTTTCGATCTTGCTCATAGCTATTAACTAGAAAATCATCTAAGCAACCAATATTAATTGCAGGAAATTTAACAGTGCTATTGCCGTATGAGGTTTGTCCTTCAGTTTTTCCGATATGTTGAGGAAATCCACGGCGGTTAGTTGTACCTGTTACATTATATCCAAATGACGTAAATGTGTCTTGATACATGGTGTTTGTATTGTTAGCAGATATCCTATTATCGTAATCGACATGATCAGGATTGTGTTGAACCTGATTACTATTTCCTGCAGCTGCAATAAAAATAACTCCAGCTGCAGTAAGTTCGTCTCCAGCAGTTGTCATACTATTATCATACATTTCACTTTTCCAACGACCGCTGTCTCCTTGACTTCCAAGAACACTAATAAATTGTGGCTCTGATCCAGATCCTCCATACGATGCTGAAGACTCTCTATGATAATAATGAGATCCGCTTTTATCTGATGCCCTAAATCCCCAACTATTACTACTAATTGTAGGATCTTTTGTTCCAAATATTGGATTTACTGGTTTATTCTGATGAAATATCTTTTGTACATCAAATCCTATTTCAAAGCTTCCTACATTATATATTGAACCATACAAATTTAAGTGCCACTTATTTGCGTTGTATGCCCACCCGTGTGTGCGGCCATATATTAAACTAGCGCATTGGGTACCATGATCAGCATCGTAAGCTGTTTGATCTGGGCTACCATGTACGTTGTCTCTACTATAATTAGTACTTACTAATATACTTCCGAAAGATGCAAACTGGCTACTACGTTGAGATGTAATTCTCCACCAGTTTTGAGCAGCGGAGGTTGTAGGAACAACTGTCCCATCCCATCTTGTTTCTAATCTATTATCAGGATCAGCGTTAAACCAATCAGGGTCAATATAGTATGGTCCGTCAAGAACTACATCGAGAACGTCACAATATCCAGCTCTGTTAAGAACATTGCCTGATTTGTAATCAATTGGATTGACAGCGCTGTCAACGCCTTTATTAATAAATTCGCTATGAGCAATCCATGTTCCGTTATCAGCGCAAATGATGTCAACATTTTCACCAGCACCATACTGTTCTACTTTGGCATTAATAGGTGTAGCAGCGGGCGTAGTTGTGGTTTTCCACGGGTTTTGTTTTGTCTGCATTCTATATAACGCAGTACTTCTATTTATTGTAGGTTCGACGCTTGAAAAACTACTTTCAATAGTGCCGAATACAGTTGTCCACGACTGCCAGTTATTGTAAGGCTGATCGTATCTGTCTTTTTTGCTGCCCCATATTTGATTTTTTAATTCATCCGGCGGAGGCATAAACGTTTCAGGGTAACGATTAGGACTTAGGTTAATTACTTTTATACGCGGATCAACTGAAAGGCTATCGGCCTCATCTTCAGTTAATAAAAATTCACCACGCGTATCGCTATGCTCTTTAGCATCTGTGCATTCGACCGCTCTATCTGGTACCGTAGCCGGAGTAGAATCAGATGTCTTTAGCTCTGATTCTATTTCAATAAACTCGGCTTTATTATTTGTGACTAGAATGTAATACTTCTCAGACATATATCACCTATACAATATTAATGGTGTTACCCATGCCCGAGTGTGCAGTACATTGGTAATACAATGTTGCTGGTGCACTCATTGGAACTTTAAATATAACTGTTCCTACAGCTTGTGTATTTCCTGTTATGCCATCAGCATATGCAGATCCACCGTTACTGACTCGAATTTGAAATGGATGACCCGAAGCATTGACTTCAAAGTAGTATGTCTCGCCCCTACGCAAATAAAGGATAGGATCATTTTCTGATGAAGTAAACCAATGACCCTCTGGATCGTTAAACACATAATCACTAGCGCCGCTACTTGTTACATTAAAGACATTAGAGCCTTTAGTCATTGGATGCCACGCGCTATGCTCGTATATTTCTATTTGATTATTTGTCGTATTGTAGATCATTTCTCCGTTTGAAGCAGAAAGAGCATTCCGTTGAGTAGTTGTAATATTTGCCAGTCTGAATCCACCACCTGCTCCACCGTTCTGGCCTACAATAACAGAAGTACCAACATTCATTGCAATAGAAGAACTAGATTGGATAGTAGGAGTACCAGGATCTGTAGTAGTAATATTATCAACGACAAGTCCAGTAGAATTAAAATATCCTACATCTGTACCACCAATTTTAATATCGATCTGATCATCAGTACTTGCATGTAAAGACGTATCACCATCAGCATCTAACACTAACTCAGTGCCGTTCATATCAAGTGATTGACCTTGACCGATATATGAACCAAAATCACTAATTTGAGATTCAGTAATTGACAATGCAGCTTGGTGCTGGGTTACATTAGACTGAGAAATTCTGGAATTATTAAATGTGTCGGCGTTAATCTGAGTCGCGGAAATATTAATTGCTGAAGCATGTTGAGTAACTGCGGTTTCTGGAACATTTGCGTCTGGAATATTAGCCCAAGTAACATTTGCAGATAAATCATTTGTTTCAGTGTAACTTGTCAGATAGCCAGAAAGATCTGGTGGAGTATATGTTGTTACACCTGTACCATCATTATATGATAAGTTAGCTGTTCCTGCAGCTGCGACGGATACGCTAAAGTCAGCATATGCCAGACCTCCACCGCCTCCACCGCCACTTACATCAGAAGCAACAATGAATTTAGCTGTGTCAGAATCCCATTTAAGGATTTTGTTATTTGAAATACCAGACATATTAACGTTAGTTAGTTCGCCAATACTATCAGTACCTTCTCTTGCTTGCACGTATGCACTGTCAATAAGCGCAATAGTCTTGGCCGAGTCAATACCAGTTCCAAGATCTGCATTATTAGCAAGCTTTACCCAAGCTCCGCCATGCGCAAAGTATCCTGCGCCAGTTCCATGGACATGAGCGAACATTCCATGATACGTCGAAGCATTTGGAAGAGCTCCTTCAGAATCCCACATATTGGCATAGTAGATTTTTTTAGACCCGAAATCTACGTCTGAATCGCCTGCTAGTGTATTGATATGTGAAGGAATAACCTGTGCGTTATCTAATGCTTGTGCAATAGATGTGACTGCAGCTGAGTCAAGATCAGCGTTTTGTAATGTGGTAAAGTTGGCATCGAGTTCGACGTGGGTCAATGCCGTCCCTTTACTATTTCTTAATACTATTGCCATTTTTTACCTCTAAGTAAGTTGTACGTAATTTGAGTCGACATATCCAATTGCCATATATCTTGGATTACCTGCATCAGAATCATAGAACCATCTATTTCTATCTAATGTTTCAATGTCATTACTCATTCTTACACCGTATGCGTATACAGCGTCTTTTGCCGAATCATCAAATGTCGGCGAGTTAATATCTTTTGCCTGATCAATTCTACCATAAGAAGCAGCAAATATATCTGCTGGCATATCTTTGAATCGATTTACTGTTGCTTTCAAACTGATGCGTTCTACAACACTATCAGAATCTCCATCGTCTGGTAATATACCTAACGTTTCTACAAGTCCAAATGGAATTAGAGCGTTTGCGGTACCTTCTACAACAAGAGGCGGCGGAGGCTCAGCTATGTTATCTGGCATAAGCAAAAGTTCAGAGTTAGTAGACGGTATTTCGAGAACAACTTCCCCACCTAAAAAGAATCCAGCCGGATGCACAAACTTTTTATATAGATCTTTCCACGTATTAAGCGGAATAGCCGATTTAATAAGTACTGAGAATATTTGGTATAACCCGCCGTCCTGTATATAATGCAAAGACTCAGTACCAATAGTCGACTGTGAAGAATTTAATGTAAATATTCTATTTTTAGGATAATCTACTTCAACATCAATACCAAAGAAAGCTCTAAAGAAACCTTCGGCAGAATATTTTGTGCCCTTTACTCGATAAAAGTTTGCAAAGTTACGAAGAACTTCTCTTGGCTCATTAAAGTATGTAGCGTTAGCGCCATCAGCGATTGTCTTAAATATAAATTCTAGATTTTCTAGATCAGTACTTTCAATATCATATAGACTGAACATCTCATGAATAGAACTAATTGACTGGTCAGAATCAATGTATTCATAATAACCTTCAAGAAAGCTAATTAGATTCGGATATTCACTAGTAAAATACTGAGGCAGTACCTCGGTAACACTATAGTTCCTAAAACTAGGGCTTATACGATTAAAGTCTGCCTTATGAGCCATAGCTTACGGTCACTCCAACGCCAGTATTTATATTACCACTTAGAGTTACCTCAGTATCCTGTCTGTCGATTTGACCAGTTGTAAACGATGGACCCTCATCTATATCTAAGATGTAGCTACGTAGTGGTCGAATTGTTGCTTGATTACCTGGAGTGCATGATATTTTAATATAGTCAACACCAGCTGTAATAGCATCAGGAGCAAAACCAGTAATTGTAACAATTCCATTTAGTCCGTCATACGATCCGATATTATCAACTTCAACTGTACCGGTATTATCAAGAATCTGAAGTTTAGTTGAGCTTAAAGCATTCTTAATTGAGCAAACTTTATTATTAAAAATAAATGTAGAAGATGTAATAATATTATCTGTAGTAGATGGCGAAGAGATTTCAACAGGAAAGTATATATCGTATGAAGCACTTTGTGTTAAATCTGGTATAAATCTCTGTTGCATTTTTACAGTTGCTTTAGAGTTTAGAATCGCGCCACTTAAATCGTCAATCTGTGTTAAAAGTTCTGATCGCCTAAATACACCACTAAATTGTTTAAGATTAGATTCAACGTATCTTTTCAGTTCGTTAAACACGTTAGCTTCTGTAGCTTTAATTGTTTGACCGGTTAAACTAGGATCAAAGTTGAATGTGAGAATGATTTCTAAATACGTTGTAATTGGATCTGAAAATTCAGTATCGATAGAAAGAATCGCAAGGTTAGATGATATGTCAGTAGTAATAGCGTTTTTAACTGCAGTTTTCTGTTGCTCTGTAGTACCGTCTTCAAATACAAGAGAGACCATAACTTTACCAAACTTAGCCGGTACATTATCTTCTCCACCCCAAGCAATAGAATCTACAACAGTCGGATAGTTTCTTTGAATAACCGCTTTATAGTCATCAGCAGTAACAAGGCGCTGTTGTGCAGCAAAAGCAATAGGAGCGTTAAGCCTAATTGATTCTATAGATTGTTTTGGTCCGCCAACGCCTGATCTAGCAACAGTCGTAATTTGTAAAGTATATTGTTGTGCATTCACTGTCACTTGACTTGTAGGCGAGAATACGTTTGCTCCATTTGCGGCTGCACCTATACAACTTAGATATTGTACCTGGATAAGAGATCCAGCATCCGGAGCTTTACCAAATGATATGCCATCGCCAAAGTTTAATTCGTAAAAGCCGTTAGGTGCTTCTGATATTTGATAATAACGTGATTGAGAATTAACCGTTACAGCACTTGTAATTGGCGTATACGTAATATAGTTTGAAGAACTTGGTGTATCGTATACACGAATATCCGTGGTTGTTGTATCAATTGTATCATCTTGTATAACGTACAGCTGGCGCTCTCCGGTTTCACCGACATAAAATCTTTTTTGCGCAATCGTTCCTTCGTAAATTAGAATGTCACGTGTTCCATCTGAGTTTAAGAAGTTATACACACCAGTACCATTATCAGTAGCAGTCAGATCGGCAAGCGTTCTATACGTGTATGTTGTTTCTCCAACAGCAGAAGTAAAAGTCGTACCAGCTGATAATACAACTGCAGACGGACGATTGGCTAGTCCTGCAAGGTTGATTGCCAAATTTACTGTAGCGCGGGATGCAATGCGAGATCTCGGTACATAACCCAAAGTTGCGGCATGTGAGACCACAGAGCTACGTAGCTGAGCTGTGGTTAAGAAAGCTTCATTCAGTGCAAAATTGGCTGTTAGTGCATTATAGTGAGTATTATATGCTAATACATCAAGAATATTTGAGATGCCTGAGGCTTCAAAATTAAAGTCAGCAAATTCATTTTTGTTTTGTAAGAAAGTTTTTAAATTATTCTTAATATTATCAAAGTCAAGTTGTGTATTTTGTATAGTAGTTACCATATTATCTTAGCCTCGATAAATTCGTTTCTATTACAACCTGTTGACCAGTATTAATAATGCCAAACGTTGTAGTGATATTAACTCTGTTTGAATCTGGAGCAAAAATTATTCTAACAGATTTAACAGTGGCCCGTGGTTCAAATGTTTGAACTGCAAGTTTAATAGCTAATTCTATTTCAACTTCGGTATCTTCATCAAAGTTTTCAAAAAGCATATTGCCAAGACCACCACCAAATCCGGCTTGAAACGGTCTTTCATGATAACCAGTCATAAGAATATTTTTGACTGCCTGTTTAACCGCAGCAATATCTACTTTCTTATATAGATCACCGGTAGGTGTAGCTAGAAAACTAAGATCGATATCAGAATAATTTTTGTCACGGGAAGTAACTATACTCCCGGTTGCCAAATTACCATCTTCGATTGCAAATGCTCTTGTTGCCATGTTTTTTCCAGATATTTCTATCTATTTATAAGGTTCTTAGGCGAGTATTTCTATAAGTTCACCAGTTGATTGTAAATTACCGTTATATAATGTCTCTAATTCTTTTTTAAACTTTGTACTATAGTTTTCAGGAATTTCTGGCATTTGTAATATTACATGACACTCTAAAGATTTATCAGGATTAAATCGATCGTAGTCTAATATTACTTTATCATATAACAAAACATCTTTCCAGTACACAGCTAAATCAAACATCATAGCATGATCTGGTTTTCCATTAGTGTCGATCAATTGATATACTACAACCTGACCCTTCGAAGCCAAGTCATTTAATCCACCGATTACAAGGTTCTCATTTGCGGCTTTGCGATATAGGCCTTCAATGACAATAAGTCTGTGATGCCTAAATTTGCCAGTAGAAGAATTAATTCTTGCCATTGCTTCAGCTTGTGGATATAGATTACGAGCAATCTTTAATCTATCTGCCTGTGCAGGTATGTGATTGAGATTCGTTTTCTCTCCTACACCACCTAGAAATTTACCAATACTTACACCTTTTGCCAGCTTAGTACTAGCGCTAATAAATGAAACATTATTAGGATTGTACTGCGGATCTGGTATAATTTGCTTTTGACCAGGATTAGGTTTAAAATATTCACTTCCACCGTATTGTGTCATAATATCTCCTAGTGCGCAAAGTTATCTACGTTTTCAGTTACAGAAGGACTAGAGCTAGCTGATCTTCCAAGCTTAGATGGGTTTGGAGAAGAATATCCTGCATCTAGTTTACCTTCAGCAATCTGAGTTGCCGTAAAGTCAGTATTGTTTCTATTGTTATTATCTCTCATCTTGGATCTCACCTCAGAAGAAGTCAACTGTCTATCCGCTACACCACCTGTTGCTTTAGATCTGACAAGACCTTCGGACATAGCATTGTTAGGATCTACTTTAACCTTTTGAATACCAAAGCTAGACTGCTGATATGTAGTTGCAATTGCAGCATTTGGAATTGCCGTTGCTTTGATATCATCCGGAAGTATGTCTGTATCGATAGCATTGTTTGTAATGGCTGCGCCAGGCGCGCCTACATTACCTGCTGAACCTGGACCTGTATCTGGGTCAGAATACAGCTGGTGTCTAGACTTTCGTGTTTCTTCTGCGACACCATCTAAATCCCCATGGAATGTTGGGCTTGTCATACTATTACTTGCTACAATATCACCATCTACTTCAATACGTACGGCACGAATCGTATCTACATTAATAGTGCCTGATCCACCTTCGCCATCACCTAGCCATAATGTATTACCTAAATGGTGGTTATATGAATATAGTACAATGTTTTCACCGCCAAATGTACCAACATCACCAAAGACTGATAAATCAGTTGCGTGAATGTTTGTATTAGGTGATGTCATGTTCTGTTGTGTCTCTGATGTGATACGTTGAGATCCTGAAGCAAAGACTCCCATGTTGCCTTCGCATGCGATTTCCATATCACCTTTAACAGCTTGTGTACTTCCGGCAAGAATTATCTCTGATTTCGATTCGTTTATTGTATTTGAGTAATGACCCTTGACTGTATTACCATAGTTCTTTTCAATAGTAGTACGTTTACCACCATCGACTTGTTGAACGATATCACCTGATATAACTTGATTTAAGTTACCACCGACATTCATGTTATAATCACCAGCAACATCAACGTTCAGACTTCCTTGGTATGTCATGTGAGCATTGCCTTCAACGACAACGTGTGCATCATTACCAGTACTTACAAGCATATCATTTATAGAACTAAGGTACACTGTACCATCTGGTTTTATCTCTATACCTGCACCTGAATGATGACGAATCATCATACGCTCATTACCTAGTGTATCGTCCATCTCAATGATGTGTCCACCTGGTGTTTCCCATATTGTATTGTGAGGATATTGCGGTAAAGGAACAGCTGCATTTTCTTCAGGAGTACCAGTACGGGTTTTTTGTAACGTAGGAATACCGCCATTTGTTGCGAGATCATTTCTTTTTGCAGCCCTTGCAGCACGGTTAATAGACGACTGATATGAGTAATCAACACGTGGAAAAACTCCGGCCGGATCTTGAAACCCTGTCGGAAAGACTCCTTGAGTATAAATTTGTTGACCGAAAATCTGTTCTCGGTTCTGTAGGTCGTCATTATCTGTTGTCAT
>Ga0206682_10000310_pt1 | contig 52674 bp, 38 predicted proteins | sample M240m12015metaG_FD_155444 | JGI IMG/M metagenome (GOLD analysis project Ga0206682, IMG submission 155444) | Ammonia-oxidizing marine archaeal communities from Monterey Bay, California, United States - M2 40m 12015 | ecosystem: Environmental > Aquatic > Marine > Intertidal zone | place: USA... | reverse complement strand
CGATAACACTATGTATCCCAGGGTTGCTACTATAACTGATAGTAGCCCAAACATCGTTAAAGCCCATATTAAAATCATCATATGTTCCCCCTATGTGCATAGGGTCCTGTCTAATTACATTCCTAAGACCACGCTCAATATGCTCTAATCTACAGCGTGGATGCGGTCTAAATATTATAGGGCGGTCTGTGTGTTTGCGTATTGTATCGTATGTTTGCAAAAACCAATTGCTCATACGTGGCATATCTCGCCATTGTAGACTTTTATCATGTTGTCCGCATATTAATATATATTTGCCGCTTGTTCTCCATGGCTTTTCTAAAAGTCCCAGAAGATGCTTACGACTATCATCGTTATTATTATCCCCAAAATAAGCATCTCTGTTGATTCCATTTAACCCTACCTTCCACGTTGTTCCTCGCTTTATTCCGCCAACTTCTAGTACAATAACTTTACGTCCTGTTCTTGTATAGTATTCATATATCGGTCTGTTGGCTGCCATACGTCCGTGAAATAACACACTCCAAATTACAGCAACATCGCCATGCATACTATCGTGTTCTACTATATGCCCTGCGCTACGTAGGCTGTGTTCAAATGCTTCAAAAACAGGTTTGCTGTTCATTGCACCAAATTGCGGAAATAAACTAAATCTCATGTGTAAATACTCATAACGTATTTAACAAGGATATTATCGTGCAAACAATTTCTTTTGTATCAACATTTCACAAACCAGTATTAGATTTATATGGACAACGTTTTGTAGATTCGTTTGCCAAGAACGTTGATAGTAATATTAAATTGTACTTGTATGCAGAGGATTGCACTCCGCAAACACAAGCTGAAAATATAGTTGTTTTAAATCAAAAAGCAGAACTGCCAAAGTTATTAGAATTTAAACAACGCTGGAAAGGTGTACCAAAAGCAAATGGAAAATGTCCACCTGATATTAAAGCAAGACGGCCAAGAGATTGGCACAAAGAATTTAAATGGGATGCAGTACGATTTGCTAACAAAGTCTATGCTGTGTTTGACGCAGCCGAACGTTGTGATACAGATTGGATAGTATGGCTAGACGCAGACACATATGTACATTCTCCTGTGAGTTATGATCAACTGCGTAAGTTTACACCCGAACGTGCTTGGATGAGTTATTTAGGTAGAGGAAAGAAATGGCCAGAATGCGGCTTCTATGGTATTAATTTGCGTACTAAACCCGGCAAATGGTTTTTAAAGAAGTTTGAAAGTGTTTATGAAGATGCCGAGAATGGTATTTTTAAAATGGAAGAATGGCACGATAGTTTTGTATTTGAAGAAGTAAGGAAAAAAGTTGCTAAAAAGTATGACAGTTTTCCATTTTTAAATATCAGCGGAGACTTAATAAATGGCGAAGGGCATCCATTTATCAACAGCGATTTGGGCAAATATTTTGATCACTTAAAAGGCGATAGAAAAGATATTGGCAAAAGCAACAAGCCAAACGATTTAATTGTAAATCGTAATGAAGGCTATTGGAAATGAATATTCAGTTTTTTACAAGTATGAATAAAAACTATTACGATCGTTGTGGTAAATTTATGATAGAAAGTTTTGAAAAATTTTATCCCGAGCATAGTTTAAATTTGTACAACGAAGATTTCAAACCTACTAATAAGGTAACACTGAAAGGATGGAATCTCGGCAACGACTATAATAATTTTTTAAAAAAATGGCCCGCAAAAAGTTCAGTAGCAAAGTTTTCAAAAAAAGCATTTAGTGTTATTCATGCAATGAATTTTATCGAGTGCGATTATCTAATTTGGTTAGATGCTGATACTATTATAAAGAATAGGTTTGATAAAGATTTATATAAAATTATTTTAAATAAAAAGATACTCAGCACACATTTGGGTGTATGGCACGAATACAACAATAAAGATTATTATAGTTGCGAGACAGGATTCTTTGTTTTAAATAAAAAGCATAAAGATTTTTATAAATTTAAAAACACTTATACAACAATTTATGTAGACCAAGATACTGATAACTTACGACGATTCTACGACGGTGATGTATACGGCGAAGTTGTAAATAGATTAGGCCCTAAATATATGTTAGATTTAAATCCAGCGCCAAAAAAATATAAAACACCTATAAAGCATAGTATGCTAAAAGACTATATTGCGCATTATAAAGGAAAGTCTACAAAAAATCAGACATTTAGTTGAATAAATTTTTGATAAAACGCATTATTTAATTCTCGGCACTCGTCTAAATATCCTTCTATATTGTTTTTTATAAAAGTTGGATCGATATTTATTTCATCTAAAAAATATGGCTGATGTTTCATATGATCAAACTTAACACTCCAGCTTGCTACTTGAACGTTTTTTCCTAATAGTTGACCCCAGTAGGCTCCGTGATAGCTATCAGTAATAATAGTATTTCCACTACCTAAAAATTCTATAACTTTATCAAAGTTCATTTCGTTATTTTTCATAACAGGATAATTTGAATTTTTAAATTTTGATTTTGCAGCATGAACAAAATAAACAAATTCGTGTTGCTCGCTATAATCTTTATCAAATGCAGGATGCATACAACTTACACAAGGCAGATAATATTTTTCATAATTTTTAATCCAGTCTCTAATACCAACAAGGGTACATTGATTTATCCATTCCGGATAGTAGGGATTGTCTTTAGATTTTTTTCCATGCTTCTGACCAAAGTTATGTCCAATTCCCCATAGCACAGTTTTCTTAGGAGTGTCTTGTAATAATTTTTCTATGTACGTACTAAACTTTTTATGAATAAGTCCACCGCCGCCGATAATGACAGTATTATTTCTAACATCATACTTGTCTGAAACTAATTCTGTTGACAAACATTCTATCTCAAAATAACGACTGGGGTTGCAATAAAAATCGCCAACATTGTTTTTTGCTTTTCTGTGTAATTCTATTATTTTGGACATGCTATAAAATTATGATAAAAACTACTATCACTTGCTGTATGTTTTAAAAATTGAGATAAGGAACAAGTGTTAAAATCTAAATCTAATATGTTATAATCTATATTTTTAAAAAAATTAAAAATATCACTTGCGGTATTATTATAAGTTGTCATATGGACATCAGCACATTCAAAATAAATCAAAGGTAAAGAATTTAGAATAGTTTCTTTACTTCCTAATAAAGTTTTGTATTCATTGCCTTCGACATCTATTTTAATTAAACCTATATTGGTAAATTTAAAACTATCTAGTGTTTTTACGTCAACAGTAATTGTTTTGTATTTTCCTCCAACTCGTTGTTTGTTTAAACCTGACCAGCCACCTTTTTCTAAATCTATATGAAAATCTAATTTTGAATCTTCATTGCTCAGTGCGCAATCATATATGCTTACTTTACCTTTGTAATGCTTTTTTAAATATTCAACAATATTTGGAGTAGGTTCAAATAGATATGCGTTTGAACAAGAATATAATTTTTCTAAATTTTTATACCATTTTCCTTTCCGAGCACCAATATCAATTACATTTTTATTTTTTGGTAATTTTTGACTAAGCCAAGGAAAAATTACACTGTCTTCTTTTCTTTTATACATTTTTACAAATTCCTAATATATAATTTTTATTTCTGTGTAAAGTAATATTTTTAAAATTTTTTTTACAAACATATTTAAAAAATGATGTATTAAAAGAATGTTTCCAATTATACTTTTCTTTTTGCTTTTTTGAAAGAACTAAAATAACCCAAGTAGTTGCTTTATCTTTATACTTTTCGATTAGTTCAATAGGATCGTCTACATATTCTAACACTCCTAGTATTAATCCTACATCATATACTTTGTCTATTTTTACTGTTTGGGTGTTTAAGTTAGTTTGAATGTCAGCATAAATTGTTCTATCTAATCCTAAATAATCGTTGCACTCAAAATAGTTTAAAAAAGATTTATTTCCACAACCAATGTCTAAAATAGAAGATCCGGCTGGTATAAATTCTGATACCCAGATATTTCTATATTCCCACCTGTGTGTTAGTTGGTTTACTTTATCAGAATCCATGTTAAATAAAATTCCTAATATGACGCCAAGCATCTCCTGAACGCACTTCATCAAAGTTCCAATGACTCATAGCTAATTTTTCTACCCATTCTTGTCTATCAAAAAATTTAGGAGATTCTATATTTTTTAAATTTGTATTTGCAACTGCTCTAGCTTGACTTATTTCTGGATTAGGATCAGTAACAAATATAGGCAACCCCTCAATTGCTGCTGCAACACCCGGACTGCTATTATAAGTTATAACTGCCCAACAGTTTTTAAAATCTTCTAGTATATGTTTATTGGTACTAACTGTTGCACCTGCTTGGCGTATTTTTAGATATTGTTTTGCTTTGCTATCTCCCGGATGTGCTCTTACAACAATAGGACGACTACTAACCTTTCTTATACGTTTAATAGTTTTATTACACCATTCCATTACATCTAGCCCGCCCATACTCCAGCCGCCGTTGCGTTGTAAACAAATTAAAATATGACGACCGTCGGTACGCTGAGGCTTTAATGATATTTGCAAATCTCGTGAAATCTTTTGCCAGCGGCTAGGATCTACAATTCCTGAAAAATAATTACCAGTAGTTGGAAATACTCCGTCCATGCTGTATCTTGAATAATGACTAGGATGAAGTTTTCCTAAATTATAATTAAACAAATTGCTATCAACTATAATAGTATGTTTATTTAATAAATTTTCTGCTGCACTTTTTCTAAGCATTAGATGAGGACTTCTTGGACTACCATCGTGTACCCATCCTTGTATAACTGCAACATCGGCTGCAATTGTATTTTTTCCATAATGCAGTATTCCTTGATCTCCTACTACATTTACTCCAGCAACAAAACGTTGTAACACTTCGAGCTTATGAGGAGACTTATTGGGATTAGGAATACCAGCTGCATATGCAACTACTTTCATAGCATTTCCTTTACTCTAGTGCAGTAATTATTATTTATAATTCTACATTCGTCATAATAATCTGGATAGGTATTAGTTGAATCGATTAAGTCATCTATTTGATCCAGGCTTTCGCTTTTGTATATTATTGACGGTGCAGGATTCATATTAAAAAATTTAGAACTCCACGGATCAACAACAATAACTTTTTTACCTAATAGCTGGCCCCAATATGCGCCGTGATAGCTGTTTGTAAGTATAATGTTTGCACTGCCTAATAGCTCAATTGTTTGTTCCATATTCCCACCTGTATTTACAAATCGAGGAATAGCAGATTTTCCAAAATCTGCACTTTTTATAAGTTGCTTTTTATGCTCGAAGAAAATTATATCATTTGCGATAGGATATGTTTTTTCAAGTGCTGGATGCATACAACTAGCACATGGTATATATTCAAACGGTGAATTTGCATCTCTAATTCCTACCATATCAAAACTACTTAAATATCCCGGCCATTCGATATTCCTGGGTTTTTTATTAATGTTTGCATTGTGTCCTGCACCCCAAACGATCCTTGGTGCATTTTTTCTTACATCTATTTTTTCAATATATTCTTGCACAAGACTATTAATTTTTGTTTGAAATTCTTCAAGTAATGAATTATTATTAGACTGACTTACTGTCCAAAGACTTTGTGCTGCATCTCGTAATGTTACATAATCACTAGATAGTAATAACCTTTTTAATACATCGCCCATAAAATCATTTTCAATTAATCCACCACCACCTACAATAATAGGACGATTGCTATCGTATTGTGCAACATGCAATTGTGTTATATCGATTACATCGTGCTCAATTCCAAAATAAGGCAACGGATTGCAATATAAATCGCCTACATTATTTTTATCTTGTCTGTGTATTACTATTGGCTTCATTTTAGTTCTCTATCTCTCATTAACATTTTGTAGGCATACCCGTTTACTAATTCTTGATAATGAAATTGACCATAGGCTAAATGATGTGCCCAAGCAGTTAGTTTATCAATATGCTGCAAGGTTGGATTTTCTATTTTATCAATATCTTTATCACATACAGGATCTGCTGCTGTAGGTGCAAGTGTAATAGCAGGTATTCCGCATAACACACTTTCTACTGCTGCAATACTGTTGTAAGTAATTAGCACATGTGCATTTTCAAAGTCTTCGTATATACTATTGTTTACACGTTCTGATCGCTGCTTGGGTTTTTCTCTTACAATAATAGGTCTATCTGTATGTTTTTTTATTTCAGCAATTGTGTCTGCTGTCCATTTTTTTAAATCAATATCGTAAAACTTACAGGGTTTTGCACTCGGCAGTGCTAGTAAGACTGCTTTGCCTTTTCTTTTTACTGGCTTTTTTATTTTTAATCCTAGCCTTTGAAATCTGTCTGCAGGACGTTCTATTATTTCGTTGTGTTGTAGTCCGTTGGGTACAATTCGATGATACAGTTTTTTTGCTTCTGGATTTCTGCTACTTCTATAATTTCCAAAGTATCCGCTGTCCATATAAAAGAAGGGAAGATTATTTTCTAGTCTGTGGGTTATTAGATCTTTTTTTACAATGCTTCTAAAAATAATATCTTGTGTTGTAGACTTATCTACAACATCCGTAGGCTTGTATCCTGCTCCAGATGCAAATGCATTTATAAAGTCGTCTTTAAGATGCTTACTTAAACATATCATATAGTTCTTGTTTCCATAACTCATTAAATTCGCAGTCTCTATAGTTTTCAAACCACGGGCCGCCTTCGGTATAATGAATTAAATTTGGTGTTTCGATATCATCATACACACCTACTAAGTAGTTCCATGTATGATCAAGTTCGCCAACTTCTTCATCTTTTAACCAACTAAATCTATGAAAGTATGCACCATTAAGTTCTGTATCATTTACCATGTCTTGTGTAAGTCTTGCATTACTAGGATGCGCACAATTAAACAACACAACACTTGACCAGTTCTTGCGTGGATAGATTGTTTGCTTTTGTCCATCCATCTTCATACCTTCTTTGGGTGTGTAATCATGTTGCACACACATAACAGCGTACTTGTCGTCTGCTTGATCAAACAGTTCTTTAATGTCTGTAGTAAGGATCATATCGCAATCCATAAACACTGCCCATCCTTTGAAGTTAGCAAGCTCTGGTACAAGGAAGCGTGTAAAGGTAAATTCAGTACTTGCTAATTTATCGATAGGACGATTGTACCATCCTGCGTCACGTAATTCCTGTTGCTTTAATGCTCGAACATCAGCGTTTGGTTGTTTATTTAAAATGCTATGCTTACATACTTGATAAGCAATATCTTCTCTTGGATCGTATCCTACAAATACTTTCATTAATCTCTTCTTTCTATATCTTCTTCGTAGCACACGCCCCACTGCACTTCTAGTATATGTGCATTTGTGTCACCTGGATTGCTGGCTTTATGCCAAACTTCTTTGCCAATATTAAAAGTTCTACTTTCTTGTTGTAATGTTATACTACTTTGTACGCTATTCCATTCAGTGTCCATTTTAACTATACCTTCTAGTACATTCCATTCTTCCGAACGTTCAAAATGTTTTTGATCACTTAAACTTTTGCCTGGGTATATTACAAGCTCTTTTACTTTATAACCTTTGTCTGGTGCATCATCTAACACACGCCAGTACCCCCAATCACGTTCTGTCTTTTGTGTTTTCCATTCGTCTAGTATCCAACTGCTACTATTGGCTTTATTTTTGCCGCCAACTCCAAACACAAACTCCACATCTTTATGGTCTCTGTATAATGCTTGTTCGGGTATTTCGCCATCAACTCTGTCGCCGCCATTGGCAACAATTAATTTGCCGATATGTGTTGCAAGTACTAATCCTATAGCTTTTGTTGTACCTCCAGTTTCGTCGTCTTCGACCATTATAACATCGTCAACCATTTCAAGATGTTTAATAATATTTGCACGTTCTCCAAATGGCATAAATGCACGACCTTTTTTATTTGCAAGCCATGTATCGCTGTTTAGTCCTACTACTAATTTATCACCTAGTTCTCGTGCTGCTTTAAAATATTCAATGTGTCCGGAGTGAAGCGGATCAAAGCCGCCTGTGACTAATACTGTTTTCATACAGTATTTATATGCGCACTTTACACTGTTTAATTTTTTGGAAGTTTTGTGTTGTCTGTATGTACTGATTTAATTAAATTATAGTCTAATTCTAAACTATCTATCAAGTTCATAAGTGCTAGTGTATCTTTGGGCAAACAAGCACCACTATACCCACGTAAGTTTTTGCTGACATTTAAATACTGTCCGCTGGTTTTTTCTGTTTTAACATATGCATTTTTTATTATATCATAATTTGCATTATATTTGTTTGCAAGGTCGTACATCATATTAGCAAATACAATACGTAAACTAGCATATGAATTATTATATAGTTTTAGTATTTCTGCTTCTGCAGGCAACATATATTCAACAGATTTTGGTAATGTCTTAAATGCATCTGTGACTGTACGAGCAACTGCTAAATTGTATGTGCCTATTGCAAGCAATTTACAATCTTCAAAATCTGCGTCTGCATAATCTTGTCTTAAAAATTCTGGTACAAAACAAATATCTAAATTATTTTTCTTTAATAATTTATCTGTTGTTCCTGGCAAAATTGTACTACGAATTGCAACTACACCTTTGTAATTGTATAGAAATAAATCTTTTACAATATTTTCTACATGATCTTCGTGTGTACAAATAAAAATAATTTCAGTATCTAGTATATCTTGTATTTTAGTATTAAATTTAATATCGTGTTCTAGAACAGTATGTCCTAGTTTTTCAAAACCTTTTACATTTGCTTTGCCTACATTTCCAACACCAATTATACCGATTCGCATAATAAACTTTCAACTGTTTTTTTGAGTCCTACTTCTAATGGTGTATAATCATTGAATCCGGTAAGTGTTTGTACTAGTGTTGTGTCAGGACATCTGCGTGTTGCACTGCCTATAGGTCCAGAACGCACTTCAAGTCTATCTGGATTAATACCCATGTATCCCATAATTAATTTAGCAACTGTTGCAATAGGTACTTCAATATCGTTGCCTACATTTACAGTTAGATTACTATGATCTTTTACTAGCATATCTGTCATACGTACAGCATCATCTACATAGCAAAAACTACGTGTATCATTGCCTTTAATATAATACTCGCCTAATTTACAACGTTCTACAAACTCGCTAATAAAATGGTCTTTTTGTCCTGGTCCGTAAATATTAAAATAACGTAAAATAAGATATTCAAGTCCACTGTTTGCAACTAAGTTTTCACCGAGAGCTTTCGGAATGCTATAACTCCATCTTGGATTTTTAATGTTGTCAAACACAACTGGTACTTGTTCATCAGTTGGCACATGGTAATAACCTGCATCAATTGCTCCATTAAATATTTCGCACGTACTAGCAAAAACAAATTTTGTATTTGTATCTCGATAACGTTCTATCAAGTTTATTGTAGGCAATGTATTGTTTATTAATACATCAGTAGGCTGTTCGTAAAACAATCGTGTACCATTAGTTGCTGCAAGATGAACAACAACATCACACTCTGGTGCATTTCTAGCTACTGTAATATTACTTAGATTATCTGCAACGCCGTTCTGTTTATCATAAGGATAAATTTCTTCGTATCTATCTTTAATATAGTTGTGATAATGACTGCCTATAAATCCTTTGTGTCCAGTTAACAATAATTTAGAGTGTTGCATCTTCCATACCCGCTACTCTAAGTTTTACAACATTAGTTATTTGCCACTGTTTCTGATCAAGTGCTTTAAGTACACCTAGCCACTTATTGCGTAGCAGAGCAAACTCATTAATAATCTTTTCATAGTCAACAACGTCTGCCTCGCCGTCTACGTATTTTTCAACGTCACGGCTTGACAGAGCTCGTTGATAGTTTTCAAGATATTTTTTAAAGTACGAGCTACGCAATTTACGTAGCTCGATATTTAAGTAGTTTAGGATAGCTTCAATTTCTTGCAGTTGATTAAACCGATATTCAACAATACCTGGCATTGCTGCCGCAGCTTTTTCAACATTTCCAGTTAACTTGCACTCGACTCTTGCGTTTACTAGTTCAGTTTCAAAATGTTGTATTGCTGCTGGAATTTGCGTAATATCTCTGCTTACTCGACTGTACCATGCCATTAGTTATCCCACTCATCTTCGTAATCGTCTTGATCCATTTCTAAGTAATATTCAATAGCAGCATCTAAAGTTTTATCTACGCCCATTATACCTTTGAGTTGTACGTCATCCATACCGTAATCAATAAGTGCGTCGACATACTTTTCAGCTGCCATTTCAATATGCTTTTTATCTAAGTATTCTTTAAACAAGTCCCATAAATCAGCGACAAACTCTTCATTCATTTTCAGCAATTTCCTTAACTAAGTTATCATCGGTATTTACCAATTCGGCATCTAATTCAGCTAATTCAGCTAACCGTGCCGCACGTTCAGCTTCTGCTTCTTCGGCTGCAACTTGTGCTTCTTTAGCTGGTAAATCTGCCATAACTTTGTCAAGTAGATCTCCTGTCCAACGCTTGCGGAATTCAATGATTACTTCACCATCACTAGTAATGTATTCATAACGATTACCTTTCTTTTCCAACAAGCCCTTTGCATCCATCAAGTCAAACATACCTGAATATGGATCCATGCCTGTTTCATATGGAATCTCAACTTGCACACTTTCGAACGGTTTGTTGTAGCGTGTTTTCATAACCTTACACGCTGCTCTAATACCATGTACTTGTGATGTTTTGTTGCCGTCTGCGTCTACTTTTAGTTTAAGTTTCTTCATAGCAACAACCATTGAACTTGCATACACAAAGCCCGAACCACCTGAGATCTTATCATCTGGATCAAACATATCTTGAGATGCATATGTGTGATTAGTGACACACATACCTACATTGTATGAACCAAACATATTCACACAGTTAGTCACAAGTGCTTTTAGTGCCTTTGCTTTACGACCAAAGTCACCTTTCATGTCACCTTTTTGGAACTGGTCCATTTCAGTTGGTGACATAAGCATACCAAGTGAATCAACTACAAACAACACTTTAGGACGTTCTTCTTCCGCCATTTGTTTATAGTCTTCCATAAACGTACTAACTGTTTTAGCAACATCATCAATCATTGCCATGTTAAGTTTTAGTAGTTTGTCTTCACTTGTATCTACTTTTAGTGCTTGTAGCCATGTTTCGTCAAGTGCGTTTTCACTGTCAATAAGAACAACAAAGATGCCTTGATCTTGTGCGTACTTTACAATATTACCAGACACAATATAACTTTTACCTGCGCCCGATTCTCCTGCAAATACACTTACTTTACCTAGCGGAATACCTTTAGTAAAGTCTCCACTTAGCAAGTAATTGAGTGCAAAGTTGCCTGTGCTGATCCAGTCTGTTGGATCGTTAAAGCCTGCACTCATACCCGTAATAGATTTTGTCAACGAATTACGGAACTTCGTTGGATCGAATGTTTTACTAGCCATTAAATTCTCCTAAAAAGCCAAATACAATATGGGTTGCAATTTATAAATGCAACCCACTTTAGTTGTGTTATTAACCTTGACGTGCTCTAATCATTGCTAGAATGTCTTGGGCGCCACCTTCTGCTGGTGCTGCTTCTGCTGCTGCTGGTGCTGCTGCTGGAGCAGGTTCTTGCCAACCTGTATCAGTTGTAGTTTCAGCTACTGGTGTTGGTGTTGGTGCTGGTGCACTCTGACTTACAGCAGTTGCTTGTGGTGATGCTGCTTTTTGCGGATCACCTGTACGTGCTGCCATGCCTGCTGGACGGAAGTAATTACTCCAACGATCTGGATCATATGCTTCGCCATCAACACTTGCTTCAAACATTTCTGCAAGAACTTTCTGTGCCACTTCGTCTGGCTTTTTAGGAAGGAAGTCATTGAGATTAAACAAGCCGTGTGTATTTACTGCTGCCATCTCTGCATCACCAAGTGGACGCTCTCTACGTGCCCAATTACTTGCGCCGTAATCTGCGTATCCGCCCTTAGTACCTTTTGACAAACGGAAGTCTACACCAGCAGTATAATCTGTTGGCAATTCTTCCATGTCTGGATCCATTAAGGCTGCTTTGATCAATTGGAAAATTTGTGGACCAATAATAAAGCGTCGAATTGGATTCTCTGGTGCTTCTTCACCAATTGGATCTTCAGTCACAAACCCTTGAAAGATGTATGAACGTTTCTTCCAATACTTACGACCCATATCTTCAAGACTTGGATCTTTAAACCAGCCACGTACTTCTTGTAGAATGTTGCAGCTTTCGCCATACATTTCCATACACGGAACTTGTACTTGTACTGGACGAGAACTTGTGTCTCCTTTTACTCCACTAAATGGAAGTTTAATCATCAAACGCTCTTTCCAAAAGAAAGTATTGTCTTGATCGCCATCAGGAAGGAAACGTAGCGTTGATTGCTCGCCTTCTTTCATATTCCAAAATGGGTAAATTGCGTTGTCGCCTCCGCCTGTGCGTTGACCGCCTGCGCCGGCTTCTTGTTCTTTGAGCTTTGCTCGGATTTCTGCTAATGATGCCATAGTGCCTTTTCTCCTATATGTTATGCCTATGTTAGAACAACTAATATTGCTCTTGTGCCTGTTTGTGTGTAGCACTATTACATACTACACTGTTAGTTATGACTTGTCAACTATTATTTTGACAATATTTTCAAATAGTTAGCTGATTAATTTAAACCAGCTAACTTTAGAATATCTTGAGATTCGTTATCTTGTGATTCACCCATAGATTGTATATCTTGCTTTACAAAATCAATAATGAATTTGGGTTCGTATCTAGCAGCTTTCATTAGTCTTGCTGCATGAGGATTATCAACTGAACCTGCCATTGCTTGCTTAATCAAGCTCATCTGCTGTTGAGCGTTTTTCATTGTTTTGTTGCCACCGCCCATTTTTTGGATTTCTCTGCTCATATTGATTAACTCCATATAGAGTTCTAGCAAGAATTTGCCGCCTTGTTGTCCATTGAATGGACGATTGGGATCACTTGCTATTTTATTTTTAAATGCAAGGTTTTCGTATCTTTGAGAAATTTTCATTGCTTTTTTCACAAAGTCGTCGGGTTTTACACCTTGGGCGCCAATCATGCGACTTAAAAAGTTTTCTTCTACTTCTACTTCGCCTAGTTTTTTCTGTTGGTATTTTGTATACGCTTGGCCTAGACGTTCTATGAACTGACTTGCTGGCTTGATATATTGATCACCATAGTCTTTCTCTACACTGGTCAATACTGCTGTTTCGCCTTTTGGAAACTTGCCTGTTTGTCTATCAAAATAACTTAGAATAAATTCGCCTAATGGTGTTTTTTCTTTTTCGATTACAATATCATCTTCGTCTTTATCTGGATGAGGAATTGTGTCACCTTTTTTCTTGCCATTCATTTTGGCTTTTGCTACAGCACCTGAGTATGCATTGCCTTCGTCTGTTTCGTCATCAGTTAATACTGATACCATATCGTCGCCGTTGTTAAGGCCGCCCTTTTTAATCTTTACATTATCTTTACCAAACTTTAGTATTGCGGCTTTTGGATCCATTGAAGTTTGCTTCCAACGCTTTTCTGAAGAACCTTCAACTTGCGCACTAAAGTTATCTGCAAACTGACCTAACATTTTATCAAATGCTACATCAATTTGTGACTCGGTATTCATTGATGCTGGTTCGTCCATATATCTAAACTTTAGCATTTGCAATGTTCTCGAATCGCCACCATCTACTAATGCGCCTAAGTTTTTTAAATATTCCGCTGCTTCTGTATCGCCATTATCAGCTGCTTGTTTTAGTGCTTGTCCTAATGGACTATTTCCAGCACCTAATTTTTTATATGCTGCATATCCTGCTGCACCAGCAAGTCCTAGTAAACCTATAATAACAGGTAGAGCTTCGTCAACTCTTGCTTCAATTACTATATCGTCAAAGTTTAATTCTGTAGGTTTAGAAGTTTCGCCGATTAAATTATAAATGTATGGAAACACATCTTTTAGTTCTTCGTTAAATTGTTTTACTGTTAATTGATCAATCCAACTATCTGCAATATCCTCTGGCACAACTGTTTTTTCAGTTGGTTCAAAATTTTCAAATGCTTTTGTATAATTTGATGACTTTTGGAGACTTTGAACAGTTTTACGTACAGTTGCAATTCGTTCATTTACAGTTTCCATATGCTCAGATAAACTTTCTGCCATTACACTACTACGACCCATGTATGTTTTGAACTTGCGGAGATTTGAAAGTTCTTCACTCATGCTTGTAATATGTTTGCCAAAGTCATCAAACGGATGCCCGCCTTCACTAACATGAACAGCCATTGCTCTTGCACCTGCAAGATGTTTGAAAGGATATTTAAATTTTTCACCTTGTGCATTTTCTACAAAAAGAGATCCAATTTTTTTAGTTCTGCTTTCGCCTTCTTCTATATTACCCGTATGCCTAATACTTAATTTAGCATTACCAATACGTTGATAACTTGTTTTATTAGTTCCACGTAATGCTGATTCATTCATTTTTGTTTCTCCGCGATTTGTTGCCATATAGCTATAATCTCTTTGAGTAAAGTTACTCTTATTAATATCTCTAACTTCAAAATTTAGTAGACGCTTTTTTGCAAATACTCGTACACCTTTTAAAAAATTGTACCATTCTTCTTGTTCTGTATAACCTACTTCTTCGGTAAAATCTTTATTATACATAATTGTGACACCAGACTTTTCATCTAATGTGACACTAATTTTACCTAATGTATTTCCTAAACTTTTGAAATCAAATTCATAAAAACGGGCCATAGCTGGCTCATTTGTGACATTACCGTCGCCGTCACCGATAGTGACACTAGGAAAGCGTCCTCTAATTTCATTAAAAAGTTGTTCTGCTACTACGTTTAAATTTCTCATTGTATACTATTTATCAATAACTGCTACTAACAAAGATCGGCATTGGCATTTCGTAATCTTCTTCATGCTCAATTTGACTAAAGGTATTATACACTGCTGGATCCCAATCCTTCATTACTGTCATTACTCTAAGTGTAAGTAAAAGACTACTAACTAAATCATCGTGGTGTCCGGGTTTTGCTTGAAAACTACTACCTGATGCAATGTATGCTTTTAACTCACTAAGTAGTGCTTTGCTGCGTACAGTAAGTTTATCATTTTCGACCATTGTTTTTAGTCTTGCACATGCAGTTGTTTTACTACTGTGCGTTGTATTAAAGCCTTTTCTAAATTTTCTTACGTGACCTTTTCGTATAGGTTCACTTATAAACAATCCTGGAATATTTTCCTCTCCAAAATCATTGATTACTAATAAGGCTGCTTCGCCAATACCGTTGTTTTCAACACTCCAATATATGTTGCTAGACGTTTTCATTTCATCTGCAAGATACTTGCATACATCTGCAAGTACTCTAACTTGTCCTGGTATTGCAGTTGTATTATGCTGCCATTCTCCAACTTGTTCGTATGTGGGCAATTCTATAATTTGTATTGCTGCATAATCTCCGCCAGTGCCCATACTAGGATCTAATCCTATTACATATGATTTTTTTGCATCAGGTTTTTTATACCAACGCACTTGTCCCATTCTTATAATAGGATCCTTGCCTTCCATAGATGCAAGTTTAATACTATTGATTAGTGTTTCGTCAAATACTAAGAATTCACAACCATATTCTCGACGGAATTTTTCTTCACCAATCCGGCCAATTTCTTCTTTTTTCCACGCTTCGTCTCTGTCTGGGTGCTCGTGCCATTCTGCAATAAAACTATGAAATCCGTTTATGCCTACATCTTGTTCTTCACCATGTTCGTCAAACTTTTGTTCTGCTTGTTTCCAAATAGTAGCAAATGTATCTTCGTCACTGTTAGGTGTACTAGTAATAATAGCACGACCACCAGTTGCTAGTGTAGGCGAAATACTAGTCCAAAATTCTTCTGCAATGTTAGGCATAACAAATGCAAACTCGTCACAGTATAATAGCGAAATACTCATACCACGTCCTGTGTTGCCTGTTGTTGTTTGACTTACAATACGACTTCCATTTTCAAACTCAATACTGCCTTTGTTATAACTTGTGACACCTGCTCTAATATGATCTGGACAAGTTTCGTACACAAAACGTATGCGTGACATAATCTCCTGCGCACCTGTGTATTTGTGTGCAGCAATAAGAATAGTTTGATCTGGATTAAACATTGCAAACCATGCTAGATAGATTGCTGCACATGTAGTCTTACCTGTTTGTCTAGGCATCATATTAATGTTGAATCTAAAACTATGATAACTATCCATTAACCCTAGCTGATATTCATAAGGATCAAACAGTAGTTTGCCTTTAGTTGGGTGTTGTATATAAGCAAACTTACGAGAAAAATGTAAGTATCCTGTATCCGGATCCATGCAGGCCAAAAGGTCTGCTATTTGTTCTTCTGTAAATGTTTCTTTTCTATTCGCCTTTTTGATTAAGACGCCGTCTAATGATGCTGCCATATTGTATTTAACCAAAAAAATAGCGCCCGAAGACGCTATTGAGTTGGGGGGATGTATTACTGTTTTCTTTTAGCTAATGCTGCAAGCAATTGTGATTTGATTGTTTCTTCTAAATCTTCACCTTCAGTGTTCATAGGGTTATCACCGCCTGCTGTTGCCGGATACGATCCTTTTTCTTTATGCAAGTCGTTTCCTGCTGGTATTGCATCACTAACATCACCTGCATTTGATCTCATGTATTCGTCATCTGGTTCTGTAGTTGCATCGGCAAAGTTTCCGTCTATGTCTTCTTGTGCCATTTCTTCTTCAGGTGCCATTAAACGAATCATATCGCCCATTTCTGGTTCGCTTGGTTTACTACCACAGCCTCCCATTGGCTGACTTGGTCCATGCATTTTACCGCAAATTGGACAAGGCTTAGGACCAGGATTAATATCATCCGGCTCTACCATTTTGGCACCATCTGCACCTGCTAATTGCATCATGCGGAGTATTTCTGCTACTTCGCTTGCATCTGCACCGTTAATGTTGATGCTTGCTTCGTCTAGTTTCTTTTTCATATTTACTCCTGCTAGATCTAATATCCTTGACTCTTCCATATCGTCAATTGTTTTGTATTTTATTCTTGAAAGCAATGCTCCGGTATCTGCATTGGCTGCTCCTCTGCCTCTAGGCATTCGAGGAATTGAATTAATATCAATTATACCTGCACGTGGATTGTCTGTTACTCTGCCGCCACTTACTGTAATACCAAATACTTCTTCGTAAAAATCTCTCCACTCACCTCTTTGCCAAAAGTCATCTGCTTGATTTTTTGCATCAACTAACATTCTAAAAAGGTCGCCATCAAATTCTTCTATTTGATCATCAAATTTTTCTTGAGCTCCTGGAGACAACCTATCTCTAATAGTGTCTGCTGCCACACGTCCACTTGGAGCAGGTTCTGTAGGTTCTTCAGGTTCTGCTGTTGGTGTTTCACCTTTGGTATCTAGTCTGCTTGTTGGTTCTGCGCCAGCACCAAAATCTGCTTCTGGTGGAGGAGTCTCATCTGCATCTGCGGTTCTTGGCGGTTCAGGTGCTGTGTCAGGATCAGGTGCTGCTTCTGGCTCTGGTGCTGTGTCAGGTTCAGGTGCTGGAGAAGTTTGCGATGAAAGTCTATCCATTAATGCTGCTCTAGTTTCTGGGCCAACTACACCGTCAACTTGAATTCCAGCTTCTTGTTGAAATGCTCTGACTGCTGCTTCTGTTTTTGGACCAAATATGCCATCTTGTTCATCTCTTGCCATGCCCAATGATTGCTGAATACTTTTTACATCTGGCCCTCTGCTACCATTACGTAAATTACCATTAGGTGTTGTTGTTGTACCTGTAATATTAGTATTTGGTGTAGGATTTGCTGCTGCTGGCTGTGCTGCTGCTGGTGCTGCTGCTGGTGCTGCTGCTCTTGGTGCATTACTAAAGTTTGTTCCTGCTGGATACGGAACTCGCTGTCCGTCAACTATTGTACCTTTAATAGTTGCAGGGTTCCATTTACCAAAAAATCCTTCACCTGTTGGGTTGCCGTTCCATCTTACTATTTCTCTTCCGGCGCCATCATCTCTTTGTTTTTGAAAATAAAGATTACCATCTGTGTGTAGCATGACATTATTCATGCCTCCTGGTCCACCGTAGTGTGTTGGAATAAATCTAGTTGGTGCTGCTTCTTTAATAACTTTTACTTCAGATATTTTCATGTTAGGCTCCTATAGGGCTTTTTGTATTTTCAGTATCGCCGATATCTTTACTTTCACCTGAAGGTGTTTCGCCTACATAATCGTTGCCTCGGTCTTTACGTGCTGTTTCTAATTCTTTCAACAAGTTCATAACACGATCTGGTCCTGCGTCTTCTTGTGCTGACTCGCCGCCTAAATCTTCCTGTGTTAGTTTGGATACATATTCTTCACTGGAGTCTTCTTGCTGATATAATTCTTGTGGCTCATTTGGATTACGTACAATAATATGACTTTGAGGAATACCGCATACACTGCCTAAGTATTCTTGTAAAACTTGTACAGTTGTAGGGTAAGTAAGTTCTACTTCGTAGTAATAAACTTCTGTATTTTCTAATTGCGGAAAATCTAAAGGACGTTCCTGAATTGGTGTTTTTTTACCGGTTGACATTTTGGAAATACCAAACTTTGATAATCCTGTTTCAATTATATCTTCGCATCCATCAGGCTGATCACCTGCGATGCCAATTTTAAATTCATATGTTCTTTTTGATTCTGTTAAATAATCAGCAAAATTTTTCATCGACGTATCCTAAATTATATTACTATTTATCTTTATCTATGCCTTTTAGGCGCTCTAATAAACTATTTCTATCAGACACAACATAACCTTCGCCGTTTACAATGTCGCCATCTCCGCCTGGTCCGCTGTCTCTATCCATTTTTTCTTTTTTAAGTTGTAGTTCTACCATTTTAAGTTTTTTGTCTAGTTTTGCAACTTTAGCATCTAGACTGGTTTTTAACATTGTGCCAGCAACTTCAAACACTCTACCGCTATAGCGACTTTCAACGTTCATACCAAGATCCATTAAATCGTCATATGCAGTCATGGCTTTATTTGCAACTTCGTTGAGTTCTTTGTCTGCCATATCGCCTAGCCCTTTTACAGCAGGCAAGGCATCAGAGATTTTGTCAAACTCTGCAATATCTCTAAATGTGTCTTCGTGTTCTACAACAGGAGCAATATTTTCTTCTTCATTAAGATCTTTATTATCAGGAAGATTTAACATGTCTTCTAGTTTTTTAGTCATAGTACTTTTCCATTATATGCTTACTTTATTTACCCCAATTTTTATTGGTGTTCATATAAGCGGTTATAGTTGCACGCCAATCGTTGCTACTAGTATAGCTGTGCCATGTTTCGCCAGTATTTCCTGCAAAAACTAAGCACCGACCTGGCATCCAAGGAATTTCTATTTTATTATTTTCATTCATATCTGTCATTACATACGTTCCTGTGCTTTTGTTAGGTCCTATGTATGTCACAAATGTCCATATTTTTGTTTCATCATCGCAATGAGGCTGGAAACTATAATTAGCAGGATTAACAGCTAAATGTCCAAGTGCATATATTTTTTTATATTTTCTAGGCGATGTATAATTTAAATTCTTAATTACATCTGGCATTTTTTCTATAGCACTTGATAATACTTGTTTATATGGATCTTGTAAACTATCAACGGTGTAATGAAATTTACTGTTATTTTCTTGAATATGTTTATGAGCAACATATGAAAGTTTTGCAACATCAGACTTATCTAAAAAATTATCTATTATCCAGTGTTTCCAAGGAAATGTTTGTTCGTATATTTTCATCTACGTTTGCCTTGATGGAAAATATCTCCTTCGTTGACAACTCTAAACACCATGCCTTTTTGTTTACAATAGTGCTTTGCTGCTCCCCACTTAGCTTGATTTAATACGTAGTGTGCTTTATTATGTTTACTATTACCTAGTTGTTCTTTAAAAGTATGATTTGCAGGTTTAACTTCAATTAATTCTACATGTTGTTTTCCAGTACGGTCATTATATACTATAAAAAAGTCTGGAACATATATTGTATGTTTTCCTGTAAAAGGATTTCTATACGGAATTTTTATTGATTCACTTGCCCATTTTGATATGTTATCATTTTGATCACACATGCGCATGAAAGCAAATTCCCAGCTACTACGATATGTTGGAGTTCGGCCACCTATATATTTGTCAGGGTTTTTTAGTGTAAACTTGCCCTGTGCAAAGCGTCCCATTACAGTCTCACATTTCTATTCTCTGTAGTTTGAGTTGCATAATCGTTTTTATAACCTAATGCACTTATTCTGCTTCTGTTATTATTAAGGATAGCACTTACTAGCCTACTTAATTGGACTTCATCTAATCCTTCAAGTGTGTCAACAATTTCAAATACTTTTTTATTTTCTGATTTGGCTTGTTGTAATATTACAGTAGATACTGCAATTGCTGCATCTTTTGTAAACTTTCTTTTTGTAAAAAATCCTACAACAGTATCAACTTCATTACTAGTTAAACTAATTTGCTTGGTAAAATACCTATCAAATAATTGTCTAACTTCTTTACCACTGTCTTGCTTTTGCGATTTTTCTTCATCTGCATAACTGCTCATTACAAAATTCCTATTTCGTTTAATCTACTAACAAATCCTTGTGTGCTAGATTCTGTTGCTGCTGCCTGCTCTATCTGAAATTTTACATTAGGTGATAGTGAATCATAAAACTGTTTTGATTCTTGTATGTTTCTTCCTGTATAGGTAGATAATTGTGTAGTTGTAAGACTTTTTGCAAAGTCTGCTAGACGTTTTTGATTATTGTTTATTTCTCTCGAAGACTGTTGATTACTAATATTAAAATTTTGAGATGCTGTGTTAACAGGCTGTGCTGTTGTGACACTGTTTGGGTTTACAGAACTTGGAAAGAAGTTTCTATTTGTAGCTGGAGGCAGCGTTGTTTGACCAATTTGTCTTACATTATTTGGCAGTTGACTTTGTCGTTGTTGAGAATTAAAGTCGGTAAGGTTAACAATACCTACTAGTAAATCAGTAAATATAGATCCCCAAAAAGTATTATCATCGGAATCTTTTGCTATGCTATTTGTACTAACACTATTATACGGGCTTGGTACTGTATCGTAGTGTTGTATATCTCCAAAACTTTGTATTTTATCAGGACTAGTAAGTTCTCTGTCATACAACACACTTTCATATGCAAGTCTCATTGAATTACGCATTACACCAGATCCATCTGCTTGATCAACTCTGTCATGTTGCCATTCTGTAATAATAGGATTTACAAGTGTAAAACTTGTAAAAGTACTTTCTTTATTTTGAGGATGTAATTGATGAATTGTAATACTATTAAAAAACGGTATGTCAGTTGGTCGTCTTCTATTAAAGCCATGCCTGTATGTATTTGCTATATCTGTATCATATAATTTAGTTTGATATGCTCTAGGTCTACTACCTTGATCAGTATAGTTGCCATCTTGATAATAATATCTGTAATACGCTTCCCATAATAAACTAGTAAGCCCTGCATTATCATCGTGAAAATCGATATTAACCTCGTTATATTGAAGTTGAGTTTGAATTACTTTTTTTCTATTGTATTGATTTAAAGTTTCAGTTTGAATACTGTATCTCGGTAAATCGGCTGCGTTTGCAAGCAAGTTAAATTCACGTTTGTTTAACAGACTAAAAACACTGTTGCCTAATACGCCAAGTGCCGTAGTGTTTACATCTACTACAACATGATAAAGAAATTTAACTTTAGGTGCAAGTCTAAAGTTATTTCGTCTATATAATGCAGACGCATGAGCAAAATCACCGACTATGCCTTTGCCACTATCTAAACTGCTGAAGTTATCGTAAAAACTATTTGTTGCCATACAGTATTTATCTTTATTTTAAACTGAGTATATAAAGAAAAAGGAGCCTTTCGACTCCTTTTCATTGATGCAATCTCATTTAAGTATTAAAGAGCTGCGCCGCCTGTAGCACCTGTGCCTGTTTCACTGTTTCTATCTTGGAAGTTGTTTGGTGTTCCTACTCCAACATTGAGCTGTACTGCATTATCATATGTAATACTTAATGCAACTTGCATTGCATCATTAGTACCATATGCCATACTGCCGTAATCAACACTGTTCAAATAGCAACCATAAAGTTCCCAGGTTTCTAGTACTTGTGGAGTATTTGCTCCATTGCCGCCGTCTAAGACTTCAATACGTTGTGTAAATTTATAGTCTTGACCGGTAGCAGCACTTGCTTGTTCAAAAAAGTCAAATTGTTTCTGTAGTTGTTCACCAACTAGTTTTTGCACATTACCGTTAATGTCATCACGTAAATTAATAGTGACAGCTTGCCATGTATGCTTACCTGCCATCATAATTTTACTGTTATAGACATCTAATTGAATAGGATCAAACTGAATGTTTGGTCTAGTTGCATCAATAACTTGTTTTGTTAATTCTGTTGTGTTCCCACTAATACCAAAGTTTTCTAGTGTCACTCTAAAGCGATACTGAAGTTTTGGCATAAGTAAACCTTGACTACTAGAAGTAGTGTCGTTTGCTAATGGAACTGTTAAATTTAATAGAGTCGAGATTGCCATCTATTGTTTCTCCTTAATACACAAGTATTTATCATTTGTAGGGGGTTTTTATTTTACCCCCTACATTATGATATTATAACCCTGCGATTTCGCCTGTGTTTTTAATACGTAGTGGAATGTAAATAAATTCTACTGCTTTTACTGGTTCAATAGCAATATCTACATACAACTCGTTTCTATCGATTCTTGCCGGTGTGTTGTTTGTTTCGTCACACACAACCAAGAAGTCAAATAGTGCTCTTAGTCCTACTAGTTCTACCATTAGACTTTCAACTTGTTGTTTGATTTCATCACGAGTGATTTTATCATTTGGTTCAAACAAGTATGGTTTTGCTAATGTGTTTAACTGACTACGTAAGAATACTACAAGTCTTGCAACGTTAATTCGATCCAATGCACTTGCATTTCTTGCACGAGTTTTTTGTCCAAATACAACAAGTCCTGCACCTGTTAAGAATGTAATTGGATTTACATTGTTTGCATACAATGTATCTCTTACACCTTCGTTTAGTGCTGTTGCAACAAATTCACCTTCGCCGTTGATATAACCAGTTGAACTTGCGTTTGTAACTCCGCCACGTCTTGTACCTGCTGGTGCAAACCATGGATAAGCAACTTGGTCGTTAAGTGCAAATGTGCGTAGTACCATGTGCGAACTTGGAACAACAATGTTGTTGCCTGCGTTGTCACTAGTAAAGCCACTTGGATAATAAACACCTAAGTATTCATCTCTACTAACAAGACCGTTATCGTTATCTTCAACAACTGTATTAACGTTGGTTGCCCATTCGTTAAGCGAAGTTGCATCTGATGTTAAACGCATCGGTGAGTCACCAATAACAAATGCTGTTAGGCCTCTGTCATAGTTTAGTGTGATCATTTCGCCAATTAGTTCTGGATAACCTGGTGTTGCAATCAAGTTAAAGATACGTGATTCATCATCGCGAATATCTTGGTTTTCGTTTAGCATTGCTTGTAGTTTTTGTACTACAACTTTACGCTGTGCTTTACGTCCAAAACTTCCCGAACCGTCTGCTTCATTAGCTGATTCAGTCACCCAACGATGCGGATAGTACGCTGCCATTGATTCGTCGTCTGCTCTTGTATTTTCAGCTGCTACATCAATATAGCTGCGTTCAAAACGTTTTACATTAAATCCACTTCTACGTAGATTCCAAAGCAACATACCTTTTGGATATAGTGCAGGATCTGGTGCATCTGGGTCTAAGTAATCACTAGCTAGTAAGTCTGCAATATCGCCAGCTGAGCCACTATTTGAGCCTGCTGTGTTATAACGTGCATCTGCAAATATTACACCATTTTCAGTAGTTTGATCAGTTTTATCAATTTCTACCCAACTACTTAATGTAGCATTGTACTTGTAAATTGTTGGAAAGTTTTCTAAGTCAGCTGTGCTTACCCAAATATCTCCAGTGACCAATGCACTACCATCTGATTGTACTTCTGGTTCAGTAGCACTTACAGTAGGGCCTGCTGGATCTGAGTCTGCATATTCATTTACATAACCCTTCCAGTTTGTACCATCGTGTACCATAATATCAATTTCGTCAATTACGCTACTGTACCATAGTGAGCCATCTGCTGCTAGTGCAGTTGGCGCATCGTCGCTTGCTGTATATGTAAGTTCTTTCCAAAGACTTGCTACATAACTATTTGCAGCGCCAGTTGGATCGTCGTACAAGTTTGCAGTGCCTGTAGAATTAGTATAATTCCATGCTGGGAAAGCTGAAACAAGTTTTGTATTTGTATCTACAATTCTAATTTCGCCGCCTGTTGCATGTTCAATAACAACTTTATTACCTGACACAATACTTGCACTTACGTTAGCTAAACCTGCTGCATTAATTGCACCTGCTAGTGCATCAGCATCAGCAATCTCACCAGCTGGTGACCATACTACCGTGACCGGCGTACTCATCATTGCACTGCCTTTTACACTTTCACTGATTGTAAAATTGCCTGTTCCTGATATAAATGTAGTTGCTGTAATAGCAGAACTTGTAATTGTTGTTGCGCCTGATGCATTACGCTTGAAGATTGTAAAATCTGCCAAGTTTGTTGCTGCTTCAGTTGTATTGGTTTGAATGTAAAGATTTGCAGTTGTAAGATTTGCACCTGCACCTGACAAGTCCATACTCCAAATTGCTGCATGATTTGATCCATAAATTGGAGCACTTGATGTATCCCATAACTCTGTATCATCATTCCATACTTTTACACTCCAGTTTGCACCGGCATTTGGAGTAGTTGTTTTAACCCATATACTACCAGTTGGTCTTCCTTCGTCACCAGTTTTATAAAGAGGAACACTAGTATGCGCACTTGCTTGCAACTTAGGAGCAGCATAATTTACTGCACCTGCAAGACCTGCATCAGTTAATACTGTACCTGTGCCACCTAGCTGAAATGCATCATGCACAGAACCGTCATTGTAAATTTCAATTCTGTTGTTTACAACGGCTGCTGATATACCAGTTCCTGCTGCGGCTGTAGTAAAATCAGTCACAAACGATGATGCAGTAGCTCCAGTTAATACAAATGTAAAGATTTGTACGCCTTCGGAATCATTAACAGTAAAGTTATCACTAGCTGTAAATACGTCTCCAGATACATTTTCTGTTCCTGTGATTGAAGGCCAGCTTGCTTTCCAATCTCCGCTTCCTACTACAACCCAATTACCTGATGTGTTTTTATAATATAATGTTGGAACAGTTGTAAGAACAACAAGAGCATAATCTCCTATTGATCCAACACTTGATTTCGGTGTGTAATCACCACTGCCAACTACTTTAGTTGAGTCTGTAATTACGACAGGTGTTTTGTTTGTAAAACTTTGCCCTGTAGTGTTGCTTACTGAAACAGCACTGCCATTCCATTCAAAAATTCCGTATCTGCTGTTAGCAGTATCTAACCAATATGTTCCATCTGCTGGATTAGCAGTAGTTGCAGTTGCACTTGCATTGATTGCATTGAGATCGACATCTGCACGTACTACGTATGCTCTATTGCTTACACCTAAGTAAGAATATGCTGCCTGAAGACCATATTCGTTTTGTTCCCCGCCGTGGATTGGGTTGTTGTTATTATCAACATAAAATGATGGATCACCAAAAGTATCTACAAGTTCACGCTGTGAAGTAAGTAGGTAAGGTTTTCCAGCATTTGCTTTAGTGGTACCAGGAGCAATTCCTGTTCCGGCACCATTTAATTTATTCTCGCCTGTAGCGACAAATATAATAGGTACTGTACCCGGTTCTGCTGGAGTATAAAAACTCTCGTCAATAACCTGGACTTCTACACCTGGTGATGTTAATGCCATTGTTGTTCTCCTAAACATTGCTATTATAGTATTATTTAGCAGATCTGGTGGAAAACGGGCTTTTTAAGGGGTTAAGTGCGTAGTTATCTATGCAAATGTGTTATTAGCTGTTCAATATTAAACCAAAGATCATCCAATGTTCCATTGTTATCAATTGTAAAATCTGCCATCCAATGTTCTAGGCTCATGCTGTCTTTAGACTCGCTAGGCAAGTGATCTGATCTATCAACCCAAATACAATAATCAAACACTCCAGTATTTTGCATTGCAAAGAATTCACGCTTGTTGCGTAGCCCACAATAGATATCGTAAGCAGCAAACATTTCTCTACCTAGAGTCGCTGCATCAGGAACATTATAATCGCAGATAGCATTATACCATTCTGCTCTGTGATTATGTCTGTCAGCATAACACTCATCTTCATCGGCGTATCCATACTTGTCTTTTAGATCATTGTAGATGAACAACTTTGAGCAAAACTTGCTGCTGCTTTCAAATGTATAGTTGTATTTGTCTCGTAGGATCTCGCACACAGTATCTTTACCGTGGCGGCCGTGTCCTATTACTAATAACTTTTTCTTACGCATACACTAACTATACTATATAGTTTTGTTTTTGTCAACTATGTATTTAGAAAATAAATCAGCCCATTTTTCTTGTGCTGCTTCTAATGGATGGTCTGTTTCTCCACATTTGTAATTGTGTTTTTTGGCCCAGTCATAGAAACCTTGATTGTCTTCTGTATGCACAATATTTTTTAAATCTAATCTTTGTTTCATATCTTCATAAAACACATTAGGCTGATGATGTTCAAGACTTAATAAATCATTAAAAGCGCATGTGTAATAAAATTTAACATTGTGCATTTTTAACCAACTGGTAAGATATTCTAATTGTTGTAAAGGATAATATATATGATTATCCGCAGTTGCACGTCTTGTATAAAACTCAATAAGTGTTCGAGCTAAATGCTCGTCGGAAATATATTGTCTGCGTTCTATTCCTGATCTAATTGACCAATAACTCTTTAAACCGTCTCCATCTGAAGGAAGCGAACTAAAAAATCTATCTTCGTCGTCGTTAAGTGTTTCTGTATCAATTGGAGATACTCTTGGATATTCCCTACGTAAAATACTTGTCCACATAATACAAACAACTATTTCATCAGGTTTATATATTTTTAACATTTTGTTAGTTTGAAAAATTACACGCCTAACACATCCGCCGTAGTCGCTACCAGGAATAGCTGTGTTGTCTACAGTTGCGTTTTTGTATATTTTTTTCTGTAGCCAATTAGCCCATGTAAAATCACTACGAGGTCTTAAAATTCCTATGTTAGGCTGTTGTGCATCCCAATCTTTTAATTCTGAGCCTGCTGTAAAGCTACAACCGCCAGCAATAACTTTTTTTATTTTATCCAATTAAGAATCCATACCCTGTACCGCCTGCTACAGCCATAGATAAATCTGCTTCTAGCTTTTCCATCTCTTGCATTGCTTCGTTCTTTAGAGTATCGCCGTTTAACGATGTTCCACCGCCTGGGCCAGCAATAGTAGCAAACTTACTACGTGCTTCGCCTAGCATGTATTTACAACTAGCAAGTGTATAATCTTTAATCCACTGCTGTGACTTGTAATCTTTTAATAATTGGTCATCAGGACGATAATTATAACAAAACAACATAACTTCTTCTTCTGATCGCGGGCGTTGAAGTATGGTTAATTTACTTGTAGCAGGGTTCCATGTAAACTCTATAAAACTACCAAACATACGTCCTACTAATTCTTGTTGTTGTGCAAAGAAATCATAAGTTGCTAATCCGCCTATGCCCGAACCTGCTAACAAATAAGTGTTTGTGTATGCTAGATTAAATGGCTCAAACAAACTGCCGCCAGTATTTTCACCTTCTGGAAAAAGTTTTATTCCTACAACATCTCCAGCATTTAACGGATTTATCAATGTTATGTTATTTTGTCCACTATCGGTAGTGAAATCAGAAGTAGCAACTCCGTTTATCTCAACTCTGATTGTAGCAACTGATAATAAATTATAATTTACATTTAATTCTGTTTGTCCAGCAGTAGCAGTAATAGTCTGTGTAGAAATTGGATTACCGCCTCCGCTGCCTCCGAGCCCGCCGAGTCTACTGCCAACGTTGCGTCTATGAATTTTCCTTACTTCAATAATTTCTTGAGGCAAGGTATAAACATTCTGATCTTGGTTTAGTTTTATAGTGACATAACTTTCTTCTACACTGTTTTCACTACGTTGTCTATATTTGGTTAATGATTTAGTTAACGCTGTTTCATAATGAATTGGATCAAGCTCGACATCAACCATGCCTCCGCCTAACATTGCGTTTACATAATCAAATACCTGTTGTTTTTGTGTTGCTAAGTTGCTGTCTACCATCAAAGTTCTCCATACAGTATTTATCATAAATATATGTATGCCACGTTTAAGTCTATATAGGCCGGAGAGGTCAAACGATTACTTTTTCTTAGATAAGATAATCTACGAACAATTCACAGTGGGAGGAACAGATTTACTAATACACAAGTATTTAGGACCCAAATCTGTAAGTGCCGATGAGGCCACTTCCGAACAACCAGCATATGATGCTGTAGCAGAAACTAATATACAAGATTTATTGTTTTTAGAAAACCGAGATAGAAAATACGATCCCGATATCTATAATGTAAGAGCACACTATAATGTACAAGATCAAGACTTTGATTTAAGTCAGTTTGGTTTATTTTTACAAAATGATACATTGTTTATGACAATGCATATTAATTCTAGTGTCAAAACACTAGGTAGAAAAATTATGCCAGGTGATGTATTTGAATTACCTCATTTGATTGACGAATATGCAGCAAACGATTATAGTGTAGCATTAAAAAGATTTTATGTAGTTGATGAAGTGACAAGAGCAGCAGAAGGCTTTAGTCAAACATGGTATCCGCATTTATATAGAGTTAGAGTAAAACAAATAATGGATTCACAAGAATACAAAGATATACTTGATTTAGATGCAGGCGACGAAGCTGGAAATACACTTCGAGATGTATTGAGTACATATGAAAAGGAAATGCAAATCAATGATGCAGTAATTGCACAAGCCGAAAGCTATGCAAATCAAAGTGGTTATAGTACTATACAATTCTATACACTTAGTGTTAATGAAAGAGGCGAAGTTGCAATTGTTAGTGCAGACTACCAAGACTTACTAGTTGACGGTACTATAACCAGTGATACAGTTTTTGTCACACCTGATGGCAACGGGTATCTGGGATACTTAGTTGGTGATGGTATACCGCCTAACGGTGCTCCATACAGCCAAGGCAGTGGATTTCCTGCAGGTGCAGCCGTAGGTGATTATTTTTTAAGAGTTGATTTACTTCCAAATAGATTGTTTAGATACGATGGAAATACCTGGAGTAAAATAGAAGACTCTGTAAGAACATCAATGACACCAGACGATAATAGAGATACCCTAAAAGGCACATTTATTAACAATACTACTGTAAGTACAATTGGTGGTGAAGAAGTAATTGAAAGACAGGCTTTAAGTAAAGCACTGAGAGCAAAGGCAAGTAATTAATGCAGTTTTTTTATGATGGACAAATACGTAGATACCTTACGCAAATAATTAGAGTGTTTAGCAACTTTAGTTATCAAGACGGCGATGGCGATTTAACAAGAGTTCCGTGCATGTATGGAGATATTACAAGACAAGTCGGTAGTATTATAAGAGAAAATTCAGAAAACAAGCTGCCAAGTGCTCCACGTATTGGTGTTTATATTACTAGTTTACAAATGGACAGAGCAAGACTTAGTGATAGTAGTTTTGTTAGTAAAATAAACTTACGTGAAAAAGAATTTGACAGCGATACTAACAGCTATATATCTCAACAAGCTAAGGGTTATACTGTTGAAAGATTGCATCCTACTCCTTATACTCTGGCAATAAACATAGATGTTTGGAGCACCAGCACTGAGCAAAAGCTACAAATACTAGAACAAATCTTTATGCTGTTCAACCCAGACTTGGAATTTCAAACAACAGACAACTATGTTGATTGGACAAGTTTAACAACGCTGTATTTAGAAGATATAAATTTTAGTAGTAGAAGTATACCGGTAGGAACACAAGATGATATTGATGTTGCTACAATTGGCTTTACTGCACCTATATACATTTCGCCACCGACTAAAGTTAAAAAACTAGGAATTATTACAGATATTATAACAAGTGTATTCAACACAGAACAAGGCACAGTTAGTTTAGAAGGATTTAATCCTCCTACAGATTCAGATCAAGGCGCAGTAAGTGGTACAACTGTACTACCAGACGGGTCAATTGTGACCAACGGTAGTGCAAGTGTTGGAAACGGACGACTGGATCTTAACAACCCTCTTGTGACAAGTTATAGAAACTTTGATATTATTGTACAAGAAGAAACTGCACAGCTTGCATTGAATCGAAAATTGCGTGTAGGCGAAGTAAATTGGCTGAATATATTAGAAGCTGAACTACCTGCAAGATTTCAACCAGGAATAAGTCAAATTAGAATTCGTAGAGCAGAATTAAATACCGAAGTTGTAGGAACGTTTGCACTTAAATCAGGCGATGATTTTACTATAGAAATAGTTTGGGATACAGATACTTTACCTAGCAATACTCTAATAGAAGGACCAACTAAAACTGACGGAACAATAGATTATATTGTTAATCCGATTGATTTTAATCCTAGTAGTGTAAAGACAGTTGGTACACGTATAATATTATTAGGGCCATTAGGATTTAAAGTTGATAGAACTTTTGAAGCAACATACAGTGATAACAAAATCCATACCGATTTAGACTTTAATATTTTATCAAGTTCTCTTGGAGATCGTATTGGTGACGAAACAGTCACAAGTTTTAATGTTTATGTAAACGGATTAGCTGTAGAAGCAACAGGTTCTAATGCAGGTGATAAATTCTTAATTACATTAGATGTTCCTTACAATGCAGGCGACGAAGTCAAGTATATTTTAAATTTAAATGAAGACGGTGCAGCAGCATGGAAGAATGCAGATAATAGCGATTTTGTTGCAGATGCAAATGATATAGTTGAGTGGGACGGATCTAAATGGGATATTATTTGGGATGGTAGTACCAATAACGAAACTACATATGTCACAAATATAACAACTGGACAACAATACTACTGGAATAATTATTATTGGCAAACTGCAATAGACGGATATTATCCAAGAGGCACATGGAGTATAACACTGTAAGATAACTATTTTTATGAATAGTATTATATGTAGCGGTGCTTTGTTTTATTCACTACAGACAAAAAGATTTTTATTTCTTCATAGAACACAAAGTAAAGCAAAGAATCTCTGGGGATTAGTTGGCGGAACTAATGAGGGCGAAGAAACTCCTTGGGAAGGGTTGCAACGTGAAATTTCTGAAGAAATAGGACATGTGCCCGATATTAAAAAAACTATACCATTAGAAACTTTTATTAGTAGCGACGAGCACTTTCATTTTCACACATATCTATGTGTAATAGAAAAAGAATTTATTCCACAATTAAATTCAGAACACGACGGATATGCATGGGTAAATTTTGGCTCATGGCCAAAGCCATTACATCACGGTTTACAAAATACACTTAGAAGTAAAATTAATCAAAATAAACTAAAAACTGTTTTACAAGTTATTGATATAATTTCTTAAATTCATCTTTTAACCATTCAAAATCATTAATTTTTACCAACTCTTGTGCATTGTCTTTGTTGTCTTCTCCAAAAGCTCTGCCTGCTTTTGCTCCAGCAATAGCTGCTTTGCCAAATGGTTTATCAGCGCCTCGAGTACACCATGCATCTAATCTAAATTCTGTTTCGTCGTCTTTTTGTCTAGCAATAGTTCTACTTGAAAGTTTTGCACATTCTCTAAATCCACTGCGCCATGCACTAAAAGAATCTGTGTTGAATACACTTGTGTTGCTCATTTCTTCTATACCTTTAAACTTATCACTAATACTTGTTGTCATGTCAGTAGTAGTTTGATCTAAGTTTCTAGTTAGATTAGTGGGTAATAATTTAACACCGCCGTATCCGTAAACAAGTCCGTTAATTGGATTTAAACTTCTCCATACATGCACAGTATCTTTACCATCGATGTCATAAGCAGGTACATAATAATTAAAATCAAATCCGTCAATTATTTCTGCATCACCGTCAACTACCCAGAACATGTCTGTTTCAACTAACTCAGCTGCACGTTTATGTGCTGCATGAATGCCTTTGATATCCATAACTCGTTTTGCTCTTGGAAACGTTTCGCTTAATAAATCAAAATTATCATCTGCATTAGGTTCGCCATTACTAATAAACACAATATCATAAGGCTTGGGCATACTGCCTATTTCTTTATATTCTTTTTTAGTGACAAAGAATCTATAATCAATTTCACGTTGACTAATATTTAATTTTTTATTAGTAAGAGCAATGCCGTCAAAGTAGTCGCCATTTTTCCATACATGATTAATTTTACGTTCATATTGATTATGATGCGTAATATTAAAGTTCCAGTCAAAATTGTCTACAGGTAAGAAACTATCATTTACCATCCAAAATAAATCATAGTTGCAATCTTTTTTTGCATTTAAATAATCTTGGTAATTGTTTACTGTATAGATAGGATAAGGTTTAGGTGTACTTGCTACAACTTCGTGTTCTTTCTTTTTAATTAAAAATCTATGCTCAATTTCTTTTTCACTTACTAGAACGTTTTTACTAAACAGCACAATACCGTCATAGTTTTCGCCATTTAGAAATACATGATTTATATTTCTATCATATGTATTATGGTGATCAAAGTACAAATTGAAATCAAAATCTTCAGCAACTTCTACATCACTTGGTACACTCCAAAACATTTCTGTATTGCAATTATATAGTGCTTCGGTATAATCTTCATAACTGTCAATAGTAAATTTCTGATAAGGTTTTGGAGTACTTGCTACAACTTTGTGTTCTTTTTTGTTTACATAAAATCTGTGTTCAAATTCTTTTTCTGTGATTTCTGCTTTTGCACACATTAGTACAATACCGTCATATGATTCACCATTGAGAAACACATGATTGGTTTTCATATCAAATGATTCTTGATCGTGAAAGTATTTGTCCCATGTAAAATCTTCGGCAATATCTACATCATTTGGTATAACCCAAAACATATCACTGCTGCAAACATCTAATGCATTTTTATATTCGTCGTATGTATCTATCTTAAACTTTTCAAAATCTTTAGGCATACTTGCAATTGTGTTGTGTTCAATTTTTTCTTTTATATCTCTAAAAAGTATTTCTTCTTCTGATACAGGTTTAGTTTTACTAAACAAAAACACACCATTATAATTATTTCCATTTAGCCATGCATGGTTAGATTTTTTATCACTACTGTGATGACTAATATAATAATCAAAATTAAAATCGCTGTGTATAATAATTTGATTGTTATAACCCCAAAACATATCTGTAGTAGTTTTTTCGATGGCTTCTAAATAATCATTATAATTGTTTATTTGAAAAATATCATATGGCTTTGGATTACTTGCCATAATACGTACTTCTTTTTTATTTACAAAAAATCTATGCTTTACTTCTTTGTCAATAGCATTATATTTTTTTGGTAATAGTACAATGCCGTCTAACTGATCAATGTCTCCGTTTCCAAATACATGCGGAATATCATAACTCCACTCGTCTGGTACATAGCTAAATTTAAATGTATCTCTGATCATAGTATCGTCGTATACTACCCAAAACATATCTGTAAAACTTCGCTCATTAGCTTGTGTAATATTATCAACTACTTGTACATCAAAATTTCTTTCAATTAATTTATTTAAAACAGTTTTGTCTTTGCCAATATAAAATATTTCAAACTTGCCTGTTCCCATTGTAGGATCGTAATGTCCACAGATATGTGCATGTTTTTTAATTTCGTAATCACCAGGCTGCGTTGGAACTAGTTGTACCATGTCCCACGACTTTACATCTCGACTTTTTTCAAATACATAAGGAAATGCATGTATTGCAACATCATCATTTTTATTTGGTCTGTAAAACCAAGGAAAGCTATCGTATACTTTTAAAGTTGGATCTACTAGCCAGACATACTTACTGCGGTCTTGCCACTCTGATATTTCAGTTTTGTTGTGTATAACTGGATATCTTTCAAAGATATGATTTTTTAAATAATCCTGCCCGTTGTGCATTGGATTACCAAAACGTTCGAATCTATCTATTGCTTTCATAATTGATTAGCCTTTATTCCTATGTGTGCAAGTTTAATATCTGCATCAACGTATACTTCATAACCGTGGTGCATTGCTTGATTACAAAAGTATATATCCTCGCCGCTGTGTGTATCTAAAGTTTTATTATATTCGTGTGCAAACCAAGGCTTGGGTAAATCTTCAAATACTTGTCGTGTGACTAACATACAACCCATACCTACTGCCCAAACTTTATGCAGCCCATTACTAATATCAAGTCTTTCGTTTGTATCATTTGGATTTGTAAATGCAACATTACGATACGGAGCGTATCTTGTGCTATATGTTGCAGCAACAATATCTTTTTTATGAGATAACAGATCTAATACAACACTTGCTGGAAAGTACATATCGCTGTCTAACCATAGTAAATGTGTAGCATCACTGCCCAGTGCTTCTTTTGCTAACTGTGTACGTGATTCACAAACTACACTGCTACTTACAATGTGCAAGTTCCAGTCTATTGATAATTTTGTCAAGCGACTAGTTAGATTTGCTAAACTTTTTGCAAATACTGTGTGGACTTTGTCGCCTGCAGGGACACAAATACTTAATTGCATTAGAGCATTGTGTTTGGAATTGTTTCCTGATTAAGATCTTTTTCAGCACCAATTGTTAATTGATTCCAATCACGTGCAGAACCTGTTGCAACTTTTACGCACTCTTGAAAGTCGTCAGCTGATAAACTTGCCATTTTAATCATGTTTTCTGGCTGCACTTTTCCAAGTGTAAGCAAGTCTGCACCTGCTGCTCTTCCAAGTTTTTGAATCCAGTGCAATCTGTCATCGTCATTTGGAATGTCCATTTCGTTAATTGCAGTTTCTACTTCTGCTGTAAGATCGCCAGCATCTAATGTAGCAAGTTTTGCAAGTTTACGTGCCTTGGTATATTCTTGTGCTAGATCTACATTTAAAATTTCGTATAATGTTTTCATTGTGTGTTCCTTAAGGTAAAATTGGAAAATAGTATCCGCCAAATGTGCTGCTCATACTAATAGTAGTGCTTGCACTAACACCGATGTATGTTCCTAATACACTAATAGTATAGCTACTCGAAAAGCCTCCGCCAACAAAGTAATTGCGGATATCACTCATTGATATTGTACTGCCTGTTGCTGGTAATGCCATTACGAATCCTATTTATTATTATACAATAACACACTATTTACTTTGTGTCAATGAAAGATAGCCAATAAATTGGCTACCCTATTATTTATCTAGTAGTTTTTCTACCATTGCACGAAGTTCTGCAATCTCTGCTGCTTGTGCTTCTGCTTTAGTATCTGCTTCTTTGATTGCTTCGACTAACAATGGTACAATACGTTCATACTTAACAGTTAAATACTCTTCACCTGATACACTCTTGCCATCTTTATAATCAAACGGTGCTGGTACTACTACTTCTGGCAAGACTTCTTGAACTTCTTGAGCAAGTAATCCTGCTTCGGATTTATCATCTATTTCATTTTTAAATCCGTGTTCTACTGACTTTTCGTTCCAAGTGTAAAGTACTCCGTTTAGAGATTTTACTTTATCAAGTGCGTTTGTGATATTTCCACTAACATTTTTTAATCGTTTATCGGAAGCATATGCTGTAACTTCGCCTCTGAATTCCCAGTTATTTTGATTAAATGCAGCTCTTGCTGTCCAAGTAACTGTGCCGCCATTTGAATATATCATTGCCAAATATCCGTCACCTGCACCAGCACCTGTGACGCTACCAGTTGCACATTCAAATCCTTGAGATCCTCCAACAGATGATCCCATTAAGGTTCTGCCCATACCGCCAAGCAGTTGTAGATTACTGCTTCTGTTACTAGCTGTATGCTGCCTAAGAACTCTAGTATTGTTATCGGAACTATTACCTATGATTTGATCTGCTGGTGCGCCAGTGCCTACTCTCATAAACCCTGTACTGTCAATGCCATCTAGTGTGTTAGCATCGTCGGCACTAATACCTGTTAAGCCACTACCATCACCTGTAAAGGAATTAGCAGTAATATTACCAGTAATATCAATAGTACCGGCACCAGTGATTGTTCCACTGAAACTATCATTAGCATCGCTACGTATGAAACTTCCACTACTAAGGCCATCTAACTCGTCTGCATTTAGTCCACTGCCTGCGCCGTCGTTGCCGGCATGCCAAACAGTGTATGTATTTGCACCATCGTTAAATTTAAGACCAGTTGATCCGTTGTCAATTTCGAGTCTAGTATTACCACCTTCGTTGACAATTTGAATCTTGTCGCCGCTGTCTGCGTATTGTATATAACCTCTACGATCTGTTGCTTGATAGAAACTAATGTATGGCGAGCCACTTGCACTTGTGTCTGCTAAACGAATCATCTCATCGCCTGCATGACTCATAGTAAGTAGTGCTGTCATTGTATCAGCTTCGTCGCTACGTAAGAAACTTGCTCCGTTAATACCATCTAATGTTTCTGCATCTACATCAGTGAGTCCACTACCATTACCAGTAAATGTGCTTGTACCAATGTTAACATTGCCAAAGCCACTTGTAATCTGGCCTGCATCCAATGCGCCTGAACCGGTTAAGTTGCTATAAGTACCTGTAATACGTGCGTTTGGAACAGTACCTGAACCTAAGTTTGTTGCATTTAACGCTTGAATACCACTGCCGTTTGAAGTATTTAAACTACCAGCATATACATCTCCTGCAACACCTAGGCCGCCACCTACACGTACACCACCAGTTGTAGTATTTGTTGCAGCACTAGTATCAGTAAATGTTTTGACACCAGCCATACTTTGGTTGCCGCCTAATCGAGCTCCGTCAACAGTTCCGCTATCTAATTCACTTGCATTTAGTGTTGTAAGTCCACTACCGTTGCCAGTAAATGTACTAGCGCCAATGTTGATATCGCCAAAACTAGTAGTAATACTACCAGCTGCAAGTTGTCCTACACTTGTTAGACTAGATGCTACAACACCTGATCCTAATGTAGTTGCACTAAGAACATCGCTGTTATTAATACGATAGACTTTAGCATTAGCAATGTTTACATTTTCACTAAACTGCCATGCCGCATTAGTCACATTATACAACATAGTTTTATTAGTATCACCTAACAATGTAATGCCGCCACCGTTTGCAGTAATATCTGTTGGTGATGCAACATTGCCTAATTCAATGTTTTTATCTTCAACTATTAGTGTTGTAGTGTCGAGTGTTGTAGTTGTACCGTTGATTGTTAAATCGCCTTCTACAACTAAATCGCCTGCAAAATTTGCAGTACCAGTTGTAAATGCAACTGTAAACTTATCCAATCCATCACCAAATGCTAAATTACCAGTTGCACCAATTTGCATACGTTGTACATTAGCAGTAAAGAAATCTAGTTGATCGTTGTCATCACCAGATGCAGTTTCTGCTCTGATAAATGTATCTTGATCAATATCTTTAACACCGCCTAGTGTAGCCCATGCTGTGCCATCGTATCCTTCAAATGCAACATCGCTTGAGTTAAAACGTACTTGACCTGTTGTGACAGGAACACGTTGTCCTGATTCACCTGGACGTTCTGCAGTTGTACCTACTGGTACTTTAATAGCAGTTGTATCTGTAAAGTCAGTGTAGCCATTTAACTCAGTATCGCCGTATGTGTCAATTCTCATACGCTCTGTTGAAGTATGCTGTAAGTCACTTGTAGTCGACGTTTCGCCTGTTTTAACAACAAAGTCGCCGCCGGTTGCATTACCAGTGCCAATGCCTGCTTGTAGTGTTAAATCACCGCCTGCTACATCCGTTCCTAATCCGTTTGTACCTTTAATAATAGCATTACTTGGAGATACACTTGTTTCTCCATTGCCTACAACAATACTTGAATTTTTCAAAACTAGATTGTTATTAATAGTATTTGTGCCTGCTGGAATATCAGTTTCTAATGCAGTCACAAGGTCCTCTGTTCTAACTGTAAACGAAGTAGCATTTGCTGTTGCACCACTTACTGGCCATGTACCATCTAAGTTTGCCACCGAACTGGAGCCAATATTAATAGTATCGCCTGGGTTAATACCTAAAGTAAATGGTGTATAGGTAAAGCCTAATGTTGTACTAGTTAAGATACTACCTGTAGTTTCGGCACTTAGATATATAGCATCGTCGGTGACACCACTAACAGTTGTGTTAGGAGGAATACTAGAACTTCCAGATACAATCATACCTGCTAGTATGCCAGTAGTGTCAGACATAATAACTTCGTTTACACCGTTCTGAGTGACTTCAGAAGTTGTACCAGTTGTTATTTCAAAATTTATAACAACATCTCTACTAACAGTTGCTTCATAACTAGCAATAAACGGAAATAAGTCTCTTGGGCCATCGCCATTACCCATTGTAATATTTGTAGCAGCAGCACCAATTTGTAAACTTGTGACGTTTTCGTTATATATTCTACCTGCGCCTGTACTTTTTGATGTAAGTGCAGCAGAACCAATATCCAATCCTTCTGCAAGATCAAGTGCAGTACCCCATTCAGGAACCTCGCCGTTTGATTTTAAGAAGTTGTTTCTTCTACCAATTCCTAATTGATTTAAACTTGCAGCAGATTGTGCGTAAATAATATCACCAACACTGTATGTTGCAAGTGCTGTACCGCCTTTTGTGACAGGAACAAGACTTGTAAGGTTAGCCGGATTTAAGAAATAAGCACTATCTAATCCATCTAGTGTACCTGCATCAACAACACCGTCTTTGATGAATACTTGACCACTGCCGCCTGTGTCGATATCAAATTGTGTTTGTAAGAATCTACTAACACCCAGTCCTGAGAATGTTCCTAATGGATCATAATCAACATTACTAATACCAATATTAACTGGATCGCCGTAGAACTCACCACTTAAACTATTACCTGTTAAACTAATTGGGTTATCAATAGTTGGTGCTTTTTTCAAACTTTGTACTACAGTTTTATAACTACTATCACCAAATAACGCTGTATCACTATTAGGTACACCGCTAAATGCTAATCTACTTGGAGATACTGTACCAGAAATAATATTTTCTGCGTCAATGTTTGTCACAGCCAGTGTATTCCAGTTTTCAATTAATCTACTAGAAGTGTTAATAACACTGTTAACCTGTGTGTTGTTTTGGATAACTTCTGCGCTACCTACACCTTCTGTAATTATCACAATAGCATTAGTGACAAGATCGTTAATACTATTAAGTGCATCACTACGTAATGAGTGAATAGTAAATGAGTTGTCTGTCACCGAACCTACAAAGAATCTCGAACCACTGTCAATCGGATCACCTGTTTCAATTGTAGGTAATTCGTTTGCACTTGATCCGTCAGTTAAACTTTCTATACGGAAAGCATCACCTGTTGTAAAGCCGTGATTTACAACAACAATACTATTATCAACTATATTTACAGTCTTACGTGTAATATTATGATTGTTGTTTGCAGGTGTACTTGTAAATTCTGCTTGGTTTAATAATGCAAAACCTTCATACAGTTCTACAGTATCAGCATCAATTACTTTTACATAATATGTCAATCCATTTAACAAACCGCCAATTGGAGTATTTGCAAGCGAATCATATATTACCGGATCACCTTGTCCAAACCCGTGATTTGGAATTGTAATTCTACTATCTGTATAGTTTACAGAACCGCCTGAGCCCGACAAGCCTGCAAGGAAGTTATGAGTAATAACATCGTCTAAGTTGATATCACGAGAAGTTGCAACCGCAGTATTGTCTTCTACAAAGTCAATACTTGTGACACTTGCAACAAATAATTCGCCGCCAATAATATTTACATATACACGTTTTCCGACATTAGTGACTTCAACTTCAAATCCAGTACCAGTACCGCCTACATCACTTGCAAGAACTTCAACTAAGTCTCCTACTTCATAACCGCTACCGCCTCTTACAATATCAATATCAGTAATTTGACCTGCTGTCACAGTAATATCTGCTTTTGCACCAGTACCCGATCCAGTCTTAGCTTGCAAAGGAACTCTTAGATATGTTTCTGTAGCCAACACCGGAGTATACCCACTACCGCCTACTAAGTTTGCATTGTCTAAGTTTTCTGCAATTCCTTCAACATATTCAGTCACAGCACCTTGAGCACCACCGTCTGCACTAGTGACAATAGTTCTTGTTGTACCTGTGACACTTGCACTTGATTTTGTTGGATCTGCTGTGTCAACATTTGACATAGTAAATGTTGTACTTGTTGGTGTGCTTATAACAAGACCGTTTTCATTAAATGATTCGTCTTCATTACAAAGTACCTGTACTACATTACCTATCTGTAAATCATGTGCTACATCAGTTGTCACTGTTGCTACATTACTATTTCGTTCAATAGTAGTAATGTTTACACTTGTAAACACATAATCTGGAATTGGATCTAAGTTTAAGAACTGACTTGAATTAGAACTACGCAAGAACCAGTTATCAATAATTTCTGTACTTGGTCCTTTTGAGCTTATGCTAACACCTGAATCTACTCCGTTAACAAAAAGATTTCCTGCGCTTGCTTCCCAAGGATCGCCGGTACTATCATCTTCGTCATTCCATGCTCCATCGATGGTCACAACTAGTACGTTGCCACTTAGGTTATAATTGCCTTTGGCATAACCTGTTGCACCAGCTACTCCGGGCTGTGTAATAATATCACCGTCTGCTGCATTAAACAAGTTAGCACTAAGTGCAAGTTCGACTTGCTCATAGTTCTCAGTAGCAATGTCACCAGCTTTCAAATCAATTGGCGGTATGTCATCAACTTGTTCAAGTCTTGATTGATACCCATCTGTGTTTGTGTTTGTAAACTGTCTAGTAGCAGGAATCAAGTCTGCGTTTAACTGACCATTAGTATTAAGCTGAACAATAGCACCCGGAACGGCTGCTGTACTAACTGTTTTATCAACAAAGCCGCCTAGTCTATTACTAATAAACGAACGTACAGATAACTGTGTAGGAAGTCTAGCATCACTTGGACCACCAATTTCGTCGTCACCTAAGTTTACACTAGTTGAAATTTCTTCAATAGCAACATCACTAAGACTTAGTCTCAACGCATCAAGCTCGTCCACCTGCACTTTGTTTCTAAATGTAATATTACCAGTTCTGTTGAACGCTGTAATAAAGTCTCCAACTTTAAAGTCACCAAGTTCGTTTGTACCTGACGAATAAACACGCCCTGGTAGTTCTTCAAACTGTTCGTACTCTGTTCTAGTATTACCGCCGTTCTGTGGTAAAGCGTTATAGTCTGTACCAGAACCTGCGTATTCCCAAGTGTGTGATGATGAGTTAACAACTGACGGTCTGTGGAACCAACACTGCGATTCTGGTAAGTTAATTAAGTTTGTTAGGCTACTACTACCATCTGTAGCAGTGACACTAAAACTAGATGTACCGAGATTAGTACGTGCTGCTGCTTCGTTTACGCCTATAACTGTGTTTGGAGTTAAAGCATGATCTTCGTCGATAGTACTTGTTTCGTCAAACTGAATACGTAGCAAACTTTGTCCTACAGCTACTTCTTCAATACTTACTACAAGAATTCTATTTCTAGGCTCCCAACTATAAACAATAGCACTGTTATTACTTGCGCCTGTAGTACCTGTAATAGTTCTACCTGGAACAAATTCAAATCCTTCAGAACCTGATTCAAGTTCTAGTGTTTGATAAGTTGTGTGACTTGTTAAAATTTCTTCGACAAAGAATTCAATAACACCTGATAAGAATTTATGTGTGCCTGTACTAGGTTCAATAATATTTACAGGAAATTCAAGTGAGTCATCAAAGGTTAGTTTAAATTCGTCTTCACTAATTAAATTAATATAATACTGTTGTTCGTCATCCAATCCTTTAATAGGAGCATTTCCATTTGGATCGTAAATTACTTTTTGTCCGTTAACAAACCCGTGTCCTACTAGTGTAATTACATCAGTGACACTGTTAACTGCTGTTGCACCATTAAATAATGTTTCAGTTGGTGTTGTTTTAAAATCATTAGTTATATCACCTTCACTGCTTACTTCAGTTGGATCAGGCAAATCTTTTGGATCGTTAATAATAGTATTAACAATATCAAAACGTGAGCCTGCAAAATCTTGAACTGCTGCGGAAAATGAGCTAATGTAAGTTAACGCATATACTTTTGCTTGCTCAATAGCTGCTATAGTTTGTAATTCTTGTCCTTGTATACTAAGTTGTGTCGAATCTTGTAAGTTTCTTGTGTAATATGCAAGACCAGCACTACGTGAATATCTATTACCAGTATCCCAAATATCTTGTGCCGCTGCTTCGACAATAAGTTGTGTATCTCTATTACACTTAGCATCGTCGTAAGTAAATCCGTACCAAATGTTTGTTTGTATCTGTTGGTTGATATATTTTGTCACATTTTGCGCAATGTTAATTTGGCCTTCTAAATCTAATTGATTATATGCTGTAAATTCTGAATTGCCAGATACCCAAGTAAAGTCAGGCAATACTTCAGTTGGTGCAGTAGCGCCTTCACTTTGGATATAATTAATAATATCATCCATTCTGTCGCCAGCATAATCACTAGCATCTGTACTACCCGGTGTTCCTGTTGTGTCTTGCGTTTCAGGATTACTTGCACTTACAGCTACAGGTGTTTCTAAAATAACTTCTTGAATTACTTCTTTTAGACGTTCGTATGCTGCAACAGTTTCTTCTAACTGGCCTGCGCCATATTGTTGTACACCATCAATAAAGTATGCTAATGCTGCAACTGTTGTTTGTAAATTTCCGCCATATGTTAAATCGTAAACAAGTGCATCAATAATTAGTCCTGTATCTCTTTCGCACTTTGCTTCATTGTAAATAAAGTTTTCACTGAAAGGTTCTATACCAGAACCGACTTGTGTAGAAATCCAAGAAGTGACTTCTTTTGTAATAAATGTTTTGTTTGTTAATAATTGTTGTACTGCATTTGCAAAACCTGCATCGCTTGCATTGTCTGTACCGCTAGTTGGCAGAGGACGTACATATGCATCTGCTACTCCGTCTCCAGGAACAGTATTTGCATCGCCATTGGTGATAATATCAATTACTTCGTTCCATAATGCGTTTGATCTACTTGTTGCAGTTGCATCACTTAGATAGTTTGCTGTAATTGTTTTTGCTTGATTAAAAGATTCAATGTGCTGATCTTTTTGCGCAGCAAATAATTCAGCATTAAAGCTACCACTAAAGTATCTTAAGGCAGCACTTACTGTTCTATAATTACTATTAAAGATAATATCATATCTAATTGCATCTAAAATGTTTCTAACATCTCTTCTGCACTTATCTTCGTTGTAAGAAAACCCAGCCCATATACTCGGAGAAGCCGCAGCAATTTGTGCATTAATCCATGTCACGGTGTCTTCTGCAATTAAATCTTTATTTGATTTTAAAACATCATGTGCTATTTTATATTCTGATTCTCTAAATCTTAAAACAAATTCTTCAACTGGTGCTTCACGATTAATACCAACAATACTAATTGTTTGTTTACCATCTGCCTGACCAGTTGATGCAACAAAACTTCTATCAAACGAGAACGCTTTTGGAGAGAAGCCGGAACTTCTTAGAGCATACAACCCAAAGTTAGTAGCAGAGTTGGTAATAGAACAATATCCGCCTGACTGACAGTAAACACCGTTAAGCAAGAAGATTTCAAAACAAGACACGATCTGTGCATAAGCATCGTTGGTTAGTCGCCATGCTGTACCGCCAAATGACAAGATAGTAAAGGCGTTAGCAACCATTGACTTACCTTGTTCAGGTATAGCGCCAACAACTGGATTCTCAGCCTCAATACCGTATGTCGGAACGTTGGGCGATTCAACTTTAGCACCGTCAATCTTAGCACCGTTCATACCTAAGAACGAAATAATACTAGCGTTCTGAATATAGGGAGAAGTAAAAATTGTCGGTCTTGTGGTTGGTAGGTTTGGATAGTCTGCACGGTCTGTAATAACAGGATCAAAAGGATCATCAAATGCCACAGCATAGTCAGCTGTAATAGTTGGAATAAAGTTGTCATCAACTCCGTCGCGGAATGTAAATTCACCAAAGTAGCAAGCATTACGAACACGTAGCATGTCCAAGTTAGCATTAGCAGGACGAATAATACAACCACGTAAACCGTCACCTTTGATAACTGTGTTATCAGGAACAATAACTGGATTGTCTTCTGTGTAGTCGCCAACCGCAACCTTAATGTTTACTCTTGTAAAATTAATTGATCCATCGCTATTGTATACCAAACTAGAAGCAATTTGACAGGCTCTTTTAACAGTTTTAACCGGAGCACTTTGTCCATCGTTAGCATCATCGCCTTGTTCTTGTGAAACATAAACAACGTTGCCGCCAAATACGTCTGCGTCTTGGAAAAATAAATTACCTAATCCATCTGTTGCAAGCAATTGTCCTACGGTACCTTGTGACGGAGGCAGTGTCATACGGTACCCTGAGTCTAATGTATCAGGTGCTTTAATTCCTACGCCGTCGTCACCTGACGCTGTAAGTTCTTTAAATGTTAATGTGTTTGCATCCTCAACATCTATATCATTGTAAAAGTTTACACCAGCTGCTGTATACTGAGCAGTGTCTTGACCGTTTACTCTGATGTTAATTTCTGCTGCTGCACTATCGCCTTTATCGTCAATTGCAACTTCGGTGTCATTATCAAAAATACGTCTTGTTACATCCTGAACAGTGTTATCATCACGTAGTAAAAATATTTTACCATCTGCTGTGTTGATTGCTAATTCGCCAGATTGTAGTTGAGATACAATGGGTTGCTTTCCTGCAACCGCACTTCGTTTGTGTCTAATATTTGTTGCCATTAAGGCGGCCTCCTATTTAGGTACGGGTCAAGTCTATGTAGACGCCCAAAACTTCACGATAGAAATCGTTGTATACTTATTTATCATAGGAGAAAAGGTAGTAGCTTATTTAAAAGCTACCACCGTCTAATGTGTCAGTCCAAACTGGTGTAGCATCGTCATCTGCTGTGACTGTTAATACTTGGAAACTTACGCTAGTGTCGCTTGTACCTGCTGCATCTGTGACTTTCAACGGATTAGCAACATCGCCGTATAGTATACCGTCTTCGGTAAATGTGCTTACACCTGTACCACCATACTGTACTTCTAAGTCGTTGTTTGTAAGTATAAGTGTTCCATCTATTGTGACATCGATTTCAAATGTTGTAGAACCGTTTACAGTGCCGCCTGTAAGTTTGTTTAGGTATCTGTTTTCAACATATGTTGCAACTGCCTTTTGCGTTGGAGCAGTGTTAAAGTCTTGTGTACCAATACTTGCAACTAAGTTTGCGTTATCGCTAACCTCTTTTAGTTCAACACCAACCGGAACACCGTCTCTAATAAACGGACCAACACTGGTTAGACCTGACAAGTCAATTTCGTTAGCATTAAGTGTAATAGCACCTGTTAGTGCGTTTACGCCAAAGAAATTACCAACTCTGAAATTACCAATTTGGTCAACTGTACCACCAGCAAATACTCTACCTTGATTACGTTCAATAATCTCTTTTTCTGCTATAGCAGTACCGCCAAAGAATGGAAGAGCGTTATATGTGACACCTGCACCAACATACTCAAATGCATGTCCACTTGTACTAATAGTACTAACATTGTACAATGCTGCTTTTTTGTCTTGGGTGACACTTGTTAATCCTGGGAAGATATTAACTTCAGCTACGCCACCAAATTCTGCATTTAGTGCATCAGTTGCTGTATCTGCAATAGTATCTTGTGCAGCTACTAATACATTTCTGATACTGTTATATACACTACTTCCTAGTTCGTGATTATGTGGTATTTCATGCCAACCAGCTGTACTATTTTCTAATACTGCCTGGCCAACTCTATCTACTAGTAATTCTATGCCTTGTCCAACTGTTATATCTGCATCATCATTTGTTAAGAATACTTGGTTTTCTAAATTATTAAAGCTCTTTGTCACTGGAGTGTTTGCAGCAACTTGTTTCATAATATCACCTAAGTAAAAATATGAATATGCAGTAATATCACTTTGATTAGCATAGTTTGTGTTAGAAAGATTATTTAATATTGCTCCGCTATAATATGCTTCGCCTGCTCTACGTGATTGCTTGTTGCCTCCATACATAGTATCGTAAATGACTGCATCAATTATATAACCAGTGTCACGTTTACATTTGTTTATGTTATAATCAAATCCTAGTATATTTGTGTTAATATAATCAATAGTACCATTTGCTATACTTGTTTTTGCAGAAAATAACTGACTAGCAGTAGTTCTTGTTAGCAACGGAAGCCAGCTGTAGTCAGCTTCTAATTCCGACGGAGTTCCAACTAGTGTTTGATTATCTACTGCATCTTTTACAATACCAATTAGATTTTGTGCAGTTGTACTTTCAACTACAGTGCCGTATACTCCACCAAGTACTTGAGGTTGTGTATTACCTGCTTGTGGCGTGACAGCTATACCTTCAATGCAACTTTCTACTACACTTTGCAAGTGTGCATATGCTGCGACTGTATTATCTTTTTGCTCATCTGGTAGATAGTTAGCTGTTCCTAAGAAATAGGCTCTAGTTGCAATCAGTGTTGCAATGTTTCCTGTGTACAACAAATCGTATGCTACTGCATCAATAATTTGTCCAGTATCAGAACGACACTTATCCTGATTGTACGAGAATGCATTGTAAGTTGTTTCTAGGAATGTAATTGTTCCTTCTACAATAGTTGACTTTTCTGTTTGTAGATTATCAATTGCACTTTGTGCGCCTGCTGTTGCCCATGTAGTATCTGGGTAAGTTATTTCAGGTAATTGATCTGTACCATTCTCAACAACGTCTTGTATAATTTGAAGCAATGTTTCTGCTCTTGTGACTTCTGTTGCTGTAGATGCACTTGCTGCTGTGCTTTGAACTTCTACTGTTTGTTCAGGATCGCTTACTGATACATCTAGTAAAACACTACCTAGTAATGTTTTTACCCATCCCAATGCTTGTGCTGTTTCAGTTTGTTGTCCAACAACTTGGCTTGAAGCACCAACATAATAACTCTGTGCTGCTTGATATGTAGCTGCATTACCGCCATATAAAATATCATAAGTTAATGCATCTACAATATATTTTGTATCTCTATTACATCTTACGCTATCAAATGTAAAGTTTCTTGTAAATGTATAGTTGATATAATCAATTACACTATTTTGCAACGAAGCTTTACTATCTTGTAGTAGAGCAAAGTCATCTTGTAATTGCTGAGTTGTCCAAGTAAGGTCTGTATTGTCATCTGCAGGAAGAACACTTATGTCTTCTGAATTAACAACATCTTCTACATATTGGATCAAGCTATCTGCAACTGCTGCTGTTATAACACCTGCTGTTCCTGTTGTGACATCTTGACTAATGCCAGTTTGTTCTAATGTACCGTGTGCAATGTTTTGAATAACATCTGATGCTACATTTGCAAGTTCTGCATATGCTGCAACTGTTGCTGCTTTTTGTCCGGTACCTAACTGACTTGTTGCGCCTACATAATAACTTTCTGCTGCCTGTTTACTTGCTAAATTTCCAGGATACATAATATCATAACAAATAGCATCAACTATGTACCTTACATCTCTTGCGCATTTGTCTTCATCGTAAACTAAACTTGGATTGTTGTTTGTCACAAAGGCAGTAGTTTCTATTGCTAGGAATTCTCTGTTAAGTTGCAATTGTGTCACTGCAAGTTGATTGTTAGCATTAATACCGCTATCAGGAAATACAATTGTATCTGCTGCTGTATCAGTGCTTACTACACCATTGTTAATAATATCTAAGATTTCGTTGAAACCTGCTTTAGCTCTGCTTCTAAACAATCCTGATAATCTAAATAGTTCTTCGTCAATTCTATCTCTTAAATATTCAATTGCTTTTACAGTTTGTAAATTCTGACCGCTTAGTACATACGAACTGTTTGCACGTTGATATGCAAGCCCAGCTGTCACACTATTGTAGTTGGTTCCGATAGCTGCATCATAAGACACTGCATCAATCATAATGCCAACATCTCTTTCACATTTTGCTTGATCGTAAATAAATGATTGGAAGTTATTAGCAATAAAGATCGAAACATTTTCTTTTAGTGTTTCTTTATTGCCTTTGATTGTATTATAGCCTTGCTGTCTTTCTGATGCCGACCAACTAATGACTGGCATTTGTATTGCAGGAAGGCTATCTAAGTTGCCTGATCTAATTACATCTTCGATAATTTGTACTAAGCCTTCGGCATCATCTGATTCAGTTGAACTTGCAGGCGTTCCGGCTGTATCTTGCGATAAAGCATTAGCAGGAGTTTTTACAACGCTGGCTTCGATAACAATATCACCAATGATGTCTTTTAATCTTGCATATGCATCTGCTGTTGCTGCTTCTTCGCTTGGGCTTCCTAATTGGCTTACACCATCTACAAAGTAGCTGTTAGCTACAGTTGTAGTTGCACTGTTGCCACCATATAAAATGTCATGACATATAGCATCAACAATGTATCCTACATCTCTTTCGCACTTTGCACTATCATATGTCAGACTTGGAAAGTTAACTGCAATCCATTCTGTGATTTCGCTAACAATAAAAGATTTGTTAGCAATAAGTTGATCTTTTGCTTCAACGGCATTAGTTGTTGGTAATGTGCCAGGAGTAGGAAATACTAGTGCATCAGCTGATGCATCTGTGCTGATTACACCATTATCTAAAATATCAATCACTTCGTCTATTGCTGCATTTGACAAAGGTTCAACTGCATCAGTAAGTCCTAAAGTGATTATTTGTTTTTTAAGTTCACGCAACGATGCAAGTGTTTGTATTTTTTGTGTATCTTGTAAAACTGCATTACTTGCCCTTTGATAAGCTAGTCCTGCTGTGACACTGTTGTAATTTGTGCCTAATGCAATGTCAAGTGCAACAGCATCTGCAATCAGTCCAATATCTCTTTCGCACTTAATTCTATTGTAAGTAAAGTTTTCAAAGTTGTTTTGTATAAACGACACTGCTTCTGCTGCAAGGAAGTCTCTGTTATTTTGAAGTTGTGCTTTTGCAGCAATAACTCCTGCACTTGCACCAGTTGGATCGGTAAATGTTAGCGGATCGGCACTAGTATCAGTACTTACTACTCCGTTGTTTAGAATATCAACAACTTCATCAAAACTTGCTTCAACTGCTGTTTGTGTAGTAGCATCGGTTTGTGTTGCAATACTTGCTTCGCCTTTTGCATAATTAATTGCTGCGGAAGTTTCAGCTAATTGATCAGCTACAACTTTAGTACTATTTGCTCTTTGATAAGCTAAACCATTTGTCACTGCATTATAGTTTGTTCCTAGTAATGCATCGTAGCCTGCACCGTCAATAATAAGACCAGTGTCTCTGCGACACTTTGCTTCGTCGTATGTAAAGTTGTTTGCATTGATATAGCCAATTACGTCTTCTTGCAAGAATTCACGGTTTAGAACCAATTGAGAGTGTGCATTTATCAATGCGGCAGAAGCTGGACCCGGAGTTGGGTATAAGTTGCCTTCGCTTGGTGTTTGGTCAAACTCAATAATGTTTAATATGTCATCAAACAAATTGCTTACTGTTGTTTGGAAGATAACATCTCTACTCGATGCTTCTACTGTAAGTACTTTAGCATACCTTAATGCAACAATTGTTGCTGGTTTTTGTTCAGTATTTAGATATGCAACGTTTGCTCTTTTATACGCTAAACCTGCTGTAATACTATGATGATTAGTACCAACTTGTGCATCTCTGTAAATAGCATCAACAATGTAGCCTACGTCTCTCTTACATTTTTCAGTATTGTAAGTTAGTGTAGGATTGTTAGTAAGATTGTAATCAATTGCTAAACCAACATTATTTGACACTTGAGAAAGTATTTCTGTATGTGCAGCAACCTGCGGAATTGGTTCATCGTCGATTACCGGATATGTTTTTGTAGCTAAGTTTGTAAATGCTTGTTCGTTAATTACTAGTTCTAAGTTTTGTATTAGTCCGGCAATGATTGTTGCTTCTACTTGAGTAGCATCATCACTTGTAAAGTCTTGTGATTCAGTATTTCCTGCTGTTGCAGTCACAGTTAGACTTCTTATAATACGCTGTAAAATAAATCTGATTCTTGCAAAGCCATCTTCGATAGCTGCAATTTCTGTTGTTGTAAAGTTTGACCAAGTCACCGAATTGAAAATATATGTAGTTTCTTGTACAGTTGCACTATTGCCACCATATACTACATCATAGCTGAGTGCATCTACTAGATTCTCTAAATATGCTGTCCATTCAGCTGTGTCTAATGTAATAGTATCGCTTGCAGAATTTACATATGCAAACCATTCTGCTGTAATATAAACTTTGTTAGCTTGTAAATGATCTTTTGCATCTATACCGTTTTGTCCTGAGCCAACTGATGCAGGATATGTTGATACTATTCCGGCACTATCTCCGTCATCAACAACATTTTTAAGTATATTAAATGTTTCATTTACCGCAGCAGTAGATGGACCATTTGCTTGCACATTTAGTAATGCTCCAAACAATTGGTTCAAATATTCAAAACTCGAAAGGAACATACTTCTATAACGTGGTCTAACTGTAAATTCTTGTGCTTGTCTTACTACATTGTGATTACTACCATGTGCAACGTAATATGCCATTTCGGTTAGTAGTTGTGTTAGTTCTGTTGTGTAAGTAGCTTGATTATAACTTAACTCTGTAAACTGATCATTAATATAAGCAGTGAGCTCGTTTATAATAAAATCTCTATTTGCAAGAATGTTATCCTTTGCTTCGATAATTTCGCCGTCGATTACACTTAAATCGTTTAAACTATCAGCTAAGTCTGAACCTAAGTATTCAGTTGAACTACTATCGCCTGCGTTTAATGTATCAACAATTACTGCAAATCGTGCATCAATTTCTTCTTTCATTGCAAGATTATCAGTTAATGCTTTCATCTCGTCACGTGTAGCTTCAATACCGTAAATAGTAGGTGCTAACTGATCTAAAATAACTTTTCTACTTGTGCTACGTAAATAACTCGTAGCAGCCGCAGTTGATTGATAATATGTTCCAAACACAATATCACTAGTCACTGCATCAATAATTCTTTTAATATCACGTTTGCAAGTTTCAACATTATAATTAAACGGATTAACTGTGACATCGCCGGAAGTGATATAATAATACTGCTCATCGCCTTCAAATTTAATAATACTACCAGTTTGTGGTTTATCTGTTAAACTTGCAAGTTCAATGATACTGTTTGTTCTCAAGTTAACATCTGCTGTAGCATCAACACTTGCGCCGCCACCAACAAATCTAACTTGTGGAATTTCTGTATATCCGCTACCACCGTCGATGATACTAACAGCCGAGACAGTTCCTGTGGTAAAATCAACTTGTGCAGTACCAGTAGCTGTTGTACCTCCTGCGCCTAGTGGCGGATCAAATACAACTGTTGGAATTCCTGTGTACCCTAGTCCAGTAAAATCTAATGTCACACTTGCTACTTTTGAAAAGTAGCTTTCAGTAGGAACTGCTGTTGTGTAAGCAATCGGATAAAAGCCATCTGCAACAACACCTTCGGTACCAAAGTCACTAACACTGTTTGAAATACTTAGGTAGCCACCTTTGGTAGCTAAGAACCCTACACTACAAAAAACTGAGAAGCAACTAACAATTTGTGTATAACCAAAGTTGGTAATATGGAAGCCAATTCCGCCTTGTGAAATTTGTGTAAATGCGTCTGCAACGAATGAAAACACTAGCGATGCAGGATCATATTTGTCTCCATCGACTAGAATACCGCCGCCGCCTCCGTCTATATTAACTTGTTTTTCAAATGGCAAACTTGAATTGTCGTCTAGTGTTAATGGTCTTGCACTTGGCTCAATGCCTTCAATTTGTACAGTTTCAAATGGTATAAATTCTGTACCATCATTCAACCAAGGACCATTCATGTTAGTACAGTTTTGTACATAAGGTGATGTAGTGACCAATGCACCAGGACGTATTTGAGCACAATATGCCGGAGCACGTAATCCTCTAAATGTCATTTGGAAAAGATAACAACCGTTGCCCATAAAGAACAAATCATCTGTAGGATTTTTTGGAAAAACTCTTGTATTACGTAATTCGCCTTGTCCTGAAACAGTCACAAAATCGTTTAGTGTGATAGGGTTATTTTCATAATAATCGCCTG